>PVMK01173146.1_pt1 | contig 11873 bp, 4 predicted proteins | sample 1853481 | NCBI WGS metagenome assembly PVMK01 (sample SAMN08533507, study PRJNA380276) | Marine sediment metagenome, whole genome shotgun sequencing project. | reverse complement strand
GAAAATCTCAGGACAGTAAGCATGGACTCAGATAAAAACATCACTGCACACTTTGTGTTATCCACTAGCTCCATTCCGAAACATGAGGAAATTCAAAATATTTCGATTTATCCAAATCCTGCAAAGGATAAAAGTATTAACATTCAATTCTCAGCTCCGGAAGGTATGGCTTATATTGAAATAACAGATATTAATGGACGATTGATCCTGAGTCGAAGTGAACATGTAAATAATAAGGTAATCCAATTGCCCATAAATAATCTGAATAATGGTATCTACATTCTATCTATTAGCTCGGATCATTTCACTCATAATCAAAAACTAATTATAGAATAGTTTAAACTGTTCCATATGATGAACTATCCTATTTAAAGTGTACTATTTTTCTTGTAGATGAACCTTCTGCACAATAAATTACACAATAATATACCCCATTGCCTAATTCTGCCCCGGATATCCGGGTAGCATATAAACCGGGCTTTTGAACGGCATCTGCCAGACACCTTAAAAGTCGACCATTCGTATCAAATAAGTTAATCACCACTTTCTCTTCCCGGGTTAGTTCATAATAGATAGTTGTAAAACTGGTAAACGGATTCGGATAGGCATCATGCATGGTGAAGGATAAGGTTTCAGGTGTTGGAAAACCGGAAGGGATGATAACATCGTTTTGTGCTCCGGGTGTTTTTCTACTCTCAGTATTTTGCCAAAAATTAGACAGACTGTTATCTTGCAATGGATCTGTTAAGGAGATTGAATTACCGGATAGTGGCCAGGGATAAACAACTTTGTACTCAATGTGATCGATTAACTGACTGGAATCGTTATATAAATATACTTGATCGCCCCTCTTGCTTAATCCGAAGCTAAAATCCCCGATTGCTGTTGTTGAATTATAGTTTTCTTTGAAGTTTCCAATATCTCTGCAAACAACAAGATATTCACCTGAAATCAATTCGCTTCCCTGAGGGAAGATAAATGGTTCATTTCCATCATCAATGAGCTGCCAGCTGGATAAGTCGATATTAATTTCTGTAGGGTTATAGAGCTCAATCCAATCATTTGTTTCTGAGTCGGTATAACAAATTTCATTAATTACAACTCTTTCGAAACCCGGCACAGGTCCAAATATTGCTGATAGCGATTTATTTTCGTTCATGCTACATGCAATTGTAGTATTGGGTGATTCGATGCCTTCCCATCCCATAAATTGAAAGCCTATATCGGGAATAGCCGAAAGCGTAAGCTCTAATCCCTCGAAGTAATTGCCGCTAAAAGGATATTCTTTAATAAGTTGGTTGTTTACCCTTACACTTCCTCCCTTGCGGGGCACAGAAACTATTAGTTCCTTCATGTGATCACTCAGGTGAAAATAATTTTTGTAATGTTCAATTATCTGCTCACCTCTGTTTTCCAGAAAACGTTTAGCAGTATTCCTATTATCTTCTATATACCAGCTGCCACTGGCATCCCAACGATTTTCATGATTTCCAATCTCATTGATAACTAAATCAGCCCTTGCATCAACCCATGGCTTTGAATTTTCGGGCTTAAAATTGGTAGCCATTAAATCGCAGATGGTTGCTATAAACAGGTTTTCAAATTCTTTATTCTCTAACAAACCCCTTAATATGAAAGTAGACCAGGGAGGATTTGGCCAGGTACTTTCAGTGCCCCAAGGTGTTCTACTTGGTCCATCTGGTTCGGTTGCAATTTCCAGGGTGTTATATGTGGCATCAAACCCATCATCTTTCCAGGCGGCAAGGCCTGCATCAATATCAAAAACAATCCATCGCCATTTTCCTTTTTCTCCTTTTTCCCGCCAAAACTTCATGTTATTTCCTGGCCAATCAACATTTGCCATAAATATTTCAGCATTCTGATAGGTAGCATAGTCGGCGATATCTATCATCGTTTTAGCAGTTTGGTAATTAGCTTCCATGCTTAAATTATGATCTTGCAGAAAATCCGTTAACTCAGCATATTTGTCAATATTACCTGCAATAGGCCAACCTGGGTGATAAAAGGGTTCATCGGTTTCAAAACCATTGAGAACATCAATGCTGTCAGCATCAATATTAAAATTATCAGCAACATAATGCTCATTGATTTTTTCCATCATGTTTAGTACGCCCCAATATTCTCCGTTAATGAATACTACAACCGGTTGAACTGCCTGTACTGCTAAAATATCCTGGACCAGCCCATTGCCAACAGCATCGAAAATATTGTACTCCCCATTGTCATTTCGCATAATAAACGATTCGAAGCTGTCAATATTCTTTTCTTTGAATAGTCTATATTTAAATTTCCCATTTCCATATTTTCTTCGTGCGAATAAAGCCAGAGATTGTTGATAATCATAACCTGTACCTGATTCGTTACCAAATATTTTCATACCTGCATTTGATTCCAAACCCAAAGAATTTTCGGAATTGTAAAACTCAAAATAGACTTGTTTTTCAAGAATTCCGGGATTAAGGTTAAATAGTCCGTTTCCACCAAATAGTTCCTCAGGATCAGCCGATATAGAAATCATGGGTAGGCTCAAATCATCAACATCAGATGCCATAAGATAACTTTTTGTAGCAATGGGGCCCGGAAGTTTTCCTTCCTCGATAATTCGTGCTTTTAATACAATACCAGATGATACTGTTATTGGCGAACTGAAAATTGTTGAGGATGCTTTGGGCAACGATCCATCAGTGGTATATCTTATGCTTGCTCCAGATTCTGAACTCAATGAAACAGATGTTCCACTTATATAACCTCCTGTTAGAGAGAATATTGGTTTTTCGGTAATTAATTCTGAATAGCCATTACCACCATTTGCTTCACCCGGTGTTGGTGCATTAAAATAGGTGAAATTGTTAAAATCATTAAAATTTCGACCATATGAAATATCGCCATATAGTTGAATTGCTGAAATACTGTCAATAACTACGCCTGCTGAATTAGAAAGAAATATGGATTCGCCTTCTGATTTTATCTTAAAATTGGTGTGCAAATTACCAGGATCAAATCTATTTTTCTCCGAAGCAAATATTAGCAGATATTGCCCTGATTCTATTGAAACCTGAGGAAATATCCATTTATTTAATTCATGAACATCATCAGACAAACTGAATCCTGCCAGGTTCACAGTTTCAGTACCCCCATTGACCAATTCAATCCAATCACCGAAATCCCTGTCTTCATCAGCAACAGTGCTAATATTCAAAGACATAATTTCATTTATAAAAATCTGTGCAAAAGATATTTTATATGATATTAATAGAGTGAGAATTAAAAATTGAAACTTTAGCATTTAAGATTGGTTATCAAATAAACAAAGCGCATTCAGGATTCCACTTCAATATCTACCGATTTTGAAGAATGCATATCAATCCAAATAAGCAATTTATAAGATCCATCCGTATCTCTTACAATGCCCTGTTTACACTCAACCTGGTTTCCATCCACACTCACAATGGCCTCCTGTTTAGAGTCCCAGTGTTTGAAGACCATGCAAAGATTCTCTACCGGGCTGTCCTGGTTTGCCAATACAGTCATGGAGACATTTTCAGATTCAGTGTCAAAAATATAGGCCCTCTGAGATTTATCGTATCTCCCAGTACAGCCTTTAACATTGCTAAGCAGCGGAGGCTGTATCCATGATTTCGCCAGTGGAATCAATTCCAGGGGTGCTTGGCTCAGCATCCCTTCCAGTAAGATTTTTGTCTGGTAAGGCCTGTTTCCAAATTGCGCATCATAGTCAGGAGGATAAATGTGGGAGAGGGAACTGTGACAGGTTCTGTCCGGATAACTTGCATAACGGCCATCAGAAGGCATTTGTGATACAGGCCAGTGATTCCAGGTTGGGAAAATGGCGTAATCCGTAATCTCTCCGCCATACACATTTGACCATTGGATTTCTTCGACAATGGTCACAGGATCATATTCACCCTTGTAATTCACATGATGAATGTTGGAACCATCGGGTCCTTCAATTCCATCTGGCGGCAAAGGATTCCAGTCATAAGTTTCATACGCCCCGTCTATACGAACAATCGTGAATGTTTCTTCCCGTTCAATTAAATCATGGGGATGTTGGTCGGGTCCGAATATGGCCATGGATTCCTGCCACTCATGAATTCTCTCGCCGCTGGTCCATAAATGCTCCACTTTGGCAGCTACTCCATCCGGATAAATATAATAATACCAGTCAGCCACATCATACCAACCCGTCTCCTCCACATAATTTGCTTTAAATTTATTTACATCGACCAATGGAAACCTGTAATGAACAACAACCCTCGCAGGTGTATTCTCAATGATTCTCACATGATTATAAAGGCATTGTTTATCTGACATTGGCTCCTGGCATCCCTCACCTCCAGAGGTGCTCCAGGTCTCATTAAACTCATTGCTATACCAGAAGTTGTTCTCGTTAACCATCATTGGAATGTAGCTCACTCCTTTCCAGAAAACGAACTTACTTGGATTATTGTCAAACTCAACAATTACATCAGAATGTTCTCCGAATCTCCACATATTATCCCAGCTATCATAAAATTTGAGATTGGTATAATATCCGCCAAATGTATTTCTGTTTTCTCCCTCAGGAAGGACTCTTTTATCCAGATCTGCAACTTCGTCAGGTGCATAATACGCAAATGTAGATTTGATCTCTTTTTGAGACAATGCCACATCATAAATCTTTACCTCATCAATTAAACCATCAAAAGAGTAGGTGCCCGGGAAGGTATTTTCTCTAACAGGATCTGTAGGACGGCGTTCTTTTCCTCTTCCTATCTGCACATCCTTTAAGGACACTTCTATTTCTGCCTTCGCAACCTGTTTTTCATCTGTCTTCTCACCATCCACAAAAAGCACCATTTTTCCGGTAGATTGGCTGTAGGTTGCTGCGATGTGATACCACTTTTTTCTCTCAAGGAACACTTCAGAAGTAAGCTCCTCCCAAACGCCTCCTACTCTTATTTTAAATCCCGGATGACCGTGACCGTTTATTCCAAGGAAATATCCTGTATCATCTTCCTTCAGATACTTCACTTTAAATTCAATTTCATCGAAATCAATTTCCTGCTCAACATCCACATCTCCTTCCTGATTATCCGGATCACCTCCCACCAGGCCAATGGAAAGATCTCCCTCACGCTTGTCAAGGTCTGTAATATCATATTCCCCCCTGAACAAACGGACTTCTTCAGGCACATCATCGGCCTGTTGTACGATGGGACACCAGCTCCATGGATAAGCCCCTATAGCCACCCAGCCCTCAAGGGTAATCTCACTCGAAGGTTTCTGTGCGCTGCCTGATGGGACCTGAACCACAGTTTTATATCCGTCAAATTGCAGGGCAGTACCGGAAACTCCTTTTTTCCAGATGCTTTTGTCTCCTGAAATAGTCGTTTCTGTATTACCCATGGATTCATGGGTAATATCTCCACCTGCTTCATCAAAAGGAAACCAGGCAATGGGATCAACGATTGTCTCTTTAATTATTTTATTCCCTTTGATGATCTCTTCCTGATAGCTGATGCTGGCCTGTTCAATGACTTGGTCAACGATGCCTCCCTGTGACAGCCGGAACTCATGGCTGATCCTGCTACCCGGGTCATTCCATTGATCAATTTTTTCGGTGCCGGTTTTAATGAATCTTGTAACCTTACCCCCACTGGTCACCGTGAAGTATTCGTCCACAAACTGATTGGCCACTACTCCCGAATGCGGATTTGCACCACTAAAATCCGGAAGATATCTCCAATGGACAGTGGCTTTTGTCTCAGAGCTTTCAATAAGGGATACATGAGAATAGGTATTTACTTTATCCGGCATCATATCATCCCCGTCTCCCCGACGCGGTATGATTTCATCCACGAAAAACTTTTCGCCTGAAGCATTTTCCCAATAGGGCAGGTAGCTTGCTCCTCTCCAGAATACAAATTTTCCCTCACCAGGTCCAAAGTCAATCACGATATCTGAGTAATCACCTGTCCGGTCGTACATTTCCCAGTCAGCCCCGGTGATTAAACGGGTATAGTAGGCCCCAAAATCTCCTTCCTGCAAGTCCTCCCGCGCAGTGGTACAATCGCTTAAAAAAATTGTCAGCATGGTGATCATTGCCAGTCCGATCGAAGATCTATAATATCTGTATTTCATATGAAACCAATTCAAAGTTTTGCCGATTTGTCTGAGTGTATCTCAATGATTGCTTCCGCCATGCCTTTGGATTGTGCGCTGATTTTTATCTCTCCTGAATTCCCGGTGGAACGTACAACCAAAAGGCATAAACCAAAAAATGCAGATCTTTCACTTGCCTGGTAACTTTCAATACAGGTAGGGTCTCCATTGCCTACACATTCAAGGATGCCCTCTCCCTCAATTGAGAAATGAACCAGGTTATCTGCTTTGGGACAAATATTGCCATTTTCATCCAATATCTTTACGGTTACAAATACCAGGTCCTGGCCATCAGATTGAATGATTGTTCTGTCAGCTTCCAGTCCGATTTTTGCCGGAGGCCCTGCTGTCCTGATCTCTTTGTCGGCGATTACTTCACCTTCAGTGCCATATCCCACGGCTTTTATTGCGCCAGGCTGATAGATGACTTCATCCCATACATATCTGTATATTCCCTCCTCTTTTTGTTTTCTGCCCATGGACTTTTCATTCACAAACAGTTCTACCTCGTCACAGTTCGAATAGATATATACAGGCGTTAGCTCGCCTTCCCGACCCTCCCAATTCCAGGTCGGCAGAAGGTGTATCATCGGATCATCTGTCCATTGGCTTTGATAGAGGTAAAATCGATCTTTTTTAAATCCGCACATATCCACAATCCCAAAATAGGAGCTGTGTGCCGGAAAGTATCCCTGCTCATAGGGATCCGGCTCTCCGTGGTAGTCGAACCCCGACCATACAAACTGTCCTGCCATCCATGGGGCCTGTTGGAGCGCAAACTCCACGTCCGGCAGAGCTCCAAATCCTGTATTCACTAAATCGTAGGAAGTGATCTGTTTTGATTCATGTATATATCCACTATAGATCTCTTCCACCGGAAAATGATATGCACCCCTGGTGCTGAGTGTGGCACTGGATTCGGTAGATAGCAGAGGTAAATTCGGATATGCGGCATGCATCTTTTCGTAACGATCCTGCCAGTAATTCATGCCAAATACATCAAAACACTTCTCTAACTCTGCGTCAAATTCCGTGCTTAGATGAACTCCTGCATTTACAGGTCGGGTTGGATCCATCTCCCTGCAAATATCTGACAGCAGTTTAGCATGTTTCTTGCCTGTCTCAGTATCCAGGTCAGGAATCTCATTGCCAATGCTCCACATGATGACAGAGGGATGGTTGCGATCGCGCTTAATCAGGGCACGTGTGTCTTTCTCTGCCCATTCATCGAACCAGATGTTGTAACTGTTTGGAACTCCATGCTTAGATACGGACCATTCATCAAAGGTTTCGTCGATTACAAGAATCCCAAGCTCATCGCACAGGTCAAGCTGTTCAGGGGATGGTGGATTGTGGGCGCATCGAATGGCATTTACTCCCATCTCTTTCATGATTTCCAGCTGACGTGCTGTAGCTCTCCTGTTTACCGCGGCACCCAGGGGCCCCAGGTCATGATGCAGGTTGACCCCTTTCAATTTCAGATGCATGCCATTCAGAAAGAAGCCCTTATCAGAATCAAAGTGAAAATACCTTACTCCAAACGGGGTCTCATATGTATCCACAAGCTCACCTTCAAAAATGACTGAAGTTACAGCCTTGTATAGATGGGGTGAATCCACCGACCACAATTTTGGACTCGGAATGCTTAGCTCCTGGATTATTTCAGTTTGCTGTTCTGCTTCTATTGAAATTTTCCCCCCATGTACTTTTGCGCACAGTTCTCCATTGCTGTCATATATGGCTGTGGATATTTCCACACTGGCGATAATGGATTCCGAATTATTTACCAGCGATTTCACCTGCACTTCTGCAAGTTCCTCTGTGATTACTGGAGTGGTTATATATGTTCCCCAGTGTGAAATGTGGATGGAATTTGTATAGCTTAGCCACACATTTCTGTATATCCCTGAACCAGGGTACCAGCGGGATGAATTATCCTGATTCTCAACACGTATGGCAATCACATTATCACTTCCTCTATCTATATGATCTGTCAGGTCAATGGAAAATGAGGTATAGCCGTACGGCCAGCCTCCAATATACTTGCCATTCAGCCATATTTTTGAATCTCGCATGATGCCGTCACATTCAATCATCAGGTTTTTAGTCTCAGGTGGCACCTTAAATGATTTCCTGTACCAGGCCACACCCGGATAGGGCAGGTATCCGCCCTTATAATTTACCTCTTCTGTAAATGGCCCTTCTATAGCCCAGTCATGAGGTAAATCAAGGCTTCTCCACTCCGAATCATTGAAGTTTACTTCCTGTGCATTTTTAATATCACCATGTGAAAATCTCCAGCCCGAATTAAAACTTTCCCGGATTCTTTCCTGCTCACTTTCTGTGCTATTGCATGCCAGCATCAGATAAACCATCAAAAAAAGGAGGAGGAAATTTTTCATGGAGTAGATATTTTGCTATTAATAAAGCGAGTTTTACAGTGATTGCTTTTCAATAATGAACTGATTCACCTCTTCAGAATCTGTTTCTATCCAGATGATCAGATCTGTATTTTCGAGACCGGGACGAAAGCCATATCTGAACGTTTTACCTCTCTCAATTTTCTTTCCGTTCATGGTGAGGTTAATATCAGAAATTCCCCAATTGGTGATCACAAAAGCGGGATTACGCAGCGGAGCATCATGGGAGGCCTCAATCTCAAATTGAACCTTACCCGACTCTGCTAATTCGATGATATAGGACTTTTCAGTCTGATTATAACTGGCAGTTTTAATGAGAGGGCTATTATGTGAAAGAGATGGAGCATTAATCCAACTTCTGGCCATGGTTACAAGCCCATCAGTATTTTGGTCTGTTAGTCCCACAAGCATAATTTTTGTTACAGAGTTATCGGTCATCTCCTGCGCATCCCAGTGCCAGTGACTGAGTGAGGAATGCGCAGGACGATCGGCAAACATAGCAGATCGTCCATCGGTGGGCTTTACGGCTACCGGCCAGTGATTCCACCATGGAAACACGGAAACATCTCTTCTTATTTCCCCGGCATAAATATCCGAACGAGGATTATCCTCTGGCCGTAAGATGGAAAAAGGGTAATAATCAGACTTGGTGTTTATAATTTTAATGTTGTGATTAACAGGTTCTTGGGGAAGAAAGGGAGGGATTTCATGTTCCCATGAGTAGGTATGATTCTCACCCTTCATATTTACTAGCGTCAGCGCACCATACTCCAGTATATCTTCAGGTGTTTGTCCCGGGCTCAATACCATGATGCTCTCCTGCCATTCATGTGCAGCCCTTGGCGCATTTGAATACAACACATCCTTTCTGATTCCGGTCATATCAGGATAGATATAATAGGTCTCTTCCACCCAGTCGCCCCAGCCGGTATTTGGGTCTGTAAAGGCAAAATTGTTCCAGTTATCCACCAGGCCATAACGCCAGAGTACGACAACCCGTGCATCACTGTTTTCAATAATCTTCACATAGGAATATGTGTTTCGCTTGTCTGACATAGGCTCACAACTGCCATGCTCATTCCATCCTTCATCAAAGGCATTATTAAACCATATCCCATTTTCTGTCACAAAGTTCGGGATGTAGTTGGTACCTCGCCAAAAAACAAACTTGCAGGGTGTGTTGTCAAATTGAACCAGCACATCTGCATTGTCACCTACATGCCAGGGAGCATCCCATGCCGGATAATATTTGAGGGTAGTATTGATCGCCCCAAATCTCCCGGGCCCCTTCGGACCGCTGGGTAAGGTGCGGTCCGGCAGTTGAGGAGGATAAAGCATTTTATTCCTGTCAGCAAGGGAGGAGATATCTTTTGAAGACAGCGAGGTGTTATAAATTTTCAATTCATCGATCAGTCCATCAAAGAAGGAGTGGTGATCCTGCGTTCCGTATGGTCTCAAGGTGCCAAATGGCTTTGATTTGACCCTGCTTCTGCCAATCAGCATCGACAAATTGGAAACAGATTCATCAATATCGATCCCGAGAGCCGGAACAAACTTTCCCTGTACTTCTTTTTCTCCCGCTAATTTGCCATCCAGGTAAATTTTCATGCCCTCCTGTTCTGAATAAACGGCAGCCACATGGATCCATTTATTCAGCGGCAAGGTTTGAGGAACAATTAGTTCTTCAGTTTGCCCTCTTGTTGCGACCCTGAAATTCAAGCGCCCAAGGGCATCAATATTAAAGGAATACCCATTGTGGTAACCAATGTCAATATCATGCTTATTATCAATTACAGGGCATAAATGAGTAGGGTAGGCACCCAGGGCGATCCATGCTTCAATACTGAAATCATTTAAAACTACAGGGGCTTTTTCACCAGCGATCTCGATAAATGATGTAAACCCATCTAAAAGAAGCGCGTTGTTATGGACGCCTTCAACGCTTTCATAATATTTTCCAAAAACTTCACTCTTCTCCTTATTCACTTCATCCAGCACATATGCCATTTTTTCTTTAGGAAGGAAAGTCTCTCCTCTCTCCATTTTCACCTCATTTCTTTTGATTTCTATATCATCAAAGCTTATCCAGAGAAGAGGTTTTTCATCTCCCTGTCCATTTGCAGAATACAAAAGACTGAAAGCCATTCCCAGTGAAAAAATAATATTTTGTCTCATCTTGTTATCTATTAATTATTTCCTGGTTTATTAATAGCCAGGATTCTGTATTAGATTATCGTTTAGATCCAGTTCGGCCTGTGGTATAGGCTGAAATTCGCTCCTTCCATCTTTGAATGTGGTGTAATTTGGATCGCGAATTGAGTCGCTGGCCTGGTAGAGTCCCCAGCGTTTCTGATCAAAATACCTTACAACTTCCCCGGAAAGCTCCATGATTCTTTCATGCATAATCTGCTCGCGGAAAGCATCCTTAGCAAGACCCGGATGAGCTATCGAGAGTTTCTCCATATTGGATCTTTCCCTGACCATATCGACATACTGATATGCCTCTGAAATCTTTCCATTCTCGTTCAAAGTCTCTGCGTATGACAACAGCACATCGGCATAGCGTATTACGATGAAATCAGTTCCACCATCAAATTCATTCGTCTTACCCCCCTCAATTACATTCTGCTCCGTGTATTTATAAAATGATGTATTGATCTCGGGATTCACTAACTTATCTACCCACCATGAATAGGGTTGTTCGACAAACAGCCCCGTTGAGTTTTCATGAAAAAGGGTCACATCCAGCCTGGGATCGGGAGAACCATCTTTATCTGTTTCTATTAGAAACGTTTCATGGATAAAAGTTGTGGGCTGGACATCACCATATGTGCCAAGCTTTCCAGAGGGGCTAAAGGCCATATGCACTGCATTTCTGTTTGTTTCACTTGAAGGACCGTCATGCAGGAGATTAACTACGAACAGCGCTTCCTTATTCACTTCATTTCGTTCATAAAAATTATCTGCAAAATTGTCCAGCAATAAGTATTCATTGCTGGTATAAACATCCTCAAAATAGGGTTCTGCCTCCATAAATTTATGCTGCTGCATAAATGCTTTTCCCAGCAGAGCCTGGGCCGTTCCTTTGGCCACCCTGCCATAATCAGCAACTGCATATTCACTTGCCAGTGGAAGATTTGGGATTGCATCCTTTAATAAGTCTTCCATCAGCAAATATATTTCTCCACTTTCTGCCCTGGCAGGACGATCATCCGGTTGCTGGATTCTATCCACATAAGCAATGTGCTCTCCAAAAAAAGTTAACAGATA
>PVMK01116161.1_pt1 | contig 11876 bp, 12 predicted proteins | sample 1853481 | NCBI WGS metagenome assembly PVMK01 (sample SAMN08533507, study PRJNA380276) | Marine sediment metagenome, whole genome shotgun sequencing project. | reverse complement strand
GGGTGGCAGCTCCGGTGGTGGTGGCTCCGGTAGCGGTGACGTGGCGGACTCTGGCGGTGGTGGTTCAGGTAGCGGTGGCTCGGGTGGCAGCTCCGGTGGTGGTGGCTCCGGTAGCGGTGACGTGGCGGACTCTGGCGGTGGTGGTTCAGGTAGCGGTGGCTCGGGTGGCAACTCCGGTGGTGGTGGCGATTCCAATGGCGGTTCCGGTGGAGGCTCTGGCAGCAGTGCTGCCGGCACTTCCGGCGATACGCCTGGCGGAAATTCTGGAAGCGGTAGCGGTTACCTTGCTTACAACACCAATAACAGCGGCACTGACACCGGTTATTTTGCTAACAGCGGAAGTAGAGCTGATGGTCGCTCGGTTCGGAGAGCCGGCAGAAGCACGGCATATGGCACCTCAGGTGGCACTTCATATAGTAAAAGCAGATCAGCCAGCGAAGATGACTTTCCGTGGGTGTGGATTTTATTGCAGGTCCTTGCGGTGGGTACGCTTTTCATTTATTTCATAGGAAAAGTCGATAGGACCGAACAACTCACAAGTTAAATCTTCGAGACTTTCAAAATGGTCTCATCATATAATTACCTTCCTGTTTACAGCCCTGACAACATCTTCAGGGTCATCAACAACTTGTAAGATATCAAGATCTTTCGGCGATATTCGATTTTCCTCCAGCAATCGGCTCTTTATCCAGTCGATAAGCCCTCCCCAGTAATTGGAACCGACCAGAATCAGAGGAAACGATTTTATGCGGTGGGTCTGAATCAGGGTAACCGCTTCAAACAGTTCATCCAGGGTTCCGAAACCGCCAGGCATAATAATATAGGCAGCAGCATATTTGATGAACATGACCTTACGAATAAAAAAGTATTTGAAATCGAGTCTAACATTGGCATATGGGTTGGGTTCCTGTTCATATGGAAGGATAATATTGAGCCCCACTGAAGTGCCGCCGGCTTCTGCGGCACCTTTATTGGCTGCCTCCATGATCCCGCCGCCTCCGCCGGTAATAACAGCAAAGTTGTTTTTTACAAAAAGAGATGCTAACTCTTCAGTTTTTTTGTATATAGGATTATCGGGCTCTGTTCTGGCTGATCCGAAAAAGGTGACAGCCGGGCCCAAATTGTGCAGTGTGTCTATTCCTTCGACGAATTCGCCAATGATTTTAAAAAGGCGCCATGCTTCACCGATTTTTAAATCGTCAATAAGAAATTGTTTTTCCATGTTTTGTCACATCATCCTTCATCATCTGTATACAACAGACATATTTAAATGCCTCATGTTTTCCCCTTAAATCCTATGGTAACTTTATCCTGGTCCACAATAACGGGAACTTTACGAACACCCTTTGAATATTTTAACATGGAATTCATTTTTTCAGCATCAAAACGAACGTCAAAATACTCGACTTCCCGACCGCTTTTTTCAAGAGCTTCACGAGCTGCATTGGTATAGGGTCAAGTATCTTTTCCATAAATGACAACTTTATCAGACATCATTTATCCTCCTTACTTTGAGACCAATGAAAAACGCACTCTCATTTTATTGTTTGAATAAAATCACCCGGTGGCGATGACGTATGTTCTATAGAGACGATACGCTCGGAACATAGTTTTGAAAATGATTTGCAATAAAAGCACTCCAAAAAATACTTTTATGTTAAATTACAACAGGTTATAAATTTATATTAAAAAATGACAGTAACAGGGATTTAGATTTTTGTCAATGATTACAGATTGACAAATATCATAATGATTGATAAAAAATTTCTATTTTACAGATAAATAAACAATTCAAAATAATTCTGATAATGAATGATCCGACATATCGTTTTTCTAAAGATGTGATCATTAAGAACCCTCTGGGTCTTCACGCAAGGGCAGCAGCTAAAATAGCAACACTCATTAAAAACGTGAAATCAAACGTGTGGATTATAAAAGATGGCGAAAAGGCTGATGCATCAAGTGTCATCGAAATTCTTACCCTGGCTTGTGCACAAGGCTCAAAAATAACGATAGCCATTGAAGATCAATCCGATTTAAGCATTTTAAGCGATCTTGTGCAACTCGTCGAAAGCGGTTTTGGGGAATAATAAAACATGTCAAACACGGATGAAAAAGAAGTACAGCTCCACGGCATTAACGCATCTCCGGGTATTTGTATTGGAAAAGCTTACTTGATTGGAAAAGAAGGCGTGGATGTTCTTGAAAAATACTTCATCGATCAAAACAGACTACAAGAGGAAATTCACCGTTTTAAGGCTGCCGTCAAAAGCGCCAAAGATGAGCTTCAGGGCATCATAAAGACCATGCCGGAAGAATTGCGTCAGGATGCCCATATCCTTGAAGCACATATGGTACTATTCGAAGACAAGATGCTTTATGGTAGAACCATTGAAATAATTGAAAGAGAGCTCGTAAATGCGGAGTGGGCGCTAAAAATAGTGGTATCGGATGTTAAAGCCATGTTTGATAATATGACCGACTCCTATTTAAGGGGACGGGCGGCTGATATTATACATGTATCTGATAGCATCATGCAGAACCTAGCTGGAACAAAAACAGAGAATATCGCTGCCATTAACAAACGAGTCATACTTATTGCAACTGATCTTTCCCCTGCAGAAACCAGCCAGATACAACTGGAAAAGATTATGGGATTTGTAACCAATCATGGCGGGAAGACTTCACATACCGGCATCATTGCTCAAACCCTTGAAATTCCTGCTGTCTTGGGAATAGATAATGCCACTAGTATTATTAAAAATGATGACATTATCATCGTGGATGGAACAACCGGTATCGTCATCATTAATCCCACCGATCAGACCCTAATACAATTCGAAGAACGTAAAGAGAGATATGAATCTCATAAAGCCACTATTACCCGAGACAGCCACCTTCCGGCCGAAACGGCTGATGGAATATGTATGGAAGTTATGGGTAATATCGAGCTTCCCGAAGAAGTCGTATCCGTTATACACTACGGCGGGGATGGTATCGGCCTTTACAGAACAGAATTTCAATATTTAAGCAGACCGGATTTTCCTAGCGAATATGAACTTTTTGACCGCTACAAAGATGTTGTCGAAGTTATGGCTCCCAAGCCAGTAACCATTCGCACCTTTGACATTAGCGGAGATAAAAAAGTGCCCTACGTTTCGAGATCGGGCGACTCCAACCCCGCTCTTGGACTTCGGGGTATTAGATATTGTCTGAAAAAACCGGATGTTTTTACGACCCAACTCCGGGCCGTATTAAGGGCCTCTGCATTTGGTCATGTTCGTATTCTGTTGCCTATGGTATCATGCCACGAAGAAATTATTGCAGCGAAAAATATTTTAAACAAGGCTACCGATTCTCTTGCCAAGGAGAGCGTCGATTTCGATGAAAACATCGAACTCGGCGTCATGATCGAAGTTCCTTCCGCGGCTATCATGGCAGATGTCATGGCAATGGATGTTGACTTCTTCAGTATCGGGACCAACGATCTCATTCAGTATTCCCTGGCGGTCGATAGGGTCGACAAAGATGTTGCATATCTTTACCAACCACTCCATCCCGCAATCATCCGCATGGTCAAACATGTTATCGATGTGGCCAAAGACAAAGGCGTAAAAGTCTTTATGTGCGGCGAGATGGCAAGTGATCCCATCAACATCCCGATTCTTTTAGGTCTAGGCATGGAAAATTTGAGTATGAATCCTCAATCCATACCCGTCGTTAAAAGCATGATCAGGGCTTTGACGGTTAAAGACGCCAAACCTTTTGTCCAAGAAGTTCTAAAAAAAACCTCTACCGCTGCTATCATTGAGCTCGTGAAGGATACATACGGCAGTATTTTATCTGATAAAATATATTCCCTAGATTAGCTTTCCCCCTCTTTCTTTGCTTTTCAGGTGGATATATTTTCCTAAACCGAGGAGAAAACCGACATTGAACAAAAACCATATAAAGGTTGTGGCCGAAAATAGAAAAGCCAGATACAATTATTTTATAGAAGATACGTACGAAGCCGGGATGGTCCTTTTAGGAACCGAAGTAAAATCTTTAAGGCTCGGCCGAATCAACCTAAAAGATGCTTTTGCCCGAATAAAAAAGGGCGAAGTATTTGTTCATCAAATTCACATCGGTATGTATCCCTTTGCTTCATATAACAATCATGAACCTCTACGAAAAAGAAAATTGCTTTTGCACAAATACGAAATTAAAAAGCTCTATGGCAAAGCCAACGAAAAAGGGTATTCCTTGATACCCCTAAAGGTCTATTTCTCACATGGAAAGGTCAAGCTAACGTTAGCCCTTGCCAAAGGCAAGCGAAAATACGATAAACGGGAGACGATTCGGCGGCGGGATGAACAAAGGGATCTGGAAAGATCCAAAAAGGAATACTAAAATGGGATTTAATCATGAAACTATTCGACAGTCATTGTCACTTAGACGACAAAATTTACAATAATGATATCGAATGGGTCATAAAGCACATGGAAGATGCAGGGCTTGTGGGGGCTATGATCGTAGGGACCACGCTTGATCGATCTACCAAAGCCTTGTCAATTGCAGAATCCGCACCCGGTTTGTATGCCTCGGTAGGCATTCACCCGCATGGCGTCAAAGACTGCAGCGAAGCCTCTCTCGAATTTTTAGTAAATCTTGCCAAAAGCCCAAAAGTTAAAGCATGGGGAGAAATCGGGCTTGATTTTAACCGGATGTTCTCTCCCAGAAAAGATCAGGAAAAATGGTTGGTCCGACAACTGGAAATCGCCGATAAAATCGACCTCCCGGTTATTTTTCATGAGCGTGATAGCCAGGGCCGCCTAATAGAAATCCTTAACAGGCATTTCAAAAAAGGCCGAAACGGTGTGATACACTGTTTTAGTGGAAATAAAAACGAGCTTAAACAGTATCTTGATCTCGGCCTTTACATCGGAATAACCGGTATTGTGACCATTAAAAGCCGTGGTGCTGATTTACGCAAGCTTCTACCCTTAATCCCGGTTGAACGAATTCTAATTGAAACTGATGCACCTTATCTGACACCGGCACCTGAAAAAAACCACACCCGGCGTAATGAACCGGCATTTGTCCGGTCGGTATTGCTCAAGCTGGCAGAATTAAAAGGGGAGGATTCCGAAAGTCTGGCCAAGATTATTTTGGAGAATACATACCGTCTTTATCGAATAGAGGATTAAAATCTGAGCCTGTCGAAGCGAAGCGTAGATCCCGCCCATCGGGGACGCAGAAATTGGTTAAAAGGGGATATTTTTCAAAGGTTTCTTTATTTGGACATCAGGTGCTGAACCGCCCCCTCCAATCCGTCAATGGAAAGTTCAAACATGGGAAAAATTTGACGAATCATCGTAATCGTTTTCGTGTAGTCCCACATCTTGGAAGATATTGGGTTTAACCAAACAGCGTGCGGAAACGTTTGGGCAAGGAATTCAAGCTGCTCAATACTGGGTTTCCCACTGCGTTTTTCAATATGTATGGATCCATCCGACGCCATGAGCTCAAATGGCGCCATGCTGGCATCACCGACCATAACAAGACGGGTTGCCGAGTCAAATGACACAAAATCTGACACCTTTTGAGGCATTTGTGATCTGGTCGCATCTTTCCATAAAACATCATATATCGTGTTGTGAAAATAATAGGTTTTAAGATCTTTGAACTGGTCACGAGCATAATCAAACAGGGTTTGAACCACCGGTATATAAGAATCCATAGACCACCCACCGTTATCGATAGCAAGGATTATCTTCAAACGATCTTTTAAACTTCTGGAAAAGACGATCTCGATCTCACCGCCATTTTTCATGGTCTGGTAAATGGTTTCATGAATGTTTACCCGATCCTTTGGACCCACCGGTGTCATATTGCGAAGCCTTTTTAGGGCTTCACCGATCATGTCTTGTTTAAGCGGCCCTTTTAGAGAGTAATTCTTATATCTTCTTTCCAAAGCCACTTTAACGGCAGATTTATTGCGGGAAACACCGCCCACACGCATTCCACCAGGATGGTGTCCTGAATGGCCTGCCGGAGAAGTACCACCCGTGCCGATCCATGTGCTTCCATATCTGTGACGTTTTCTTTGCTCTTTAAGACGCGCTTTAAAATATTCGATGAGTTCATCAGGCGTCAATTTGCTAAGATCAGATTCTTCAGCGTCAAAGGCAAGCGCAAGGGCCTTTGGATCTTTCAGCCATTCTTCCAATAAGGCTTTTGCCGTTTCAGCAATCTCAAATCCTTCATCATCCGGCATTTCAGCTCCCTGAAACTGATGAGCGAAAACCTGATCAAAAATATCAAAGTAACGTTCACTTTTTACAAGAATTGCTCGAGAAGACGTGTAAAACTCGTTTAAAGAGTTGACAAGTCCCTTATTCAGTGCCTTTTGAAGGGTTAAAAACGAGGTGGGACTGACCGGGATTCCCGCGGTCTTTAGGTTGTAAAAAAAGTCAATAAACATGGTTCACCGGTCAAAAAAACCTGCGACGGTTTGTAATGCTCATAGCCCTTTCATAATCTTGGCTTTTTTTGAACAGAACACCCAGAAACGGGATTTCACCTTTAGCCAACGTTTTCGGTTTAAAGTTAGGATCAGTTTCCAGTGCTCGTATCCAGTTAATCAGCTCTCTTGTTGCTGGTTTTTTTTCAATGTTATCAATTTCTCTAAGTTTATACAGTGTCGATATGGCATTTTCCATCAAGTTAGCATCCGTGTCAGGAAAATGAACGGTGACGATTTTTCGCATCATTTTGGGATCCGGAAAAGCGATGTGGTGAAAATTGCATCTACCCAAAAACGGATCGGAGAGATCTTTTTTTGCATTAGATGTAATAATTATGACTGGGCGATGTTTAGCTCGGGTGGTTCTATCAATCTCAATAATATCAAACTCCATCTGGTCCAAAACATCGAGCATATCATCTTGAAAATCCGTGTCGGCCTTGTCTATTTCATCGATCAACAGCACCCTCCTAACTTCTGATGTAAAGGCCTGGCCGATCTTACCCATTTTAATGTAATCCTCTATCTTACTGACGTCCCTGTTAGAATCACCAAACCGGCTATCATTAAGGCGTGTCAAGGTGTCGTACTGGTACAAGGCATCAATAAGTTTCATGCTCGATTTAACGTTCAGTACAATCAGCGGCATTTTCAAACTCTCTGCAATGGCATGGGCCAGCATGGTTTTACCGGTCCCCGGCTCTCCTTTCAGGAGCAGCGGCATTTCAAGTGCCACGGAAACGTTAACAATGCTTGCCAACTCATCATCTAAAATGTATCGGGTTGCACCTGAAAATTTCTTATGCGAATCTGTTTCTTTCATTCGAACCTCATTTATACTTTTTTCTTATAATATCCGAAACTTTTTGTGTCAACATAAGTACTTTTGCTGCAAGATCAAGACTCAAGGAGCCGGTTCCGCAGCTGGGGGTTATTAATGATTGACTCAATATTGTTGTTTTATCAATGCCTAGCCCCTCAACCGCAAGTGCCTGGCTTTCCCACATGGCTGTAAGTGACGATGGGTTTTCTTTTTCAATATCGCCGGCGTTTAAAGTAGGAATAATTCCCCACGCTAGCACACCGCCGGATTCGACGAAACGCTTGATATGATCCGGATAGAGGATTAACTTATCAAAAAAAGAATACGCATCAAAGCTGATAATATCAGACTCAGAATCTAAAATCAGCGGCCAGTCGAAGTTTGAGCATACATGGATTCCCACAAGGCCTCCTCCAGCATGTACAGCGTCAATGACTTCTTGAAAGCATTGGGCCACATCGTTTCTGGATATACCGATGAATGCAGAAGATCCAAAGCCGCCTAACGCAGGTTCATCAATAAATATCATCACCGGTCGACCTAACTGGGAAAGTTTTGTCACCTGCCACCTTGCTTTTTGGGCCAAAAGCTTAATCGCCACATCCCTTAATTGATCATCATAAAAGATCGCCTTTCCGTTCTGATCTGTTAAACCCAAACCAAATGTTATGGGGCCTGTTATCTGTCCTTTAACCGCAACTGGAGAATCGGAAAGGGTTTGAAGGTGCTCGATAAATGAAAAAAATCCTCTGGCAGTATCAGTTGCCAAGACGAATCTCGAATCATCCATTTTTTTTTCACCCTTATCCACAGCCATATAATCTTCGTAAAATTCAAGAATCTCTTTATCAAATCGTTTATTGGCCGAATCGATATAGGCCTTGCCTTTTTGGGTTATAAGGCCTGGAAAACCACTCTGAAATTGGGCAATCATTCCTTCTTCTTTGGTTATGGGAAGTTGAGCCCACAAAGGAATTTCAGGGGTATGCTTGAAAATGAGACGAACAGCTTCGGCGTGATCGTTGACGGGAAGACTTCCGATCAAAACCGGCAGACCATTTGGCTTAAAATCTTTTTTCATAAAACAAGATCCTTTCATTTAAATTTGAATTCCCCGCTGCGACTTGACTGAGCCTTCGACCCGAGCTCAGGCCGAGGGTCTCGCCGAAGTCTTAAAGCGCGGGATGAATTCAGATGAAGAAAAAAGAAATTATTTTAAACAAAATATCAGTGTACTATCTGTATAGAATTTTAGCCTTTCGCCCTAGGAGCGACAACGTCGCGTTATATAAAATCGTGACACGATTTTATTTTTAACGATTATCACGAGCAACGCCTCTTTACAAGACATGGTTAAATAAGAATGACTTACAAACCATCTCAAAAATATAGATCACGTTCAAGGACAAGGCGCGACCCGATGAAAAAGCGCAGCATACACGGGAGTATGTGAGCATTTTGCCTAAACAACAAACTGCAAAGCAGTTTGCTGTTTTCACTATCCGTGATCGGGAAATCAGGGAAGCGTTAGCTTGCATTGTTTAAGTATTGTGAAACAATACAACAGGCCCGCAACACTGTAATTGAGCGTTAGATGTATTTTTGCCATGGCTTGTAGTTTAATATCAATCAGGGGAATACATTGACACTTGTATTTGCCAATGTTATATTTTATTTTACCGAATAAAATTGTATCAAGGTTACCATGGCTGATATCATCCCCCTTAACACGAAACTACAGCACACCAAAGCAAAAGAAGCTGAAATAATCAGAAAGCGAAAAATTCTGGCTGTTCAGAAAATTTTTCAGTGCACTCATTGTACGTATAAGTGTGAAAAATGTGGCACACAGATCAGTGCCGAAGATACAAGCAACATAAACAAAATCACTGAGTTAAAGATTCCTTATCGCTTTTGTGAAAGTTGTTCCGAAGAATACACCGATTATGTCAAAAAGCTTCAAGGAAAAGGTGATCCAAAATATTATTGGCACAATGAGGAATGGCTCCAACTTTGGAGAAAATGGATCGATTATCAAGGTATTATCGACAGCTATTTAAAATCAAAAGAATTTAAGCAGCTTTTACAAGAACTTAAAGAGACTCGGCTTGACACATAGGAGGGAACGATGTTTGGAATTGGAATGCCAGAACTTATTATTATTCTTGTTATTATCCTTATTATTTTTGGCGCCGGCAAGCTCCCGGAAATAGGAGCGGGAATGGGCAAGGCCATCAGAAACTTCAAAGGTGCTACAGCAGAACCCGAAAAAAAAGAACCTGATAAACTTGAGGAAAATAAATCATAATCTATTTTTCTTAAATGACCATGCCTTCTGACAATGAACCGTGTCGCAATAATAGGTTCGCCCCACTTATAGTCAAAAGCACGTCAGTACTTTAATCGTTGCGTTTGTAACCGGGTGCAAAGCACCCGGTTTTATTCAAACAATAAAATCAGAACCTCTCTCTTTCGATTAAAATAATCAATACGTTGGTCATTCTAAAACGGGATATCATCATCTTGGCCGTCTGGAATTGATGGTTCCGGTGCTTTGTGCATGGTGTTGTCTTCCGGCGGTCTGTACGTACCAGAAGAATCTCTGGCTCCCAGCATCTTCATTTCAGATGCAATAACCTCGGTTGTATATCTGGTAACACCATCTTTTTCCCATGATCTTGTTTGGAGTCTGCCTTCGATATAGACTTGCCTTCCTTTTGAAAGGTATTCACCGCATATTTCACCCAGCTTACCCCATGCAACGATGTTATGCCATTCGGTTCGCTCTACCATCTCCCCGGTATTTTTATCCTTCCATTTCTCAGAAGTCGCGATGCTGAAATTAGCTACCGCACGACCATCAGCTGTATAACGGACTTCAGGATCTCTTCCAAGATTACCGATCAAAATCGCCTTGTTAATCATGGCCTACCTCCATTAAATGTGTTGAACGTTTAATTCCAAGTTAGATACAAACAACCATCCATAATGTCAAGCCCATTGAAATACAGCCAAGTCAAACTTGATGGTCCCGTAAAAAGTCAGAAAAGCTAACTTTTTACGAATTCATCAAACTTCAGAAGGTATCCATTTTCGTGCAACTTGAATCTTGCATGAAAATTGATGATTGAACGATATTATGAGACACCTATGTATCAAAAAAACGAATCGTTACCCTGTATTCACTGAGCGTCAATTAATTTTTCAGCATAACCAATTAAAATATTAGAATATTTTGGCCATTTCGACTTTTCCTACCTTTGGCATGGATTTTGATCTAATTGAGAACAGTACTTGGCCATTTCAATATAACCCTAAATGAACGTAAACAACCAGGAAAAATAAAGAAATAGATGGGCTCGAAAATACAGGGAAGGTTGTTCCGTTCAAAAGGAGTTCACCAAAAGTCGGCAGGAATGAGCCATGTCCATGTGGTAGCGGTAAGAAATACAAAAAATGCTGTTTGAATAAAAACGATTAATACAATGGTGGCCCTTTTCTCCATAATTAACCTTTTGGGTTGCATCAGTGAACACCGGGGACTTCTGGGTCGGAAACGAAATGCATAAAATCATAGACGTTTCGACTATTTACCCAAAATGACATTCCATACTGCCTACCGGACAATTTCAACTTTTATATCTTGCCTAATTGAGAATTTGGCAAGTAATCGCACAATTTTAAAGGCAAACTTTTTACAGTATATTCTCAATTGATCACAACAAATGCAAGATCTGAGGTAACAAATGGATATCTGAAAAACGATCTGGACTTGATATTTACAGTCCAAATTTGATATCTGTCAATTTAACGGATTTCAGATCATGGCAAGATAACACACGTTTTGACAAGTCAGATTTTCAAGTGGTAATCTCAATAAATTATTATTATAAAACGGAGCGGGAATGAAAATATTAATAATTGGTGGTAGCGGCACAATTGGCAAAAAGGTAAGCGGTCATTTATCAAGGAAGCATGAAATTATCACTGGTGGAAGAGAATCGGGTGATGTCAAAGTAGATATTGCTGATAGCAAATCCATTGAAGCAATGTTTGAATCCGTTGGAAAAATGGACACAATTGTCTGTATTGCTGGCGAAGCCAAGTGGGCACCCTTCGATTTAATGAGTGAGGACGACTTTCATATCGGATTGAAAAGTAAGTTGATGGGACAAGTCAATCTCGTAAGAATTGGGCAAAATTATTTGAATGCTGGAGGGTCATTTACACTTACTACTGGAATATTAGCAGATCATCCTGTGTTGTTAACGTCAAGTGCGGCAATGGTTAATGGTGGAATCCATAGTTTTGTCAAAGCGGTATCCCTAGAATTGAAAAATGGGTTTAGAATTAATGTTGTATCATCTGGTCTTGTTGAAGATGCAGTAGAAAAATATGAAGAATACTTCCCTGGGCACAATCCTATTCCAATGAGTAAGGTAATAAATGGATATGTAAAAAGTATCGAAGGAAAAGGGACTGGTGAGATTATAAGAATATACGATAATTGTTAAAAACCTTGTTCAATAGATATATGTAAAACAG
>PVMK01115567.1_pt1 | contig 11876 bp, 8 predicted proteins | sample 1853481 | NCBI WGS metagenome assembly PVMK01 (sample SAMN08533507, study PRJNA380276) | Marine sediment metagenome, whole genome shotgun sequencing project. | reverse complement strand
GCGATTCCAATCCCAATGGCCTGCTGTCCATTCATTCGCATCAGGGTACTGGCAGGATCGATATAATCCCTTTCCACTGTGGCCAGATCGCGCAATCTGATCTGAGATCCGTCATTTCCGGTAATTATCAGGTTCTCAATCTCTTCAAGCGACTGAAATGTACCCACTGCATCAACCCTGACTTCCAACTTTCCAGCTTTGAATTGTCCTGCATTTACTAGCTGGTTTTGTGAATTAATTGCTTCCTGAATGTTACCCGGAGTCAGGCCCGAGTTGGCCAGCTTCTGCTCCGAGATATATACATTAACTACCCTGTCCTGGATACCAAAGAGTTCCACCTTGGCCGCATCTTTTACAGTGGCCAGGTTCTTCTTGATATACTGAGCATAATCTTCCAGCTCTTCATAGGAAAAACCCTCATCTGCCGAAAGGGCATAGTAAATTCCAAAAACATCGCCAAAGTCATCATTCACCAGGATGGTACTGGCTTCTTTAGGTAACAGAGGCTGAACATTCAATACTTTTCGCCTTAACTCATCCCAGAGCTGCTGAAATTCCTCTTTGGGAATATATTGATACATACTTACTTTGATATAACTAAAGCCAGGCCTGGACTCTGATTTGATCCAATCCACAAGGGGATGAGATTGAAGTTCACGCTCGATAATCTCCGTAACCTGTTCCTCAACGTCATACTGGCTGGCGCCAGGATAATAAGTGATAAATATGGCCTCTTTGATCACAAAAGGCGCGTCTTCTCTTTTACCCAGCTTATCGAAGGCAAAAATACCACCCAGGAGTGTAAGGATTAGAAAGAAAGTGATGACCTGCTTGTTATTGACAGCATATCCGGCAATGTTCATATCGGGATAGTTTAAAAAAAATTAATTAGTCTGTTCAAGTATTTTAATCTTATCTCCATCGGTCAACCTGTGGACACCTGCAATCACGATCTGCTGTCCCATTGCAAGGCCTTCCACTATCTCAATGGCATCATTCCCAACAATATCTCCAACTACAACCGTTTGTTTTTTTACCGTATAATTATCTGCATCAATCACCCATACGGCAGTGTTATCATCTGCGTTACTTTCAAAAACAGCAGTGATGGGAATAATTATTTTTCCAACTTCATCCTCATCCTTTTTAAGTAGTATAGTCACCCTGCAGCTCATTCCTGCAGTAATTTTAACCTGGTTGGGATCATTGGGGTTATTCTTATGGTCGAGGAATAAATGCAATGGAAAGCCCTCGGCCGTTGGTTTCTTCTCAAGCTCCTTCAAGGTAGCCCTAAAAACCTGGTCCGGATAAGTTTCAATATGAACCTCATACTGGTCAAAATTTATAAACTGAACAGCCAGTTGTTCGGGGATGGTGGTGGTTACCTCAATGACAGATAAATCAACTATTGAGGTAATGGACTGGCCTGGAGTTACCTCTTCTCCGAGTTGGGCCAATTTCCTGCCAAAGAAACCTGAGTAAGGCGCATATAATTTTGTGTCCGTCAATTCATTTTTAGCATCTTCCCATGCAGCTTCAGCCTCCAGGTAATTTGCAAATCTGCGCTCATATTCATTTTTGGCCACAGATCCCTTCTCCCAGAGCCTGTAAAACCGGTCCGATTCAGCTTTGGTCTGATTGTACCTGGCCTCTGTGGACTGAACCTTCACCTGGTAATCTCGTGGATCTAATTCGGCGATCAGTGCTCCGCTTCTAACACGGGCACCCTCAACAACATTCAGTTTTACAATGGGGCCACCTACCCTGAAAGACATGTCAGATTCCTGGGTCTCTTTTGTAGCACCAGGAAATCCTTTTCCTGTTGGATCACCCAGATCACCGATAACAAGTGATTTTACAGGTCTCACTTTTTCTTTTGTCTGTACTTCTTTTGATCCACAGGAAGACATCAATAAAAATCCTGTCAGGACAGCACTTACAATAGTTAGTTTATTCATTTGTATGGCAAATTTTTAATATGGAATTCTTATTGTGAAACGTTTAACTCACCCCTGGCTTTCAGATAGGCTGAGTAGGTCATATTCAATTCAAATTTTGCTTCAATATAATTCTGATAACTCTTTTGCCACGATAGCTGCGCATCCAGCACCTCAAGTACTGAAGAGAGCCCTTCAGTATACCGATCGAGCATCACCTCTACATTTTTAGATGCATTATCAAGTGCGCTAAAGGCAAAATCGACCTGTACCTGGCTTTGGCCCAGTTCATAATACTTTGATTTTACCTGCAGTGTGACAACATCCACGGTGTTTTCAAGGTCAAGCCTGGCTTGCTCGGTCCTTTGCTGTTTGGCAAATACTTCATCTTTCTTCTGTCCCCAGTAAAAAATTGGAATGGACAGGTTAGCCATCACATGATAATTGGGTCCGGGTTCAGTTAGTAAACCCGGGCTGGGTGCTCCATAGGTTCCCCCTGCCCCCACATTGATCTGGGGATTATAAAGTGAGGCTGTAACACGCTCACTGTATTGATTCATCAATATTTCATTCTCTTTCATCCCAACTTCCGGACGCATTTCCAGTGCCTTCTCCACAAGGTCTGATTCTGTTTTGTTCCAGTCAATCACCAGTAAAGAATCCATATGCATGGTTTCATCTTCAAGAGAAACTCCAATGAGCCGGTTCAATTCCATTATACTCACGCGATAGTTTTTCTCAGATGAGATCACCTCGTATTGCGCATCATCGTGCCGTACCCTGGCCTGGTACAATTCATTTAAACCCACGATATCCTCATCGACCCGATCCTGGATAACCTGCAGGAATTGACCGATGGCATCACGGTATTTGAGTGTAAGCCCGTATATTTCTTTTCGGGTGACAACATTCAGATAGTAAGCATCGGCTTCAAGCATGATATTTTGCTCACTTAATCCTACATAATTTCGTGCGATATCGGTGCGGGCTATGGCCACATTTTTAGAGTTTTTCAAATATCCACCCGTATACACCGGCTGGGAAACCCAGAGCCCAAGCTCATACATACTCGACAATTCCTGTCCTGAAGGATTATCCTCTGTACCACCTAGCTGCATAGGAACACCAAAATAGTTATAGCTACCATCCACATCCACACGGGGTAGGTATCCGGCCTTGGAGGCATCTACAAGCGACTGGGCACCTTCCACTCCTTTTTCAGCCATCTTCACAGATTGCTGGTACTCAACAGCCATGCGCCTGTATTTATAAAATAAGGTATCCTGCTGACTAAACAGAAGGGGCATGGAGAAAAGGAATAGAAGAGCTGAAAAGGTAAATCGTTTCATATGGTGTAATTGTGTTTATATCATACAGATAACTACCGAGTTAATAATTCACCCCGATGGGAGTGATGAAAACAGGAAGAATGATCCCGTACTCAGGCCGGCACGAGATCGAATTTCCTTGAATTGAATAATTATCTTTATTGTTCGACCGGAGCAATTGGAAAATCCTTCATGATTGTTGAAACCGCTTTAGGTAGGGATTTTTCTCTCTTTTCAGGCTTCGACTTTACGGTGCCAACGCCAACTCCCTGCCATATCAACGCGGTTGACTCCTTGTCAAAAACATCTATTACCATGGTGCCCTGAACATAATCCGACTCGGAGTAGGTTGTTGTTGAGCCCCCCATTCCCCAGCCCCCGCCACGGCGGCCACGGCCATATCCACGCCCTGCACCTCCACCATAATAATTGGTGTATGCTGTCACGCTGGTCTTCTGCTCCGAGACAATGAATGTGGATATTACCATATCACCGTTCTCATCGACTAGCTTAAGGTTTCTTATTCCCATCTCTGTCTTTAAGCCATTCCTGATTCTCTCCTGGTCAAATGGACTAATCACCTTAGCTATGTCTTCCTGCCAACCAAGAAAACTAACAGTTTGATACTTTGTAAAATCAGCGGTCTTGTCAATGTCTGTAGTGACTTTAACACTGCTGCATGAAGTCGCAATAAAGAATATTGTTGCGAACAGAAAAGCATTTTTTTTCATGATCATAGATTTTTGTAATTTTTTTATGTATTCATATTTTCTTAACAAAATAATGTTGACTTAAGTTGTTTACCTTCTTCCGCCGCCGCCTCTGCTGCCACCACCCCGGCTGCCGCCACTGGATCGACTGGGGCTGCTTGATCTGCTCGGACTGCTGCTTCGATATTGTTGTGAGCGGTTATAGTTTTGAGTTCCCTGGCTCCGGTTTTGGTGCGACTGTTGCATTGACCGGTTGCTCTGGCTTTGTTGAGATTGCCTTTGCTGCTGGCTTGTGGATGGCTGTTGCCTTTGCTGTTGCGTTGTGGATGGTTGCTGCCTTTGCTGTTGCGTTGTAGATGGCTGCTGCCTTTGCTGCTGGCCTGACCTGTTGGATTTTTGATCGAAACCACCGTTTTGATTGCGTTGGTATACATTCCCATTCCTGTCAGAATACATATTGTTGGCTTTGCCGGAGGCACGCGCTCTACTATTTACATTATTTGCTCCGGGGCTCCTGTTCGCACTTTGTCTGACACCATTGCTCCGGTTGTTATATACATTCCGATTGGAATTTCGTTGTCCGGCCCTGTAGCCTGCACTATATCCACGCCTTGCGCCATGCCTGTAACCCCGGTTATATCCATGTCGGTATCCTCGATGGTACCCCCTGGGACCCCAGTAAGCCCTTCTGTAAGGATGGAATCCCCAACCGATCCAACCATAACTAATTCCATATGAGAAGCCCCATCCGGTATACGGATTATAGTGTACCCCATATCCCCATGTGACAGGCCTCGGATAATAATAGGCTCCATACCACGGTTGGTAATAATATCCAGTACCGTACACAACCACACCGCCATAAACATAGGAATGGGTATAACCAGGCAGATATCCCACATAGACCACTTCGGGAGTGGACTCGTAGATATAAGCGTATTTTACATTATAGACGGGCGACTCAGGAGGAATCTGGTCCACCTCATCAGGCCGGATCACACAAACTTCCCAGGGGCCGGTTGGTTTGTCTGACATAAACCACACGGCATCTTCCACAACATAGTAGACACTATTAATCAGTAATACAGTCATGTCCGTATTCACGGCATAAGCCACGGAGGTTCCCTCAATATCTTCAAATTGCGGAGTCCCATCATACGTTACTGATGTCTTGGCTTCCGCCCTGTCGATAGTCGCTGTCTGAGGAATTGACTGCTCCAGTAATGCCGTTTGGGCTTCAGGTGTTCCGGGAATACTGGGCCTGATTTCTGCCATTTCCGAATCATCCGGTATGTTTTTAAAATCCTCTGGAAGGTCTGCAGGTTCGCTGAAACTCCAATCCCCATCCTTCAAAGATTTCGAATGGTACCACCGCCCTGCCAGCAGTAAATAATGATTCTGTGAATTGATATCCATAATGATATCGCTTTCAGAATTTGAAACAAAAAGCAATGAAGTGCCTTCAATGGGTTTATAATCAATTTCACCATCCACCATCACGAGCTCGGCTGCTTTGGTTTCGACGATAAGTTCAGGTGCTTCAGTATATGATTGAGCCACCGAGTCCTGTTCCTCCGCATCGGCATACTTTTCTGCAAATTTTTTGACTTTCGAGGGAACCCTTGACGTCTCTTCCCAGCCTTTTAACATCTCGGTACTAACATACCAGAAGGGCCCACCTTTCACGTAGTATTTATCTTTCTTGGGGTCTTTAACCATAAAGAAAGGCGTATTCACCACATATTCAATTTTTGTTTCTTCATCCTCCTTTAAGATAGGTTCCCCATCGACCATCATTAATACTGCCGGAGAGGTACGGAAATAAATGGAAGGGGGATCATTATTGATTTCATCTGATAAAACCTTCAGGTTTTCAACTTCCGTCATGCTGGCCAGTATCCGGTCCAGAGACATTTCCAGGTTCCAGGATTCCATTTCCGAAGAAAGCAATTCTGCAAATTTGCTACTGGTTTCTTCGTCCACAAGATCCGGAAAATGGGTCTTAATGATGTCCATCTTTTCAAGCACAACCGTTCTGTTTTCCATGTCGGTTGCCATGCGGGCTTTAAACCACAGTGCACCAAAGATCAATTCTTTTTCAGGTGGTTTGATGGTAACCGCCATTCTGCCCTCGAGTATGTCACCATGAAAAGATTCGAGTTGGGGCTGATATAAGGTAGTTACAAAACCATCGTCAGATTCAATTTCTATGGGCCAGGAATGCTCGGCCTCGGGATCATCTGCTAAAATGCTTATACCAGGAAATGCGAGAAGCGCTATCAGTAATACAAGAAGTTGTTTTCTTTTTTTCATGTTAATCATTTAATTCGTCCTCTTTATTCAAAGGTATCTCTAAATCCATTTGTAGAACACATATGGACATATTTTGTTTATAAGCGATTTTTTATCGACTTAATAGCCATTCTTTAGTGACCTTCTTCTTTGCTTTTTGCCATATGTATTAAGCTCTTTGTTTTTATTTAGGCCTTTGCAGTCTTTCTATTAATTATTTTCCCGTATACTATCGACAGGATCATGGTATATATACTATATATCAGGACCACAGGAGTTACAATTGAATCGGGAAAGTTACCACCGGCTATCAAAAAGGCCAGAGGGACATTTCTAATAGCGGTGGAAACACCAAGTGAACGCCGCATATCAGCTGAATACTTAAATAACAATAAGTCACCAACGACAATGGACATGACTGTAAACAATATAAATATCAGGTGAGGTGTAAATCCTATTTCAGCTATATAAGATAACTGCCCTGAGAGTATAACAGCAACACCCACAAACAATCCAATTTGCCCGATTCTCGGAACAAAGCGTACCAACCATTTCGCCCATTTTATACGATACTGCGAAATAAGCATGCCGACAGATATGGGGATTAGCTGCACCATCACCAGTGTTTTTACGATCTCCATTGGGTCCAGAAGAACTCCTCCGATGCTCTCAGGAAATGATAGTGTAAGAATTAAGGGTGTAAGGAACACACTCAATATGGCTATAATCACCATGAGTCCCACAGAATAGGGTACGTTTCCTTTTGCCATTTCAACAAAAGGAGGCACCATTGGTGCTATGGGTGCTGCTACCATTAGCATAATCCCCACTTTAACAAAAGGTTCCAGGGGCAGGTAGGTCATTCCGATGTACGCCAGTATTGGGATAACTATAAAATTTGCAAGTACACCAAGCAATACCAGTTTAAACTTTCGGGCAATAGATAAAACTTCAATAAATGTAACTTTCAATCCCACTCCCAGCATGAGGAACATTACTGAAACCATTATAACTTTTATGAATATTACAGCCATCTGTATATGATTTAATGGTTTATAAAATCCTGATAATCAAATATAGATTATCACGCAAAAAACATACCGAAGTCCTTTATTCGTAGTGGTTTGGAGAGATCTCTTGAGATATAATTTTATTTCTCGCACTATGGCTAAACGAATTTCTCCAGGTCAATTCCGAATTGAGCAAAAGAACCAGCAAAATACAGGGGTAAAAACACAATGGATTCTTCCTTTAAGATTCCTAATGGCCCCGAATGAAAGACAATAGAAAATGGTGGATTACACTGTTTTCTGAATAAATGAAGACTTCTAAGTTTCCCTGAAGGGCCATCTTTTACCTCAACCGGAATAAACTTTCCATCACGAACTTCCAGGAAGTCAATCTCGGCATTACTGTTTTTTGCCTCTCTGGCCCAATAGTATAGCTGCTTCTTGTTTTTTGCTAGAAATTCTTGGCCAACAAACTGTTCTGCAAGCTGCCCCTTATAGATTGCCAATAAGTTGCTGTGGATAAAAGCTTCATTATACTCAAGACCAATCGAACGATTCATTAATCCGATATCAAGAAAAATACTCTTGAATTTTTTGTCTGATGCCAGGGCTTCGATAGGTAGCCCTGGACTACTTACTGCTTTTACTTTGTTTGCAATCCTTGCCAATTGAATGCTTTCGAAAGCCTTTCTTATGGTAGGAATCGTGAAGTCTTTTGCTAATCCTGTATACTTTATTTGCATTCCAACCTGAGCAGCAACACTGTAGAAAACTGCCTTAAGACAGCTAATGTCTGTCCTTGGACGATATTTATTAAAATCCAGTTGATATGTTTCTATTATTTCATCCTGAACCTCTGTGGCTGATTTTATTGATTTCGTACTAACATATACATTGACACATTCGGGCATTCCTCCAACAAGCCAGAATACCCTGAGTTGTTCAATCAGGAATTCATGGGTGGCCTCAGAAGCTTCGACGATGGGGCTGTTACACAATTCGCTAGCTTTTGTGTATCCCAAGGCTAGCAGGAATTCTGCAAAGTTCATAGGTTGAATTTCCATAGTTTGAATCCGGCCCAACGGGAATAAGATTTCACTAAAAGCAAATTCCAGAAGTAAACCGGCAGCCACAATATGAAGATCTGGCATTTTTTCATAGAAATATCTCAGAGCGATAATGGCCCTGGGGCATGCCTGTATCTCGTCAAAAAACAGGAGTGTTTTCTTTTCTTTAATATCAATTCCTGTCCTTATTTCCAGTTCAGAACATATTTTCTTAGGATCTAAATCACCATCAAATAAGGATTGAAAGCCAGGGCTCTCTTCAAAATCTATCTTCAGGATATTATCAAATACCTGTTTGCCCAATTCTTCTACCAGCCATGTTTTTCCAACTTGCCTTGCTCCTCTAAGCAATAAAGGTTTTCTCCTGGATTTATTGACCCAATCTTTTATGTCCTTAAAAGCAAATCGCTCCATGAAATTTAGTTATCCAACCCAAAAGCAGGCCATATAATTTAGTTATCCAAGGGTTAATTGCATAATTATATCTAGTTTTCCATACATAATTATGGTTTATTGAATGTAATTCAGTGGATAGTTTCAGAAAGAATCCTCGAACATATACGCGTACCAAAAGAAAAAACCCCTGAAATCAATGACTTCAGAGGGTTCGTAGTAGCGGGGGTAGGACTTTTATTCATAGCTAATGCGCTGATAATCAATAATGTATTTTCACGCACTTATTAAGCTATAACCCTTTATTCACAACCTTTTCAGCATGCCACATTTGGGATCAGATTTTTTCTCGCACTATGAAATAGTTAGGATCTATAGAAGAAGCAGAATATTGGGTACAGGAAATTACCGACGCAACAGAACACCCTTCTCCAAATATGACTTAGCAGTCTGAACTTATTATGTTTTGGTTAAATAACGAACCTATTTGAATTTTAATTAACCTCCAATAAAAATCATTCTGCTTAATTTGGCTTCAGTTCTTAATTGGCCCTGCAATTTTTTCTGACATACTAAGCTTAAATCATTGAATATGAAGAAAATCGTTTTCCTCTCATTCTTTCTTTCCCTTGCTCTTATATCATGTGATAAAGTAGAATACAAAAAAATCTCTAAAGAGGAATATATCTCTAAAATGGAAGCCGCCTGGATTGGTCAAATGATTGGTGTAGGCTGGTCGGCACCTACTGAATTTAGGTTTATAGGCGAAATAATTCCAATTGGTGAAGTCCCAGAATATGATAGCAATGCTGTAAATGCATTTGGACAGGATGATATCTATGTTGAAATGACCTTCATAAGAACCTTGGAAAAACATGGAATAGATTGCTCTGACAAGCAGGCTGGAATAGATTTTGCCAATTCTGAATATATGCTTTGGGGGGCAAACGAGATGGCACGCGAAAATTTGAGATATGGCATTGCCCCTCCTGAATCATCTCATCCAGAATATCACAAAGGTGCCGATTGGATAGACTATCAGATAGAAGCTGATTTTTCAGGAATTATATGCCCTGGCATGCCCTGGCAGGTTATAGCTTTAGGTGAAAAATTCGGCAGGTTGATGAATTATGGTGATGGTCTTTATGCTGGACAGTTCATAGGTGGTATGTACGCTGCCGCATATTTTGAGAGTGATATTCATAAGATTATTGAATCAGGTTTAGCCTGCATACCATCGCAGAGTCAGTATGCAGAATGCATAAGGGATGTTATTAAATGGCATGAGAAAGATCCTGTAAACTGGGAAAATACATGCAGCTGATTGAAGAGAAGTACCGTAACACTCCTGAATATCAAAAATATAAAACTGTTAATGAATCTTATTGGATTGAGATGGATGCTAAACTCAATGCTGCATACATAGTCATGGGCTTACTTTACGGGAATGGTGACATTGATAAGACCATCATCATATCAATGAGATGTGGCAGAGATTCAGACTGTAATCCTTCCAGTGCTGCAGGAGTTCTTTTTGCTTCACTCGGAATGGAAGGTATCGACAAGAAATATTATGAAAAGCTTAATTACGAAACAAAATTTGCCTATACAGATTACAATTTCACAGAATTAATACAAACGTGCACAAAACTTACTGAGCAGTTTATTCTCAAATCAAATGGAAAAATTGAAGCAGGAGATGAAGGAAAAACCTACTACTATATTCCGGAGAAAGCGATTATACCATCAGCTTTAGAGAGAAGTTGGGAGCCTGGTCCCTTTGATTCAACTAACAAATTCAGCGAAGAGGAACTATATCATATAAATTATTATTCGGCACGACACTATGATAATTATTTAAAAGAATGGATACCCAATACCTGGAAGATCTCGCATTCTGCCAAAAACGATAAAGAATTATCAACATCATGGAAGGGAAAAGAAGGAGTTGTGTTAACATCTGTGTATCATGAAAGCAGGGGTCCAATGATCTACCTTGACGGCATTTTTCTTGAGGAAGGGAAGCAGCACTTTCTGACATTTTCAGTCAGCCACGAAGATGAAGGCAGTTGGGAATTGATCGTAAACATTAACGATAGAGAATGGCTTAAGGAAACCATAAATAAAGAAAGCTGCGATAATGGTTGGAAAGAATATAAAATTGATATAAGTGAACTGGAAGGAATGGAGGTTTTTGCTGAGATAAGACAAGAATTTAATGGCAATGATAAATCTACAGCCTACTGGCATGAGATAAAAATTATTAATGAGAAAATAGCCTATTGATCTTAAATAGTTAAGCATGAAAAAACTTTACGTTTTTCTATCAATTATGATAGCAAGTTATACTACTTCTTTTTGTCAAAATGATTATTTCTTATACTGGGATTTTAATGACAAAAAAGAGATCCCTAATCTTAATGTTGACCTGTCAGAAGAAGAGGAAGAGGCTCCTCTTGTTGCAACAAGAGAACTTGCAAGCGCAAGTAATTTTGAAATACATGGACTTGCTAAATATGTTGACGGTGTTAAGGGCACTGCAATGAAATTCGATGGATTTTCTTCCTACATAAGCGGAATGCCTGATTTACCAGTAGTATTGGATGAAGAAGGATATGAAATATCACCAATACCAGAAGAAATAAGCATAGAAGCCTGGATAGCCATTGGTGCATATCCATGGAATTGGGTTCCAATTTTAACTATTGGGAAATATAAAATTACTGGCTTCTATTTTGGCATAGATTCCAGGGGACGTTTAGGATTTCATATTTCTGATGCAACTTCGGTATGGCATGAATGTAATTCAAAAATTGACCCTCAAACAAAATTGGGCCTCGACACCCAGAAATGGTACCATGTTGTCGGCACGTATAGCCCTGAGAATGGTTTAGCTGTATATATTAATGGTGAATTAGCAAATACCTATAAAGACTTTATGTTTGAATATGGTATTGCTTATAGTAACATGGAAAAAGGGTTCTCTATTGGTAAAAACAGCGTTGATTTAGCACCTTCGGATCCTATACGTGATTGGGCAACTTACCCATCTAGCTATACATTTGATGGCATTATTGATGAATTAAAAGTTCACAAGAAAGAGCTTACCAAAGAAGAGATAGCCAAACAATATAAATCC
>PVMK01121959.1_pt1 | contig 11877 bp, 14 predicted proteins | sample 1853481 | NCBI WGS metagenome assembly PVMK01 (sample SAMN08533507, study PRJNA380276) | Marine sediment metagenome, whole genome shotgun sequencing project. | reverse complement strand
GCGATGCAACGGACCGCAGCCATTCTCGGATTAGCGAGTCGTCTGGTGGCGGTCTTCGTCGTGGCAGCCTTTGCCGATGTCTGCTGGTACAACGACTTCGGTGATCTTGTATGCCAAGACGACGGTGGTACTCCGGGTATCGCGGGAGATCCTGTTCCCGACCCGATACCTTGGGTTGGACCGCGATACGTCTACACCGCAGTCGACACTGTGATCGGCGACTGCCACTACTGGTCAGACACACCGGGAGGACTCGACTCTTGGGATTCGGCGGATGACCCTGCGGTCATCGCTGCGAACTCCCTGCCTGAGTGCCCCACGGACCCACCCGTTGACACCCCCGGAACCGCGTGGTCGATATTCCGTTCGTGGACTCTCGCGCCGCCAGCGCCATCCCTCCAGCCATCGGATCGCGGAATCACTGGCCTGCCCACATTCCTCGCATCCCCCGAACCAGCAGAGATCAACCACACCGAGATACTCCCCGACGGTCGCCCGCTCCGAGTGCGGGCCCGGGTCGCCGAGCTCCGGGTCGACTGGGGCGACGACACCCGGCTCACCTACGACCCCTCGGGCGCGGACGCCTACCCGGATGGCACGGTGACCCACACCTACCGCACAAAGACCTGCCCACCCGAGTACCGGGAGGAACACGCCTCCGGAGGACTCTGCCACCCGACGCTCGAGTACTACACGATCACGGCGATATTCCGCTGGGTGGGGGAGTACGACGTCGGCTCTGGCTGGATCGAGCTCGGGACACTCGACCGAGCAACATCGCTCGCCTACGACGTTGACGAGGTTCGTGGCGTCCCAGTTCCTTCTCCATAGGCATCGCTAATCTTGTGAGCGCAGCACACAACGTGAGGAGCTCACATGCGTATCGAACGTGACTCGATGGGCGAGGTACAGGTCCCCGCAGACGCCTACTACGGCGCCTCCACACAGCGAGCAGTCGACAACTTCCCGATCTCAGACCTCCGCTTCGGCAAACGATTCGTGTGGGCCCTCGGTCTCATCAAGGGATCCGCAGCGGAGCAGAACAAGACGATGGACAATGTCGATGCGGAGATCGCCGACGCGATCATCGCTGCGGCCGAAGAGGTGATGGAGGGCACGTACGACGACGAGTTTGTGGTGGACATCTTCCAGACGGGCTCGGGCACCTCGACGAACATGAACATCAACGAGGTCCTCTCCAACCGCGCTTCCGAGATGCTCGGCGGAGAACGCGGCTCGAAGCTTGTGCACCCGAACGACCACGTCAACGCCGGACAATCCTCCAACGACGTCATACCGACAGCGATGCACGTCGCAGCGGTTGCGGCGATCGAGGAGGATCTTCTCCCAGCGCTCACAAAGCTCAAAGCTGGACTCGATGCCAAGGCGGTGGAATTCGACGACGTCCTCAAGTCAGGCCGAACCCACCTCCAGGACGCAACTCCTGTGCGCCTGGGCCAGGAGTTCGCCGGATACGCAGCTCAGATCGGCAAGAGCATCGGACGCTTGAACGCTGTCCTGCCTGAACTGCGCGAACTCGCCCTCGGCGGCACCGCTGTTGGAACAGGCATCAACGCCCCCGCGGGTTTCGCAGCTGGCACCATCGAAATCATGAGCCGCCGCTCCGGCTACGACTTCCGTGAGGCGGACAACCATTTCGAGGCCCAAGCGGCCAAGGACGCGTACGTCAATGCCTCCGGTGTCCTCAAGACGGTTGCGACGTCGATGTTCAAGATCGTCAACGATCTCCGGTGGCTCTCGTCCGGCCCGCGCAACGGCATCGGCGAGATCTCACTTCCGTCGCTCCAGCCGGGGTCATCGATCATGCCTGGCAAGGTCAACCCGGTAATCCCCGAAGCCGTGATGATGATCGCAGCCAAGGTCTACGGCAACGACACCACGATCACGTGGGGTGGCGCCAACGGCAACTTCGAGCTCAACGTGATGATGCCCGTCATGGCCCACGCGATGCTTGAGTCGATCGAGCTGCTCGCTGCTGGCGCTCGTGTTCTCAAGGAGATGACCGTCGACGGGATCACGGCGAACGTCGAGCGTGCAGCGTTCCTGCTTGACCAGAACGCGATCATCGCAACGTCGCTTGTTCCTCACATCGGATACGACAAGGTGTCCGAGATCATCAAGAAGGCATTCGCTGAGGGTCGCGGCGTGCGAGAGGTCGCCCTCGAGATGGATGTCCTCCCTGAGGACGAACTCGATGCTGCGCTCGACGTCCGCTCGATGACCGAAGGCGGCTAGGCGGAGCCTTCGGCTCGCGATTTGAGCGCCTGGTTCATTTCTTCGAAGCCGCGGGTGGTCGACTTCCGGATCGCAGCGATCACCACCGGCGCGAGGAAGCCAGAGAACTTCTCGTACTGGTCGAACCGCGTGCCTTCTTCAATCTCAACGATTTCGAAGTGATGCTCGCCGTCGAAGATGCCTTTGCGTCCGACGGAACCAAGCCACGAGAAGCTCCTCGGCGCTTCGACCTCCTGGACAACTGGGGAGATCTTCATCGCCTTCTTGCCTGATGCCCCGATGACAGCGACGAGTCGCTCTCCGACGACCGGGGAACCCTCTACTGACCTCACGAACGGGTTCCATTCGGGGTAACTGTCGAAGTCCATGAGTAGGCTCCAGACGGTCTCAACTCCGGCGTCGATATCGATTGTCGTTCTGATCTCAAGCATGGGTTCCCTTAATGCGACGATACGTTGCGTTAACTCTACACCAAATCCTGCATTAACGCAACTGAAAGTTGTGTTAACATGCTTCGATGGCTACACAGATGCAGCGGCCAGGTGGCCGCACCCGTAAGACTCGAGATTCAGTCCTCTCCGCAGCGTATGACGTGGTCGCGGACCATGGGTACGAAGGACTTACCGTCGACGCGGTCGCTGAGCGGTCCGGCGTACACAAGACGACCATCTATCGACGGTGGGAGACCGTCGAGGATGTGCTGTTCGACGCGGCCGTGGCCCAAGCAGAGAAGGCGATTCCTCTGCAGCGCACCAACGATGCAAGATCCGACCTCGTCGCCATGGCAACGTCGGTCGCGGCCAACCTCGCTGACCCTTTGGTTCAGGCCGTCGCGGCCGCAACGCTATCAGGGCCCGGAAACGATCGACTGGCCGAACTCAGCCAGCGCTTCTGGAGACTGCGAATCGCTGAGGCGTCATTGATCGTCGAAGACGCGCAACGTGAGGGGAGTGTCGATCCTTCTCGCAAACCCGGCGACGTGGTTGAGCACATTGTCGGTCCGATCTGGTTCAGGTCGATGGTGCTCCGCCAATCTGTTGACGACGACTTCGTCGCAGAGCTGGTCTACGCGCTGGTCTGATCGAGAGCGTCCGAGAGCGTCGTCCATGCGAGGTCGGCGCACTTGATACGCACGGGGAACTTGCGGACTCCCTGCAGGGCCTCGAGATCGCCGAGCACCGAACCGGGCTTGTCCGGGTCAACCGGATTGTCGCCCTCCTCGATGCTCATCATCAGCTTGAACTTGTGTGTGAGGTCGCGGACGTCATCAATCGACATACCGACGATCTTGTCCATCATCATCGACCCCGACGCCTGGCTGATTGAACACCCCTGACCGCGCATCGCAGCGTCGGCAATCACTCCATCGGCAACTGCAACATCGAGGAAGAACTCGTCACCACACGATGGATTGTTGCCTTCCGCGTGAACATGGTCGCCCTGAAGCGTCCCCTGTTTGCGGGGATTTCGGTAGTGATCGAGGATCACTTCGCGGTACAGCTCGTCAAGTCCACTCATGTCAGACCAAAGAGTTTACGAGCCTTGTGCAGCGACTCGACCATGAGATCGACCTCTTCGGGCACGTTGTACAGATAGAAGGATGCCCTTGCGGTTGCGGGGATTCCGAGGTATTTCATGAGCGGTCGAGCGCAATGATGACCGGCACGTACGGCGACACCGTCCTGGTCGAGAATCGTTGCGAGATCGTGGGGATGAATGTCACCGAGTTCGAAACTGACTGCTCCACCACGTAGAGAGACGTCCCGCGGCCCATAGATCGTGAGGTCGGGAACGCTTGCAAGCTGCTCAAGCGCGTACGCTGTAATTTCTCGCTCATGCGATTCGATCACATCCATGCCAACCGCATCCAGGTAGTCCACTGCGGCCCCGAACCCGATCGCCTCGGCAATCGGTGGAGTGCCTGCCTCGAACTTGTGAGGTACGGGAGCCCATGTCGACTCGTGGCGGTCGACGGTGTTGATCATCTCGCCACCACCCTCGGTCGGCTCCATCTCTTCGAGGCGGTCCTTCTTCCCCCACATTGCACCGATGCCAGTTGGCCCGAGCATCTTGTGAGCGGAGAACGCCATGAAGTCGACGTCGAGCGCAGCGACATCAACAGGCGAGTGCGGCACGAGCTGCGCGGCATCGAGCACGGAGATCGCTCCCACCGAGCGGGCGGCGTCTGAGAGCACATCGATCGGTCCGAGTGCACCCGTGACGTTGGACATTCCGGAGAAGGAGACCACCTTCACATCGGGTGACAGGATGCTGTCCAGCGAGCTCGTGTCGACGGTGAAGTCGTCATTGAGTTCGAGGTACACAAGCTCGGCGCCGGTGTGCTTTGCGACGAGCTGCCACGGCACGATGTTGGCGTGGTGCTCCATGATCGTGACGATAATTTTGTCGCCGGCGGTCAGATGGTTGAGACCCCAGCCGTATGCGATGAAGTTGAGAGCGCTCGTGGTTCCTCTCGTGAACACGAGCTGATCGGAAGGACTTCCGATGAAACGGGCGACCTTGCCACGCGCGTCCTCGTACATCTCTGTTGCCTCGCCCGCAAGCGTGTGGGCGCCACGGTGGACGTTCGAGTTGTGCATCCGGTAGTAGTCGTCCATCGCATCGAGAACGGACTGTGGCTTCTGTGTCGTTGCGGCAGAGTCGAGATAGACGAGCGGCTGTCCGTTGACCTCGCGCTCAAGGATGGGAAAATCGGCGCGCAGCGCACGCAGATCGGTCACGAGGTCGATGCCCCGATGCGATACTCGTCGTATCCCGATTCCTCGATGGCGTCCGCCAGGGCAGCACTGCCAGACTCGACGATCTGCCCATCGACGAAGACGTGGACAACGTCTGGTGTGATGTAGTCGAGCATGCGTTGGTAATGCGTGATAATGAGGAATCCGCGCTTGTCGTCCCGCAGACGCTCGACGCCCTCCGCGACAATCTTGAGGGCGTCGATGTCTAGGCCGGAGTCGGTCTCATCGAGAACGGCGAATTCAGGTTCGAGAATTGCCATTTGGAGGATCTCGTTGCGTTTGCGCTCGCCACCAGAGAATCCCTCGTTCAGATACCGGTCGGCAAATGTGGCCTCCATGCCGAGCTCCCGCATCGCCTCCATGACCTTGAGACGAAGTTCGAGCACCGTGTACTCGGTGCCGGTGCGATTCGAGAGCGCTGTGCGAAGGAAGTTGACGACGGAAACGCCGGGAATCTCCTCTGGGTATTGGAATCCAAGGAACATGCCTGCCTGCCCGCGAACCTCGGGTGCGGTAGCGGTGATGTCCTCTCCCTTGTAGGTGATCGAACCCTGGGTCACCACGTAGGAGGGGTGGCCGAGGAGAACGTTTGCAAGCGTGGACTTGCCAGAACCGTTGGGGCCCATGATCGCATGGGTTTCTCCGGCGTTGATCGTGAGGGTGACACCTTTGAGAATCTCGGCGCCTTCCACGGACGCGTGGAGGTTGTCAATGACGAGCAGGGGAGTTTCAACCATGGCCATAATGTTAATAGGTCTCGGTCTGTTCCGTACCGGGCTCGCAGGCTCGCGGTCCCGCCTAACTCGCTTCGCTCGTTTGTCCCCCCTGAAGGGAGGACGATTTCAGAAGGGACGAATCAGGGCCTCAGGGCTTCGAAGACGAGCGACATGCGGTCGAGATCCACGTCTTCGAGTGCAGCAAACTCCTGGACGTAGTACCGGCCAACGCCGAGGTCGGCCATGCGCGAAACGGCTGCGCCAGCCGTCTCAACCGTTCCATGCGGCACATTGCGCTCATCGAGAAACGCCCCGTATTCCTCCCCGGTCATGTCCTTCGCTGCACCCTTCTCTGCGAGCGCATCGCGATGAGTAGCTTCGTCTTTGTATATCCACCCCGGCCCCGCCACTGAGACGAGGACATCCTCAGGGTTTCGGCCCGCGTCGCGTGCGGACGCCTGCATCACCGAGATCCGGGTCGCGAGCGTGTCGGCATCCGTTACGAACATGTTGTACTCGTCGGCAAACATTCCGGCGAGTGTCGGTGTCTTCTTCGGTCCCGATCCACCGATTACGATCTTGAGCCCGTCTGAAGCTGCCGGACGCACAGACGGTGCGTTGAGCGAGTAATACTCACCGCCCACGGTGCCTCCGCCGTCGAAGACCGCTCGAATGTACGCCAGCGCCTCTGCGAAACGGTCGAACCGCTCGCCGAGAGGTGGGAGGTCCATACCGAAGGCCTCGTGTTCAGACTCCATCCAACCCGTTCCGACGCCAAGCGTGAAGCGACCGTCGGAGATCTCATCGATGGTCGTTGCGGCCTTCGCCATTGCTCCCGGATGTCGAAAGGTGATGGGAGAAACGAGTGAGACGAGACGGATCGAATCTGTTTCGGCTGCCACACCAGCAAGGGCGGTCAACGAGTCGGTTGCGTGTGCGGACGTCTCACCGTGGAGGTAATGGTCCGAACGAGCGAAGGCATCAAGGCCATTGGTCTCCGCCCACTTGGCAAGCTCAACCAAACGGCGGTAGCTGCCACCGAGCTGTGGTTCTACGAAGAGTCCGAATTCCATGGTTCTCCTTACCAGCCGCGCTCTATCCAAGCGGGCAGTTGTGGTCGTTCCGTGCCGATTATTGCTCGGTCGCCATGCCCAGGCAGAACGACCGTGTCGTCGGGCAGCGTAAACAGCTTCTCTGTGATCGATTCGATGATGGTGCCGAAGGAGCTGTGCTCGAACCGCGTCGCACCGGGACCGCCAGGAAAGAGCGTGTCGCCGGTGAGCACGACACCGTCGAGCGCGATGCACACCGATCCAGGCGTGTGTCCAGGCGTCGTGATGACACGGGCATCCACTCTGCCGATCGCCAACGGGCCATCAGCGAATGGCACATCAGATGTCTTGCCGGCGATCTGTTCATCTTCCGCGTGCAGTAGGAACGGCACAGCGAGAGCGTCGGTCACGGCAGGGACCGCCCCGTGATGGTCCCAGTGACCGTGAGTCGTCGCGACGGCAACTGGCTTCGTGCCATCTGCCAGATCGACGATTGCTTTGGGATCACCCGCAGCGTCAACGATCAGCGATGTTGATGTCTCCGTGCACGTGATCAGATAGACGTTGTTGTCGAGTGGCGGCGTGACGATGCGACGGATAGTGAAACCGTGTCCATTGAAGACGACGTCACTCGACATGACTACTTCTGAAGGTTGTTGAGGATCTCTTCGAGTTGGACGATCGTCAGCTGGCCGGCTGTGCGCACAGCGACCGTGCCATCAGCATTGAGGAAGACCCAGTATGGGAATCCTCCTGCGCCGTATGCCTGATGGACGCTGCCACCCTGATCATCAACGATGACCTGAGTTGTCCAGCCTTCGCGTTCGAGCCATTCGGATCCCGGGTAGTTGGGGCGTCCGGAGTTCGCCGCCGTGGACACGGAGTACAGCTCGACGCCATCGACACCGCCGCCACCGTCGAGCCACTCCTGGACGCGAGGAACCTCTTCCTGGCAGTGGGGGCACCAGTGGGCAAGAAACACGATGCCCTTGGCCGTGCCGTCATTCGTGATAGACACGTCGTTGCCTGAGTAGTCCTGTCCGAATACCTCTGGAGCGGGAAGACCTGCAGCGGAGAAGTCGATCGACTGAGTATTCGGGAAGAGGGGAAGAGATGTTCCCTCGATCTCTGGGTCGCCGAATTCAGCTCCGACCTCTTCGCTACCGAACATCACCGCAGCGACGAGCAGGAGCACGACGAGGCCGCCGACGATACCGACGATGAGACCGGTCTTGGATCCAGATGTCGAGCTGTCAGCCATTGTTCTTCCTCAGTATTGTGATCGCGTTGAAATCTGTTAGCTGGATGTTGGCACGCTACGTTGGCTATTGACACGATTCGCCCACAACAGAGCGAGTATCAGAGCGAACGACGACAACGCCATGTAGGGAATTGTGACGAATCCGAACTCCACGATGTAGGGGGCCGAGCACGGCGGCCCGACGGCGGCACATGCCCCTGAGTCGAGGCTCGGGAACGACTGCATGAGACGATGCCAGATCGCGATTCCAAGCCCGATCACGGCCAGAACGGCCGTATAGAGCCTGATCCCGTTGTCCCTCCTCCACGCAGCGATCAGCAGCATGATCGCGATCGGATACATCGCGATCCGTTGATACCAACAGAGTTTGCACGGGATGAGGTGAACGATCTCGGAGAGATACAGGCTTCCGGCCATGGCAGCCACGGCGACCCCGCCTGCGAGCCAGAGTGTCAGGCCCCTGAGGAACTCGAATGGACTCTCGTCATTCTTGCGTCCTGCGAACCCGACAAGGAGAAGGCCGACGGTGAGGAGGTTGGCGACAATGGCGCCCATGGCAAAGAACAATTTCATCGTTTGAAAGGACATCTGGCTCCCGGTATCTTCGACGGTCGCAAGCTACCACCGGCGGGAAGGTATCCACCTACTGGCTACGCTTTGGTTGATGAACGGACCCTTTTTCTTTGCCGTCATGATGGCGCTGGTTCTCGCGTTCGGTATCGCCGTGTTCTGGCAGGAATCGCGCAGGATGCAGCATCGCGAGGCGATTTACGGCGTCGAGGACTCGATCGAGTACATCTGGGAGGGGCTTGGCGAGGACAAACGGGAGCTCAAGAAATCCGATGTCCGCCGAATCCTCGCGTGGGAGATGAACTACCTCCAGCGGCCGGAGCTCTGGAAAGAGGACGGGCAGCCGATCGTGGGTGGGGAGGCAGCGGCTCAGTATGCACAGGAGAAGTCCTTCGACGAAGGCCACGCGTATGAGCCGCACCAGATTTACGCCGTGTTGGATCTGCAGGCTTCCTACCTCGCGGCGATCGGCGCAGTGGGCGAGGTTGTCGACCCCGAGGAGTAGCGCCGGATCAAGGGCAGTACAGGGGACCCATCAATACAATCCGGTCGCTCGATAGCTCGTGACGGAGGCAACCTGAATGCGGACCCGAAATACTCTCATCGCGATCGTGGCGGTTGTGGCCGTTGTGGGTGCTGCATGCACGAGCGAGACCGCTGACCCCACGACGACAACACTGACGGCGACCACCGCCGTCTCCACTGAGATTCCCGATCTTGAATTCGGTACCGGCTCGGTGCCCTTCACGGTCCCGACAGACTTTCCGCTTCCCGACTCTGCCGTCGTCGGCACGACGATGATCGACGGTGTCAATGGGCGTTCGGAGATGAACGTCAACTTTCCCGCCTCAGTCACTGAGGTCGTCACGTACTACGAGACCAATCTGCCTGCGCTCGGCGTCGAGGTGACCGGCTCAAAGGGCACAGACTCTGAGTGGGACATCACCTTCGCCAAGGACGGCGCGACAGGCACGCTTCGTTTGGTCTTTGGTGGCAGCAGCATCACAACCGGCACGCTCTCCTTCGACCACGCCTAGATTCGTCCTGCGGGCTTGTGATCGCCGCCCCTGACTCGCCATCGACACTCCGAACGTTCGTGGTCAGAGCATTAGCCAGAGAGCATCCTCACGACGTCTTCGGTCAGCTTCTTGTGTTTGAGCACGAAGAAGTGGTCCGTGGCCGGGTACCTGATGATCTGCGCCGAGATCGATGCTGCGTACGCAGCCAGATCGTCGGCGAGAATGAACTGATCGCGCTCACCGATCACGAATCCACGTCTGGCAGTTCTGAGCCGCGATGGCTCGGGGAGATGCGGCGTCAGTGGACTCGTCACAGGCGGTGCGATACCGACGTACGGCACGGTTGAGCCGGTCTCGGCCTGCCAGTTGAGCGAAACAGCTGCACCGAAGGACCATCCGGTTAGGCCTACGACAGGGACACCCGTTCCCAACGCGTGTGCCATGGCAGCGTCGATGTCGCTGAGCTCGGCATGGCCGTCGCCGTGCACGCCGGTCGACTCACCGACACCTCGGAAGTTGAAGCGGAGCACATCGAAGCCCTCGCTGACCATGTGCTTCGCAAAGGTTCCGAACATGGGGGTACGCATCGTGCCGCCGTACTGGGGATGAGGGTGGCAGAGCAGGATCACACCGGTTGCGTCGTCGGCGGAGTCGTAGATAGCTTCGAGGCTCTCGCCGTCCTCGGTGGCGAGCGTCAACGACTTCACAGCGTGGAGAACCACACCGCGGTGGCGGCGAGGATCACGAGACCAACGCCGAGAGAAGCGAGGATGAGGTAGCGAGTTTGCACGGCCCAATCGTATCGACCAGCGTCAGCTGGTTCGAACGTCCTCTCCAATTTCGCGTAGAAGTGGGTATGAGAAAATGCCCGTCGCGTGACCGTCGGGCGAGAACTTGAGGTTGATTGCATACGCGCCGACGAACTGAACGTCCTGGATGTGAGTGTTCACCATTAGGGCAGGATCCAGAGGAATGGTCGATGTTCCGCATGATGCACACGGACATTTGGTGCGGAGGTCGATCGCGGTCATGTGGTCGACGCGTCCGTCGTCCCACGTAATGACCAGGACTGTGCCGTCCTTGAGCTCGATGGAATTGGGTTCGTGCACGCCGCAATCGTATCGGCGTGAACTTCCTTGCCGCGACGGTGTCCACTATCCTGTGGCCGTTGCCGTCGAGTCCTTGGAGCTGTCCTATTCATGTATGACCTCGCCATCATCGGTGGAGGCCCTGGCGGATACGCCGCAGCCCTCTACGCCCACAACTTCGGACTTTCTGTGGCCTTGATCGAAAAGGAGCGGGTTGGTGGCACGTGCCTCATCCGAGGCTGTATTCCCGCAAAGGCATGGATCCAATCAGCAGAGGTGTATTCCACGGTCGCCCGAGCAGAGGAGTTCGGGGTCATCTCATCCGAACCGGAATTCGCATGGCCGAAAGCGCTTGAACGCAAGCAGAAGGTAGTTGACGGCCTTGTCAATGGTCTTGGCGGACTTCTCAAGCAGCGTGGCGTCGATGTGATCGTTGGCCACGGACGCATCAGCGGCCCAGGCGAAGTGAGTGTCACGGCAGCCGACGGTTCAGTGTCCACGATAACTGCGGGCAACATCATCCTTGCCACCGGCTCTGAGCCTGCGTCGATTCCCGGATACGAGATCAATGGCACCACCATCGTCACATCCGACCACGCGTTGGACTGGACCGAGCAACCGAAGCGGGTCGCCGTTATTGGTGCAGGCGTCATCGGATGTGAGTTCGCCTCCTTCCTCGCTGAGATCGGAACTGAGGTGCACCTCTTCGAGATGGAGGGCCAGCTCGTACCCGGCATGGAGCCCGAAGCGGCAAAGGTACTCGCTCGAGAGTTTCGGAAACGAAAGATCAATACGTATCTGGGCGTCGGTGTCGGACCAGCCAAGGTCACCGACCCAGGAGTCACGGTGCCGTACAAGGACGAATCCGTTGAGGTCGATGTGGTCCTCGTTGCCGTTGGACGCCGCCCTGTCACGGCCGATGTGGGTCTCGATTCAGTTGGCATCGCCCCTGGCCGTGGGTTCATCGATGTGGACACGACGACCATGCTCACGACGGCAGAGAACGTGTATGCCGTCGGGGACATTGTGAGCGGGACACCACAGTTGGCGCATGTCGCGTTCGCTGAGGCGATCGCTGCTGTCACGCACACCGCGACCAGCGAGACGGCACCCGTTGACTACAACGCCGTACCGATGGTCGTCTATACCCATCCGG
>PVMK01122546.1_pt1 | contig 11878 bp, 14 predicted proteins | sample 1853481 | NCBI WGS metagenome assembly PVMK01 (sample SAMN08533507, study PRJNA380276) | Marine sediment metagenome, whole genome shotgun sequencing project. | reverse complement strand
CGAGTGCTCCCCTGCCAAGGGCGTCGATCACTTCCGGGTAGATACGGTGCTCCAATTCCTGGATGCGGGCGTGCAGGGTGGCCTCGTCGTCGTCGGAGAGCACCCGGACGGCCTCCTGGTAGATGATCGGTCCGTGGTCGACGCCCTTGGCAGGGGAGCACTCGTCGTCGAAGGGCGCAAGGTGATCTGGCGATGACAACGATTCCGGTCACTCGCGCCCTCATCTCGGTTTCGGACAAGACCGGATTGGTCGAATTCGCCGAGCGACTCCACGCCACCGGGGTCGAGATCGTCTCCTCAGGAGGCACGGCGCGTCACCTCACCGAGGCCGGCATCCCGGTGATGCCAGTCTCCGAGGTCACCGCCGCCCCCGAGATGCTGGGCGGCCGGGTCAAGACGCTGCACCCCAACATCCACGGAGGGATCCTCGCCGACCTCGGCGACGAGGAACATCTTGGCGATCTCGAGGCGCGTGGGATCGACCCATTCCAGCTGGTGGTGGTCAACCTGTATCCATTCGAGGAGACCATCGCCGGTGATCCGACCGAGAAGGAGGCCGTCGAGCAGATCGACATCGGTGGTCCAACCATGATCCGGGCGGCGGCGAAGAATCATCGCTGGGTTGGCGTCGTTGTTTCGCCCAACCGCTACGACGAGGTGGCCGAGGCGGTGGAGACGGGAGGGCTCCCGGCCGACCTCCGTCGAGTCCTTGCCAACGAGGCCTTTACCAGGACGGCTGGATACGACGCCGCCATCGTGGCCTGGATGGGTCAAGGCTTCGAGGGGATGCGAGACCTCGATCACGCCGAAACGCTGCGTTACGGAGAGAACCCGCACCAATTCGCCGCGTTGTATGCGGAGCGCGACGCCGACGGCTGGTGGCAGCACGCCACGCAACTCCAGGGCAAGGCCATGTCCTTCAACAACTACGCAGATACCGAGGCGGCGTGGCGCCTGGTCGCCGACCTGGCCCGACCCGCTGCTGTCGTCGTCAAGCACACCAACCCGTGCGGGTCTGCCGAGTCGGACACTCCGGCCGGCGCATTCCGGGCGGCGTGGGCCTGTGACCCGGTATCGGCCTTTGGCGGTGTCATTGCCCTCAACGCCGAGCTCGACGCTGAAACCGCAGGCGAGATCGCCGACTACTTCACCGAGATCGTCATCGCTCCCTCGGTTAACCCGGCAGCTGCCGAGATCCTCGCCGAGCGCAAGAATCTGCGGGTCCTGGAAGCACCGTACGCCAGCACGCACGACCTCGATGTCCGCCGTGTCGACGGGGGGTATCTGGTGCAGGAACGGGACCGCGTTGCCCCCGCAGGCGAAACCCTTCCCGACGAATGGAAGGTGGTGAGCGCCCGTCAGCCGACCGCAGAAGAGGTGTCCGATCTGCGCTTCGCCTGGACCGTCGCCGCTCACACCAAATCGAACGCGATCGTGGTCGCCAAGGACCGCGCCGCCATCGGGGTTGGCGCCGGCGATCAGAGCCGGATCGGAGCCGCCGAGCGCGCCCTGGCTCGGGCCGGTGATCGGTCCACCGGTTCCGTCGCGGCAAGCGACGGCTTCTTTCCCTTCCGCGACGGCATCGACCTGCTGGCCGGTGCCGGGATCACCGCGGTGGTCGAGCCCGGCGGCTCGGTTCGCGACGATGAGGTGATTGCAGCTGCCGACGAGCACGATGTCGCCCTCGTGCTCACGGGAAGGAGGCATTTCCTCCATTGAGCGCCACCATCCTCTCAGGGACCGATACCGCCAGGGTCGTGAGAGCCGAGGTCTCAGACCGGGTGACTGCCCTTGCCGAGCGGGGCAAGCCGGTCGGTCTCGCCACGATCCTCGTCGGCGAGGACCCGGGCTCCCACATCTATGTGCGCAACAAGCACCGGGCGGCAGAGGAGGCTGGGATGGTGTCGCGCGATCGCACCCTGGCGGCCACCGCTTCCCAGGCCGACGTCGAGGCGCTCATCATGGATCTCAATGCCGATGATGCCGTGGACGGCATGATTTTGCAGCTCCCGCTGCCGGAGGGACTCGACGGGGAAGGTGCGGTGGAGTTCATCGACCCTGCCAAGGATGCCGACGGGCTGCACCCGTTCAATCTCGGGCTGCTCGTCCAGGGACGTCCCGGGCCGCTGCCGGCAACCCCCGGCGGGATCATGCGGATCCTCGACCACTACGACATCGCCACCGCAGGACAGACGGCGGTCGTGGTTGGGCGATCGTTTCTCGTCGGACGTCCGATGGCGTTGTTGCTCGGGCAAAAGGGCACCGATGCCACCGTGATCCAGGCGCATTCCCGGACGCCCGACCTGGCAGCGGTGTGCCGGCAGGGCGACATCCTGGTGGCCGCGGTGGGACGGGCCGAGATGATCACCGCCGACTTTGTGAAGCCCGGCGCCGCGGTCATCGACGTCGGCATCAACCGCGGCGAGAAGGGTCTTGTCGGCGACGTCGACTATGACGCCGTCTCCGAGGTAGCGGGAGCCATTTCCCCCGTGCCGGGAGGCGTCGGTCCGATGACGATCGCCTCACTGCTGGCCAACACCGTTGCCCTCGCCGAGGCCCGGCTGGACTGAGGTGGCACCGATCCGGGATAACCTTCGGCTACCCCGACCGCGAGGAGATCCACGCATGGCCGAGAAGATCACGATGGGCCTCGACGGGCTCGAGGTTCCCGATCACCCCATCATTCCCTTCATCGAGGGTGACGGCATCGGCCCCGATATCTGGGCAGCCTCGGTGCGCGTCTTCGATGCTGCGGTCGATAAGGCGTACGACGGGGAACGGTCCATCGAGTGGATGGAGGTTCTTGCCGGGGAGAAGGCCTTCGACGACTCCGGTGAGTGGCTCCCCGAGGAGACCGTTCAAGCGTTTCGAGACCACATCGTTGGGATCAAGGGACCGCTGACCACCCCGGTGGGTGGCGGCATCCGCAGCCTCAACGTCGCGCTTCGTCAGATGATGGATCTCTACGTCTGTCTTCGCCCGGTCCGCTGGTACGAAGGGGTTCCTTCGCCGATGAAGCACCCCGAGCTGATCGACATGGTCATCTACCGGGAAAACACCGAGGACGTCTACGCCGGCAAGGAGCTCGAAGCCGGGACCGAGGGCGCAAAGCGCCTTCTCGCCTTTCTCGAGGAGGAGTACGGCTGGGACATCCGCTCCGACAGCGGCATCGGCATCAAGCCAATCTCGGAGACCGGGACCAAGCGCCTGGTTCGCGCCGCCATCCAGCACGCCATCGACAACGAACGGGATTCGGTGACCCTCGTGCACAAGGGCAACATCATGAAGTTCACCGAGGGAGCCTTCCGCGAGTGGGGCTACGAGGTGGTCCGCGACGAGTTCTCCGACGTTGCCGTGTCCTGGGAGGACTCAGGGGGTGATCCCGGAGACAAGATCCTGGTCAAGGACGTCATTGCCGACGCCTTCCTCCAGCAGATAATCACCAGGCCAAACGAATACGACGTCATCGCCACCATGAACCTGAACGGCGACTACGTCTCGGACGCCCTGGCCGCCCAGGTCGGCGGCATCGGCATCGCACCCGGCGGAAACATCAACTACGACACGGGCCACGCCGTCTTCGAGGCGACACACGGCACCGCACCCAAATATGCGGGAATGGACAAGGTCAACCCCGGGTCGGTCATCCTGTCCGGCGAGCTGATGTTCCGCTATATGGGCTGGGACGAGGCGGCGGATCGCATTGTCAAGGGCATCGAGGGGGCTATTGCGGACCGGATCGTCACCTATGACTTCGCCAGGCTCATGGAGAACCCGACTGAGGTCAAGACCAGCGTGTTCGCCGACGCGGTGATTGCGAGGATGTAAAACCGGCCCGAAGGGCCGGTCTTACGAGTTGTCAGTTCCCAACAAGACGCGACAACTGACAACTGGGCAACTGATGACTGGTAGCCCTTTCGGCCCTAGTTGGCACCGTCTCGGTCGCTGTACTCTCTGATCACCAGCAATCGCAAGGAGTTTCTTCATGTCCAGGGTCACCGTTGTTGGTGCAGGAAAATACGGTTCGACCACGGTTCAGCGTCTCGCCGAGGCCGACATCGTCGACGAGGTCGTGATGATCGACATCGTTGAGGGCCTCCCCCAGGGCCTCGCCCTCGACATGAACCAGTCTCGACCGATCCTGGGCTATCGAACCAAGGTCACCGGTACCAACGACTATGCCGACACCGCCGGCAGCGATGTCGTGGTCATCACCGCAGGACTGCCCAGAAAGCCGGGGATGAGCCGCATGGATCTCCTCGAGGTGAACGCCAAGATCGTCAAGGACGTCGTCGAGCGCATCGTGGAGCACTCACCGGATTCGGTTCTCATCGTGGTGACGAATCCGCTCGATCAGATGACGACGCTCGCCGCCGATGTCTCCGGGTTCCCAAGGGAACGGGTGATCGGGCAGGCGGGGATGCTGGACTCGGCGCGACTCGCTCACTTCATCGCCGAGGAGACCGGTGCCGATATCACCACGGTGAAAGCGATAACGCTCGGCAGCCATGGTGACACCATGGTCCCGGTGCCTTCGTTGTGCGAGGTGGACGGCAGGCCGCTCTCCGAAGTGCTCGACGCAGAAACGATCGATGCCTTGATCGAACGGACCAGGAAAGGTGGCGCAGAGATCGTCGGCCTCCTCAAGACGGGGAGTGCGTATTACGCCCCATCGGCGGCGGCTGCGGCGATGGTCGAGGCGGTCATCAACGACTCCGGTGCCGAGCTGCCGATCTGTGCCTGGCTGACCGGCGAGTACGGGATCGACGATGTCTATTTGGGGGTGCTTGGCAGAGTCGGCGCCGGCGGGGTGACCGAGGTGCTCGAGGCCGATCTGACCGAGGAAGAGCTAGCCGGTTTGGTCGAGGCCGGCGCAGCGGTAAAGGAGAAGGTCGCCGATCTGGAGCAGATCGAGGTCTAAACGGATCTTGGTGTGGCGTGTGGTGGCTGTTTCGTTTGTGGTGGTGCATTGTTTCCCGCTCTTGCCGCCTTCGGCAGCGGGCCGCTCGGGCCCCGGCTCGGCTTCGCCTCGCCTCATAGACCGCGAAGGGAAGATTCCGTACTCTGCAAGGGTTCTTGCTAAACCGACCGGGTGCCGTTTAGGGTTACACCGCTGTTATTCACCTCAGCGCGACCAAGGAGGTCACTGTGAACAAGGGTGAGTTGATCGAGGCGGTGGCCCGCAATACGGGGGAATCGAAGGCCCTGACGGGCAAGGTGGTGGACGAAACGCTCGACGTCATCATGGGTGGCGTTGTTACGCAAGGGAAAGTCCAGATCACCGGCTTCGGCACGTTCGAAGCACGCGACCGCAAGGCGCGTACGGCCAGGAATCCACAAACGGGGGCTCCAGTACATGTCCCGGCAACCAGGGTTCCGGCATTCAAAGCGGGCCAGGCCTTCAAATCTCGCGTGAAACCGGGTTAGTAGCCAACCGACTAAACGAAGAAGGCGCCCCTACGGGCGCCTTCTTCGTTTTGGACGTATCCCGTATCCCGTACTACGAAGTCGCAATACGGAATACGGGATACGGAATACCACGGCTCGGCGGAGCCGAGCGGCTCAATACTCCAGGTCGAGGCCGCTAGAGACCCTGGCGAACTCGTTGATCAGGCCCTGGTGCATCATCACCTTTGCCATGTTGCCCCCGACCTTGATCTTGCCGGTCATGAACGCCATCTGGATGTTGAGATCGCCCTGTGAGATTGCAGACGCCGACTCGTAGTCGCTGGCCACAGAAGCGTCGAAGTCGTCGAGTTCTCCGAGTTCGAGAGCGGCCGAGCCATCTGCGATCCGGAGGAAGTAGTTGGTATCACCATCAGGGCCATCGGCTACGTTGAACTGCAGTCCCAGTTCGATGTTCGCCATGGCCTCCTGGAAAGAGGTATCGGCGTTGAGCGCCGCTGTGGCGCTCACCATGTGTTCCTCGCTGAGGAACTTGGTCATGAGAAAGCCCTTTCGTAGCGGGGTATGGGCGTGCATGGTAGCGGTCGGGCGGTAGAGCGACTCGGGAAGGTATTCCGTACGACGTATTACGTATCACGACAGAAGGCCCGGGTCTACGTGATACCTGCTACGTAATACGTGATACGGCGGGCGAAGCCCGCTATACCTGCTGGCCCTGTTTCCGGAAGTTCTTCCATTGGGCGGCCACGTAGTCGCGATTCATCCAGGCGATGACATCGATCGAGATGCTCTTTGGGCAGGCGGTCTCGCACTCACCGTGATTGGTGCACGGTCCGAAGTACTCCTCCATGGTCTCGACCATGGCGACCGTGCGCAGGTATCGCTCCGGCTGTCCTTGGGGAAGGAGGCCGAGGTGGACGATCTTTGCCGCTGTGAATAGGTTGGCTGCGCTGTTCGGGCAGGCGGCGACGCAGGCAGCACATCCGATGCAGGCGGCGGCATCCATTGCCGCCTCGGCGGCCGCTCGCGGAACCAGAGTTGCGTTCGCATCCGGAGCACTGCCGATGTTTGCCGTGATGAAACCGCCGGCCTCGATAATCTCGTCGAAAGCGCTCCTGTCGACGATGAGGTCCTTGAGCACGGGAAAGGCGGCGGCTCGCCACGGCTCGATGGTGATCTGCTCACCATCATCGAACTTGCGCATGTGAAGCTGGCAGGTCGCCGTGCCCTGTTCCGGTCCGTGCGGGGTGCCGTTGATCATCAGGCCGCATGCACCGCAGATGCCCTCTCGACAGTCGCTGTCGAAAGCAATCGGGTCCTCGCCGGCTTCGTTGAGCTGCTCGTTGACCTGATCCAGCATCTCCAGGAACGATGCCTCGGGGCTGATGTCGTTGGCCTCGTAGGTTTCGAACTCACCACGGGTCTCAGCGTTCTCCTGCCGCCACACCCGGAGCCGCACATCCATTACTTGTAGCTCCTCTGCGTCAGCTCGACGTACTCGAACTCGAGCGGCTCCTTGTGACGGGTGGGCTCCGTGTCCTCGCCCTCCCAGGCCCAGGCAGAGACGTGGGCGTAGTTGGTGTCATCGCGCAGCGCCTCACCGTCGTCGGTCTGATGTTCCACCCTGAAGTGCCCGCCGCACGACTCCTCGCGGTCGAGCGCATCGCGGCACATCAGATCGGCGAGCTCGAGGAAATCGGCCACTCTCCCGGCCCGCTCCAGCGACTGGTTCAACGACTCGTTTTCGCCAAGCACCCTCAGATCGCGCCAGAACTCCTCACGGAGCGCGGCGATCTCGTCGATGGCCTTCTCCAGGCCCTCCCGGCTGCGTGACATGCCGCAGTATTCGATCATGATGTGGCCGAGCCTTCTGTGGAAGTGGTCGACCGATCGGGTTCCGCCGATCGACAGCAGGCGCTCCATGCGTTCGGTCACCGCCTTCTCCGCTTCCACAAACACTGGGTCGTCGGTCGGCACCGGGTCGACGTTGAGCCAGTCCACCAGGTAGTTGGAGATGGTTGCCGGGAGCACGAAGTAGCCGTCGGCGACGCCCTGCATCAGTGCCGATGCGCCCAGCCGGTTGGCACCGTGGTCGGAGAAATTGGCCTCACCGGAGGAGAACAAGCCGGGGATCGTGGTCTGCAGGTCGTAATCCACCCACAGGCCGCCCATCGTGTAGTGCGGCGCGGGGTAGATCCGCATCGGATTCGTGTACGGGTCCTCGTCGGTGATGCGCTCGTACATCTCGAAGAGGTTGCCGTATCGCTCCTCGATCGTGTCTCTGCCGAGGCGCTCGATGGCCTCGGCGAAGTCGAGGTAGACGCCATTCCTCAGGGGGCCGACACCGCGCTCCTCATCGATCATCCGCATCGCCGCTCTGGAGGCGACGTCGCGGGGCACCAGGTTCCCGAAGGCCGGATACTGGCGCTCCAGGTAATAGTCGCGGTCGGCTTCGGGGATCTCGTTTGGCGGTCGCTGGTCCCCGGGGTTGGCGGGTACCCAGATCCGGCCGTCGTTGCGCAGCGATTCAGACATCAAGGTGAGCTTGGACTGGTGCTCGTCGCTCGCCGGGATGCAGGTGGGGTGGATCTGGGTGAAGCACGGGTTGGCGAAGTAGGCGCCCTTCCGGTGCGCCCGCCAGATTGCGGTGGCGTTGCAGTTCATGGCGTTGGTCGACAGGAAGTAGACATTGGAATAGCCCCCGGTGGCGAGCACCACGGCGTGTGCCGAGTGGCTGGTGATCTCTCCGGTGACGAGGTCGCGGACCACGACGCCGACGGCCCTGCCTTCCTTGGTCACGATCTCGAGCATCTCGCTGCGGCTGAAGACCTGGACGCGGCCGGCACCGACCTGGCGTTCCAATGCCTGATAGGCGGTCAGCAGCAGCTGCTGGCCGGTCTGGCCCCTGGCGTAGAAGGTTCTGGCCACCTGGGCGCCGCCAAAAGAGCGGTTGTCGAGAAGCCCGCCGTACTCCCTGGCGTATGGGGCGCCCTGGGCGACGGTCTGGTCGATGATCTCGTTCGACACCTGGGCCAGGCGGTAGACGTTGGCCTCCCGCGACCGGTAATCGCCACCCTTCACCGTGTCGTAGAAGAGCCGGAAGATGCTGTCGTTGTCGTTTGGATAGTTCTTGGCGGCGTTGATGCCACCCTGGGCGGCGATGCTGTGAGCCCGGCGCGGGGAGTCGTTGTAGGTGAATGCCTTGACGTTGTACCCAAGCTCGCCAAGAGCGGCCGCGGCTCCGGCTCCGGCCAGCCCGGTACCGATGACGATGATGTCGTACTTGCGGCGGTTGGACGGATTGACCAGCTTGACGTCGAAGCGGTGTTGGTCCCACTTGGCCTGGATCGGCCCCTCTGGGATCCTTGGGTCCAGAACCGATGCGTCCGTCGCCGCCGCACCGGCCTTGGTCACAACGTCAGAAACTCTCACAGCGTCAGAACTCCGAACTGGACCGCCAGGACCATCGAGGTGTTCCCGATCAGGATCAGCACCGCGAAGCCGGCGGCGAAGGCTCTCCGCCAGTCGTTGTAGCGGGTATTGGCCACGCCGAGGCTTTGGAACAGGCTCCAGGCGCCGTGGTAGATGTGAAACGCCAGCACCACCTGGGCCACGATGTAGAAGATGGCGACCGGGGTTTGCTCGAAGCTGCTGACGAGGTTGTGATACACGTCTCCCGATATGAAGTCGGGGTTGGCTTGGCCGAAGGTCAGATCGGCGAGGTGGAAGATCACAAACAGCAGAATGATCACCCCGCCCCAGCGCATGGTGCGGCTGGCATAGTTGACCGCGGCGTACTTGCGCTTTGCTTGATACGCGACGTCTCCGCTTGCCTTATGGCTGCGTCGTGTCGTGACCCAGGCGGCCCAGATGTGGATTCCGAAGGCGGCGATGAGCCCGAGGCGGAACAGCCACAGGATGGACTGCTTTGGGACGAGCGGGTACAGCAGCGTGCGCAGTGATTCGGCGTAGAGGTTGATTTCCTCGGCTCCGAAGAACATCTTGAGGTTGCCGATCATGTGGACCAGCACGTAGGCGAGGAGGCCGATCCCGGTCAGCGCCATCATCCATTTGATGCCGAGGTCTGAAGTGAAGAAGGGGCCAAGCCAGTCCCTCCAACCGGAGCGGTGGGTGACCTTGGCTCTCTTGTTGGTTGTGGTCATGTGCGCATCCTCACTCGGCAGGGCCCGAACACGGCGCGATCTTATCTGGTCCTCCGCATGCCGTCGCCGGTCGACCGGTGGTTATGCGACGAGTTGATCCGACAACGGAGGACCCGCGTCCGGCGATCAGCCACTCTCCGAGTTGACATGACCGCGCACGGTGTGCAAGAATTACAGAGATGTAATTACATCGGCGAAGGAGAGATGATGCTCGCCGAACTGATCGAAACCCTTTCAACGGGCGGCCTCGATATGGCATGGCAGGACCTTGCAAACTGCCGTGGAGCCGACCCCGATCTTTTCTTCCCCGAACGCGGCGCCTCGACGCGCACGGCAAAGGCCATCTGTCGAGAATGCTCAGTACGCGACGAGTGCCTGGAGTTCGCCATCGTCTCCAGCGAGAAGTTTGGCATCTGGGGGATGATGTCAGAGCGGGAGCGGCGCAAGATCCGCAAGGAGCGCCAGATCGCCGCCGGCCGCCGCGAGGCAGGGTAGGGAGCGTTGAGCCATGAGCCGTGAGCCGTGAGCCCAACTTGGGATCCTGCTCATAGCTCATAGCTCATAGCTCATAGCTCTTTGACCGGTGGCTTTGCTTGCTGGCTCTTCGCTGGCGCTCATCGCATGCTCACAGCTGACTCTTCCTATGCCGGAGCCGCGTAGAATTCGGATCCCAGACCGAGGAGTCGTCCATGACCGCTGTCGCGATCGCTATCGGTGTCGGCGTAGCAATTGCCATTGTCGCTGCGGTGATTGTCGCCCGTCGCCAGGCAACGTCGCAGGATGCTCTCGTGCCGGAGGCGCCGGTGGGCACCCGGCTGCGGCCTTCGGTGGCGCAGTTCCACGTCGAAGGCGATACCGCGACCGTTTCGTATGACGTCCCGCTGCCGGCGGGAGCCGTCGACGAGCATCTGCGCGGGTTGCTGCTGCACGATGCCGCCCAGGTAGTGCGGGAGAAGAGCGCGGCCGGACTTCCGATCGACCAGGTCGAGCGTGTCAGGGCCAACGGGGTGCGCGACGGCGCTTATGTCGAGGCGGGTGTGCTCGACTTGCGCGAACCGGGTGTCATCCCAGAGGTAGCAGCTCCCGAGCTGGTTCCCCATGCGTCAGTCGCCGGGTACGACCCTCTTGCCCACATCGGCGAGCAGGAGTTCGAAGTCCATCCGGGGATCGCTGTCCCGCGACCCGAGGAGGGCCTGGAGCCGTTCGCGGCGAGCCTCCAGCTGTCCAGCGGCATTGAGTCGTCCCTACGCGCTGCCGGAATCGACCCCGCCACCGTCAGCCTGGAGGAGTTGACCCTCGGGTTGCTGGCGCTTGGTGGGTACACGGTTGCCCCGATCCCCGGCGGCACCGGCAGTGGCGTGCAGTACCTCGCCCGCAAAGGGAGCGAGGAGAATCTCGTCGAGGTGCTGCCGCATGCGCCGGGGGAGCATCCCGAGCTGTCGGAACAGGCACTGAACGAGTTCGGGGTCGCGTTCGCCCAGAGGAACCCGACCAGGGCGATGCTCGTAACCGACAAGTTCGGCCCGTATGGGATCTACGAGCGTGAGCGGCGCAATCCGAAGTGTCGATTCATCACCAGGGAGCGGCTGCAGCCCTTCGTAGACGGGTTTGCTTTGCAATAGCCCGTAGGTCGTTGTGCGAGTCTGCTCTACACTGGGGCGCACGAAACAAGGAGATCCATGCTCTTTGCCATAACTGTGCCTTCCGGTGCAGAGCTAGTCATCATTCTGCTCGTCGTATTGCTCTTCTTCGGTGCCTCGCGGCTTCCGAGTTTGGCGCGATCTCTTGGCGCTTCTGCCAAGGAGTTCAAGGACGGGCTCGAAGAGGGCGCCGACGACGACGAGCCTGCTGAGGAGTCCGACGTCTCCTAGGGAGGCGTTGAACAATGACGAGTGCCACGGGCAGCCGCAGGGCCTGGTGGTGGGCTGAACCGGTTTCCCGGGTGCAACTGCCCGCTTGTGGATTGTTCAACAGCCTCCTAGACCGGTGCTGAGCAATGACGTGTGCGACGGGACACCGCGTGCTTGAGGGCTTGCGGTGACTCGGATTCTCCCGATGCCACGGCCCGCTGGAGGATCGCTCGGCACCGTCCCAGACGTTTGGCTGAGCGTTCGGGAACCGAAGTGGTGGGATCGGCGTTCATTCCCCGGGGACGGGAAGTAGATGGTTGACGAAATCACGCCGAGCTGGGAAGACGTCGCGCAGCGATATGGGCGCAAGATCTACAACTTCGCATACCGCCTCACGGGGAATCCCGATGACGCAGCAGATCTGGTCCAAGAGTCCGACGTCTCCTAGGGAGGCGTTGA
>PVMK01115135.1_pt1 | contig 11878 bp, 12 predicted proteins | sample 1853481 | NCBI WGS metagenome assembly PVMK01 (sample SAMN08533507, study PRJNA380276) | Marine sediment metagenome, whole genome shotgun sequencing project. | reverse complement strand
GAAGGGCAGGGCCAGCTTGCCGGCGCGTCAAGCCCGGCCGGGAGCCGCGTCTTGCCATCGCCACAGGACAAGTCGATCTGCGACTGTTCAAGGCCCTTGGCCTCGCCAAGGTTGACCCCTTCAAATCTGGTAAGAAAAAGATAGGCGCCGGTAAAATCGATCGAACCGGTAAATTTGCTGTCGCGAAAATCGGCTCGAGATAAACTCACATAGGGAAAGTTGGCGCCGGTGAGACTGGCGCCGGTGAAATTTGCCCTGCCAAGATCGGCTTTTTCGAAATTTACATTTGTCAGGTCAGCGCCGGTGAAATCGGCCCTCGTCATTTCCGCTTTCACGAATGTCGCGTTTTTCAAATTGACCCCGACAAAACTTGCCCTGTATCCGAGTGCCGTGTCGAAATTCGCGCCTTCCGCCTGGGAACCATCAAGGGAAGAGCGCATCATTGTCGCCTTGGTCAGGTTGGCGGCGTTGAAATTTGTGTCGCGCAGATCCGTTGCCGTGAAATCCGTGCCGGTCAAATTGGCGCCACTCAGATCAGACCCCCTCATCAGCAAATTTCGCTTGCGACAATCTTGCCAATCCACGCCAGGCGCCGTGGCGGAGCGGCATTTGGCATAGGCGGTATTTCCAAGACCGCCGAATGCGAAGAGCGAGAAGAAAAAAAATGCCGCCGCAATGGCTTTTATCGAAATGGTAGTTATCGCCGGTTTGTGGAAAGCACGAAACATCGCAATTTTCCTCCATTGGGCCGATACGATCTTGCTGTCCAGGCCCGATCGATTCTGCCCCGATCAATTTTGCGGCGTCCGCCTGCTGCCACCGGAATTAACGCACAACAGCACGTGTATCGGCAATCAACAAATTTTTGAGGCATCTGTCATTGGCCGGCGCCGCATCGCCAATCCGTCAACCGATCATGTCCTCCAGGCTGAACCCGTAAAGGGAAAAGACAATATATACGGCCGCGAAGACGATTGCCGCGATGAGCGTCGTGATGGCGAATTTACGGGCAATGCGCGGCCGCTCGGGGGCGCCGTGATCGGTACCGGGCGTGACGGCGCCAGCCTCGATCTGCGAGCGCACGCCGAACGGCAAAACGACGAACAACACCAGCCACCAGATAATGAAATAGATCGCAAGAGCACTGATCAGGCTCATCGGCAGTTTTACACCTCTTCCAGTTCAACCAGCGTGCCGCCGCAATCCTTGGGATGGAGGAACAGCACCGGCTTGCCGTGGGCGCCGGATTTGGGTTCGCCGTCGCCGAGAATGCCGACACCGCGCGCGCGCAGACGATCACGGGCGGCAATGATGTCGGCGACCTCATAGCATATGTGATGCAAGCCGCCGTCAGGGTTGCGCGCCAAAAAGGCGGCAATCGGCGAGTCCGGTCCAAGCGGTTCCAGAAGTTCCACCCTGGTGTTGGCAAGATCGACGAAAACGACGGTTACGCCGTGGTCGGGCAGTGGACGCGGATCGGACACAGTAGCGCCCATCGTGTTGCGGTAAAGCGACACCGCCGCGGCCAGATCGGGCACCGCCATCGCCACATGATTGAGCCGGCCCAGCACTTTTTACGCCTCCAGATAAGTCACCAGAACGACGGTCGGCGGTTTCTTGCCCCATACCGCGTTCACCTCGGAACGAACGGCGCGGCGCAGGATGTCACGCACGGCGCCACCGTCGCGGCGGCGGGCCCTGGGAAGGTTGTCGAGCGCATCGTCGACCGCATCCTCGACGATTGTCTGGAAGGTTTCGCCGTCATTGTCCATCAATGGCAGGCCGATCAGGGCGATCTGCGGGTCTTCATCGACCACACCGGCGGCGGTCATGACGACGCTGACGAAAACGGCGCCGGACCAGCTCATGCGCCGGCGGTCGGCGATGCCGGCGGTGTCCGGGTCGAGCAGCAGCTTGCCGTCACGATAGAGCTGCCCGGAAGTGACGTCCTTTGCCTTCTCCGCCGGGCCTGGCGCCAGACGCAGCATGCCGCCATTGCGGGTTTCGATCACTTGCCGCACGCCGGCATCGCGGCCGAGCTTGGCCTGTTCGTGCAAATGCAGCGCTTCGCCGTGAACCGGCACGAGGATCTGCGGCCGGGTCCACTGATACATCTTGCGCAGTTCATCGCGGCGCGGATGGCCGGAGACATGAACGAGCGCGTCGCGGTCGGTGACGATCTCCATGCCGCGATCGACAAGGGCGTTGATGATGCCGTTGACGGAGCGCTCGTTGCCGGGGATCGTGCGCGAGGAAAAAATGACCCGGTCGCCCGGCGCCAGCTTGACCGCGTGGTGGCCGCCGCCGGCGGCGCGGGCAAGCGCGGCGCGCTGCTCACCCTGGCTGCCGGTCATCAGCGCCACCACCTTGTTGCGGGGAAACTGGCCAAAAGCGTTCTGATCGTGAAACGGCGGCAGGCCGTCAAGGTAGCCAAGCTCGGCGGCGACTGCGAGCGCACGATGGATTGAACGGCCGACGACGACGACCTCGCGCCCGCTTCTTTGCGCGGCAATCGCAACTGTGCGCAGGCGGGCTACATTGGAGGCAAAGGTCGTGACGATTACCCGGTGCGGCGCCTCGGCGATCATGGCTTCCATGACCTTGGCGACATCGGCTTCGCTGGGACTGATGCCGTCGCGGATGGCATTGGTGGAATCGCAGATCAGGGCGAGCACGCCCTCCTTGCCGAGCGCTGCAAACCGGGCCTCGTCGGTCGGCTTGCCAAGCATGGGCGTCGGGTCAAGCTTCCAGTCGGCGGTGTGAACGACCAGTCCGGCCGGCGTGCGGATCGCCAGGGAATTGCATTCAGGAATGGAGTGCGAAACCGGCACGTATTCGACCTCGAACGGCCCCGCCGTAATCCGGCCGCCCTGCTGGACATCCGTGACCGGTATTTTTGGCGCGCCCGGTTCGCCGGCCTGTTTGGCGGCCAGCAGCCCGGCGGCGAAGGGCGTCATGAAGACCGGCACTTTAAGCTCCGGCCAGAAGTCGAAGAGCGCGCCGAAATGATCCTCATGGGCGTGGCTGATCGCAATGCCGGCAAGGTTCTTTTTCTGCGACAGAAGAAAGTCGATATTGGGAAGCACCGCATCGACGCCCGGCAGGTCGTCCTTGCCGAATGCGACGCCCATATCGACGGCGAGCCATTGCCGGGTCTTGCCCTGACCGTAGCCGTAGAGTGCGAGATTCATGCCGATCTCGCCAACGCCGCCAAGCGGCACGAAGACCAGTTCGTCCTGCCGGCTCACAGGGCGTTCTCCGCTTGCGCCGTGTCAAAGAACAGTTCTCCGGCCGAAATGGTCCGCTCGCCGGAAGCCTGGCGCAGGATCAGCCGGCCGTCCGGGTCGAGACCGGCAAAAATGCCCTCGATGGTGGTTTGCGGCAACCGTATATGGATCGGCTCGCCCAGACCTGTGGCACGGTCAAGCCAGGCGGCACGGATTTCGCCAAAGCCGGCGCCGCCGTCCCAGTCCGCAAGCCGCACCGCCATGGCCGAAGAGAACGCTGCAAACAGATTGTCCGGCGTTACCGAAAAGCCTTCAGCCAGAAGACTGGTCGCGCGGTGACGGGTGTTTTGCGGGTGATGGGCGCAATTGACGCCGCAACCGATGACGATCACCTGCCGGCCGTCGGCAAGGTTCTTCGATTCCGCCAGTATGCCGGCGATTTTGCGGCGATTGAGCAAGAGGTCGTTCGGCCATTTGATGCCAAGCCCGGCATCAGGCCCAAGGACTTCGACCAGCGCATCATGCAGGGCCAGCGCCGTCACCAGCGGCAATTGCGCCGCTTGCGACAAGCCGAAGGCGCGGGCCAACAGCAAGGAGGCGTAGAGGTTGCCGGCTTGCGATATCCATGGCGCACCCTGCCGGCCACGGCCGGCAAGCTGGCGGCGCGCCGTCACCCAAATGGGCAGTGCTTCGCCGCTTGCCGCCAGGGCCAGGGCTTCATCATTGGTCGAGCCGACTTCGTCGTATGCCACGTGCCGAGGCGGCGGCGATCCCGTTTGTGTGCGTGCCATGCGCTAGAACAGGCTGCCGGCCGCGGCGCCGGCGGCCACGATGATCGGCGCGGCGAAGATCAGGAAGCCGATAACAAAAATTCCCGACAGGGCAAGAACCGCGCTCAGTTCCATCGGCATCGGGTCGAATTCGCCTTCCGGCTCGTCGAAATACATGATCTTGACGATGCGCAGATAATATAACGCGCCGACGACGCTGGCGATCACGCCGATGACGGCGAGGACGTATAGTCCCTTCTCGATCGCCGCCAGGAAGACATAATATTTGGCGAAGAAGCCGGCGAGCGGCGGGATGCCGGCCAGCGAAAACAGGATCGCCGCCAGACAAAAGGCGACCAGCGGCTGGGTCCTGGAAAGACCCGCCAGGGCGTCAATATCCTCAACCATCTGGTCGTGGCGGCGCATGGCAAGAATGCAGGCGAACGCGCCAAGCGTCATGGCCAGATAGATGACCAGATAGATCATGACGCCTTGCACACCCACTTCGGAGCCGGCGGCCAGCCCGACCAGCGCAAAGCCCATATGGCCGATCGAGGAATAGGCCATCAGGCGCTTGATGTTGGTCTGGCCGATGGCGGCAAATGCGCCTAGCGCCATGGAGGCGATGGCGACAAAGACGATGACCTGCTGCCAGTCGGCCATCATCGGCTCGAAGGCGCCGATGACGACGCGGATGATCAGCGCCATGGCGGCAAGCTTGGGCGCGGCGGCGAAAAAGGCGGTCACCGGCGTCGGCGCGCCTTCATAAACGTCAGGCGTCCACATATGGAACGGCACCGCGGATATCTTGAAGGCAAGACCTGCCAGCACGAAGACCAGGCCGATCACCAGGCCGGTGGAGCCACCATGGCCAAGCGCTGTGGCGATCGCCTCAAAGCCGGTTTGGCCGGTAAAGCCGTAGACCAGCGAAATGCCGTAAAGCAGTATGCCGGAAGCCAATGCGCCGAGAACGAAATATTTCAGGCCCGCTTCGGTGGAACGGACTGAATCGCGATGGATCGCGGCAATGACATAGAGCGCCAGCGACTGCAGTTCGAGCCCGAGATAGAGGCTGATCATGTCGTTGGCTGAAATCATCATCAGCATGCCGAGCGTGGCAAGGACAATGAGGATCGGATATTCGAAACACTCGAATTTTTCCGCCCGCGCATAGCCGACCGACATTGTAATTGCCACGCCGGAACCGATCAGCGTCAGGATCTTCATGAACCGGGCGAACGGATCCATGATGAAGGCGCCATCGAAGGTCTCGCCGTTATTATCCATGACGGCAAGCATCAGCACGCCAGCAGCCAGAAGCGCGACGGAGATGCCGGTAATCGTCGGCGCGGAACGCTCGCCGGTAAATACGCCGAACATCAAAAGCGCCATGGCGCCGGCGGCCAGAAGCAGTTCGACGGCAAGCGGGGCAAGGCTCGGCAGGGTCGCGATTTCGGTCATGGTCCGCGTCCCCGTTACTGCGCCAACAGCGCTGTTTGCGAAGCCGCGCCGATGGCGGCCTGATACTGGGTGATCAGATTATCGACGGACGCCGCGGTCACATCCAGGATCGGCGCCGGATAGAAACCGAACAGGATCGTCAGGACGATCAACGGCACCAGGATCGCCTTTTCCCGCAGGCTCATGTCGAGGATGCCTTTCAGGCTTTCCTTCTCCAGCTTGCCGAAAATGACCCTGCGATAGAGCCACAACGCATAGCCGGCCGACAGGATGATGCCGGTCGTGGCGAAAACGGCGACCCAGGTATTGACCTGGAAAACGCCGACCAGCGTCAACACCTCGCCGACAAATCCGGATGTGCCGGGAAGACCGACATTGGCCAAAGTGAAGACCATGAAGGTCAGGGCAAACCAGGGCATGCGGTTGACCAGGCCGCCATAGGCGGCGATCTCGCGCGAGTGCATGCGGTCGTAAACGACGCCGACGCACAGGAAGAGGGCGGCCGAAACGATGCCGTGCGAAAGCATCTGGAAAATGCCGCCCTGCACGCCCTGCGTGGTCATGGCGAAAATGCCCATGGTCACAAAGCCCATATGGGCGACGGAGGAATAGGCGATCAGCTTCTTCATGTCGTCCTGCATCAGCGCCACCAGCGAGGTGTAGATGATGGCGACAACCGAGAGCGTGTAAATCAGCGGCCCAAACTCGGCGCTGGCGAGCGGGAACATGGGCAGGGAAAAGCGCAGGAAGCCGTAGCCGCCCATCTTCAGCAAGATCGCGGCAAGAACGACCGAGCCGCCGGTCGGCGCCTCGACATGGGCATCGGGAAGCCAGGTGTGAACCGGCCACATCGGCAATTTCACGGCAAAGGAGGCAAAGAACGCAAACCACAGCCAGGACTGCATCTCGGCCGGAAACGAATGGGTCAGCAGCGCCGTGATGTCGGTGGTGCCGGCCTGCCAGTACATCGCCATGATGGCGAGCAGCATCAGCACCGAGCCGAGAAGCGTGAAAAGGAAGAACTTGAAGGCGGCATAGACGCGGCGCGCGCCGCCCCACACGCCGATAATCAGGAACATCGGAATGAGGCCGCCCTCAAAGAACAGGTAGAACAGCACGATATCGAGGGCGCAGAAGACGCCGATCATCAGCGTTTCCAGAACCAGAAAGGCGATCATGTATTCCTTGACGCGGTTCTGGATCGACTCCCAGCTGGCCAGGATGCAAATCGGCATCAGGAACGTCGTCAGAATGACGAACAGCATGGAAATGCCGTCAACGCCCATGTGGTAGGTCATGAAGCCGCCGAGCCAGTCGGCCCGTTCGACAAACTGGAAACCGGGATTGGCCGGTTCGAAACCGGTCCAGATCAGCAGCGAAACGAGGAAGGTGACGCTCGTCACGCCAAGCGCGACATGACGCATATTGCGCCTGTGGATCTCTTCATCGCCCTGGATGAACAGAAAGATGATCGCCGCGCCGATCAGAGGCAGGAAAGTGACGGTGGAAAGGATGGGCCAATTGAGCATGGACTTTTTTTATCCCTAACCGGCAAACATCATCCACGAGACCAGGGCGGCGATCCCGATCAGCATGGCGAAAGCGTAGTGGTAGACGTATCCCGTCTGCAGTTTCACCACCCGGTTGGTGATGTCGACCACCCGGGCGGAGATGCCATCGGGGCCGAAACCGTCAATCAGCCAGCCGTCGCCCTTCTTCCACAGGAAGTGGCCGAGCGACTTGGCCGGATTGACGAAAATGACGTCATAAAGCTCGTCGAAATACCATTTGTTGAGCAGGAACCGGTACAGCCCGTCGTGCCGGGCGGCGAGCGCCCTGGGCGTTGCCGGCGAGTAGATGTAGAACCACAACGCGACAAGGAAACCCAGCGCCAGCGCGACGACCGGCGCCGCCTTGACCCACAGCGGGACGTGGTGGATATCCTCCAGGATCTGGTTTTTCGGGACGGTGAACAGCGAGCCGTTCCAGAAGGCGTCATAGCCTTGGCCCATGAAGACGCCGGAAAAGACGACGCCAGCCAAAAGCGCGCCGGCGGCCAGAACATAGAGCGGCGCCAGCATGATCTGCGGGCTTTCATGAACGTGTTCCATGACCTCGGCGGCGGCGCGCGGCTTGCCGTGGAAAGTCATGAAGATCAGCCGCCAGGAATAGAACGAGGTGAAAGCCGCCGCGATCACCAGCAGGACGAAGGCGAAACCGGCGGCGGAATTGTCGCCGACAAAGGCTGCCTCGATGATGCCGTCCTTGGAATAGAAGCCGGCGGTCAAGGGAAACCCGATCAGCGAAATAGTGCCGATGACCATTAGCGCATAAGTGAGCGGGATATGCGCGCGCAGGCCGCCCATCTTGCGCATATCCTGTTCGTCGGAGACGGCATGGATGACGGCGCCGGAGCCGAGGAACAGCAGCGCCTTGAAAAAGGCGTGGGTGAACAGGTGGAAGATGGCGATGGAATAGGCCCCCAGGCCCAGCGCAACGAACATGTAGCCGAGCTGCGAGCAGGTGGAATAGGCAAGGACCCGCTTGATGTCGTTCTGAACGAGGCCGATCGTGGCGGCGAGGAAGGCGGTAATCGCGCCGACGATCGTCACCACCAGGAGCGCGGTGTGCGACAATTCGAATATCGGCGACAATCGCGCCACCATGAAGACGCCGGCGGTGACCATTGTGGCGGCGTGAATGAGGGCGGAAACCGGCGTTGGACCTTCCATGGCGTCGGGCAGCCAGGTGTGCAGCGGCACCTGCGCCGACTTGCCCATCGCGCCAATGAACAGCAAAACGCAGACAACGGTCAGCGCGCTTTGCGCGCTGTAGTCGCTGCCGAAGATGCGGAGTGTCGCCTCCTCGCTGCCGGCAATCGCCTGGGCATTGGCAAAGATCGTGTCGAGGCCGAGCGAACCGAACAGGAAAAACACGCCGAAGATGCCGAGCGCGAAGCCGAAATCGCCGACCCGGTTGACGATGAAGGCCTTGATCGCCGCGGCGTTGGCGGAGGGCTTGTGGTACCAGAATCCGATCAGCAGATAGGAGCACAGGCCGACACCCTCCCAGCCGAAGAACATCTGCAACAGATTGTCGGCGGTCACCAGCATCAGCATGGCGAAGGTGAACAGCGACAGATAGGCGAAGAAACGCGGCCGGTGCGGATCGTGGCTCATATAGCCGATCGAATAGACATGGACGATCGCCGAGACGGTGGTGACGACGACCAGCATGACGACGGTCAGCGTGTCGATCCTGAGCGCCCAGTCGGCGATGAAGGAGCCGGAATGGATCCAGGTCGCGACCGGGACCGTGAAGGCTTCGCCGGCGCCGTAGCCGACATCGAAAAACGCAATCCATGACAGGATCGCGGTAATCACCAGAAAACCGGAAGTGATCCATTCCGCGGCGCCAACGCCGCCGGCGGCCTCGGCGTGATCGCCGTCATCGCCGCCGCCATTGCCGGTATTGCCGTTGGCGCCGTTTTGCGGGCGAGCGGTGAAAAGGCAGATCGCGCCGGCAATGAGGGCGCCGAGAAGCGGCAGAAAAACGATCGCGGAATACACCCGTCAGCCTTTCATCATGTTGATGTCTTCGACCGCGATGGAGCCGCGGTTGCGGTAGAAGGCAACGAGAATGGCAAGGCCGATCGCGGCCTCCGCCGCCGCGACGGTCAGCACGAAGAGCGCGAAGATCTGGCCAACCAGATCGCCGAGAAAGGCGGAGAAAGCGACGAAATTGATGTTTACGGCGAGCAGGATCAGCTCAATCGACATCAGGATGATGATGACGTTCTTGCGGTTGAGGAATATGCCGAACACGCCGAGCGTGAACAGCACCGCCGCAACCGTCAGATAATGGCCCAGGCCGATCTCCATACCGCGCCTCCTCAAATACCCTTGCCGGTCTCGACCTTGACCACTTCGACAGCGGTTTCGGGCGAGCGGGCGACCTGGGCAGAGACATCCTGCCGCTTGACGCCTTCCTTGTGCCGCAAGGTCAGGACGATGGCGCCGATCATCGAAACGAGAAGCACCATGCCGGCGGCCTGGAAGAAATAGACGTATTTGGTGTAGAGCAGCGCGCCGATGGCGGCGATGTTGGACGTGTGCTCGAGCGGCGGGATCGGCGCGGCGCCAGGCTCCGGCAAGGTCGGGGCCAGCAGGTGCCGCCGAGCACGGCGATGAGCTCGGCCAGAAGAATGATGCCGACCAGCGCGCCGACAGGCAGATATTGCAAGAACCCCTGCCGCAATTCGGCGAAATCGACGTCGAGCATCATGACGACGAAGAGGAAGAGAACGGCGACGGCGCCGACATAGACGACAATCAGAATCATCGCCAGGAATTCCGCGCCAAGCAGGATGAACAGGCCGGCGGAATTGAAGAATGCCGCGATCAGGAACAAGACCGAATGCACCGGATTGCGCGATGCAATGACCATCAGCGCCGAGCCGATCGTGAAGAAGGAAAACAGATAGAAGAAGATCGACTGTAGGATCATGTGCGAAATCCGCAGCGGCCCGTGCGCGGCCGCCTGCAAGTGTGGGGTCTCTTAACGAAGCTCGACATGCCGGTCCAGCCGCTCAACGATAGGGCGCGTCGAGCGCGATGTTGCGGGCGAGTTCGCGCTCCCAGCGATCGCCGTTTTCCATAAGTCTTTCCTTGTCGAAATAGAGCTCCTCGCGGGTTTCGGTGGCAAATTCGAAATTGGGCCCCTCAACGATCGCATCGACCGGGCAGGCTTCCTGACAGAAGCCGCAATAGATGCACTTGACCATGTCGATGTCGTAGCGCTCGGTGCGGCGGGTACCGTCATTGCGGCGCGGACCGGCCTCGATGGTGATCGCCTGGGCCGGGCATATCGCCTCGCACAATTTGCAGGCGATGCAGCGCTCCTCGCCATTGGGGTAACGGCGCAAGGCGTGCTCGCCGCGAAAGCGCGGGCTGACCGGGCCCTTTTCGAAGGGATAATTGATCGTCGCCTTGGGCGCGAAGAAATAGCGCATCGCCAAGGCGAAGGCGGAAACAAACTCCTTCAGAAGGAGCGCATTGGCCGCTTGGGTCAGGCTTGCCATACCAGTTCCTGTTTCAACCGAACACCGAGCCGACGATCCAGCCGACTGCGGGGAAAATAACGATCTGTGCCTTGCGGATCATGTCAAGAATACGAGCGCCACGGCCAGCCTCGCCGCGTTCCGCGCCACGACGGATCATGATACCGAACAAGAAATATTCGGCGACGGCGAAAGCAAGCCCGACAAGTGCGCCGACAAGAGCATAGGACATTGCTGGGTCTCCTTGGATTACGGCATTAGCCAACCACAGGTACGCCGCCCCAGCCGGTAAGCTGGAGGATGAGGGCGACGATGGCGACGGCGGCCAGCGAGAGCGGCAGGAACACCTTCCAGCCAAGCCGCATCAGTTGATCGTAGCGGTAACGCGGAACAATCGCCTTGACCATGGCGAATATGAAGAAGACGAAACAGACTTTCAGGACAAACCAGATCACGCCGGGCACCCAGTTGAAGGGGGCGATATCGACCGGCGGCAGCCAGCCGCCGAGGAACAGCAGCGTCGTCAGCGCGCACATCAGCGTGATCGCGATATATTCGCCGAGCATGTAGAGCAGATACGGCGTGGAGGAATATTCGACCATGAAGCCGGCAACCAGTTCGGATTCCGCCTCCGGCAGGTCGAACGGCGGCCGGTTGGTCTCCGCCAGGGCGGAAATGAAGAAGATCACGAACATCGGAAACAACGCCAGCCAGTGCCAGTCGAGGAACGAGTTGCGCAGGCCCAGCATGGTGCCGATACCTTCCGTCTGGGCCAGAACGATGTCGGTGAAATTAAGCGAGCCGACAACGAGAAGAACGGTGATGATGACGAAGCCGATGGAGACCTCGTAGGAGACCATCTGGGCGGCGGAGCGCAATGCGCCGAGGAACGGATATTTCGAGTTCGACGCCCAGCCGCCCATGATGACGCCATAGACTTCCAGCGAGGAGATGGCGAAGACGTAAAGCACGCCGACATTGATGTCGGCGACCGCCCAGCCCTCATTGACCGGTATCACCGCCCAGGCGGCCAGCGCCAGCACGGTGGAGACCACCGGCGCCAGCAGGAACACCGTCTTGTCGGCGGCGGAGGGTATGATCGGTTCCTTGAAGATGAACTTCAAGAAATCGGCGAAGGACTGGAGCAGCCCCCAGGGCCCGACGACATTCGGTCCGCGGCGCATCTGCACCGCTGCCCAGATCTTGCGGTCGGCGTATAGCAGATAGGCGATCAGAAGCAGCAGCGTGGCCAGCAGGAGCACGCTTTTGCCGGCCATGATCAGGCCCGGGATCAGATAGATGCCGACGAAACCGTCCATTTACTAGCGTCCCTGCCCGTGCGTCATTCGGCGGCTTGAGCC
>PVMK01189102.1_pt1 | contig 11880 bp, 13 predicted proteins | sample 1853481 | NCBI WGS metagenome assembly PVMK01 (sample SAMN08533507, study PRJNA380276) | Marine sediment metagenome, whole genome shotgun sequencing project. | reverse complement strand
TACGGAGTTAATCGTTTGTGCAGCTAAGAGGAAATTGTGGCTCTTTTCCACAACCGACTTGGCTCAGCCAATCTCTGCCCTATTGCGACCCTGAATGTTCGAGATGGAGTTCTGTTTTCGTAGGAGACCATTGAACAGCGACAATGCGAATTATTCCTAGGGTTATGAGTATCCCTCCAAGTGTCATCCATTGTGACACTGGCGCTTCTGAAAACCATTTGGAAATGATTTCCGTCAGCATGACCACTAAAATGGTGTCGACAATAAACGTCACCTTCACTCGTCCTTCAGAAAAATAGGTTAGGGTTGTTTTAAAGACCTCCACGATGGCCAGGATAATAAGCGTATCCACAATCAAGTGACGCAAAGTCGCCTCAAAGGGATGACTGAAGAGATTTTGGAGATTGAGAAATATTCGAATAACTCCTCCCGTCAGTCCCAGCAGAATCGTGATGATGAGGAGGCTGAGGACGACTTTAATCCCTTTCATCCAAAAGTGAGTCAGATCGGCAGCAAGAGCTTGGGTCATCCACGATGACGAATCTTGCAACGATGCCTGGAACAAGTTAGGTGAAATTCGAGACGCCATGGTTTTCATGTTACAGCTCATCTCGTGAAACTGGGGATAAGAGATCGCGAACCGACAACATCCCGAACACTTGATCTTCGTTGCCCACGGCAAGATGTCGTGTTCCTGCGGCTTTCATAATGCCAGCGGCTTCAAATATGGATTCGGTTTCATCAATGCTGATGATGGGAGTGCTCATGATCTGCTGCACTTGCACGAATTCTGCTTGAAGGTGAAAGGCCACCACTTTTCGGACGATATCGCTTTCCGTGACGATGCCCATAAGCTCGGAACCCTGCATAACCAACAGGCTGCCAATTTTCTTGACGCGCATGAGGTTAGATGCGACAGACACGGCCTGGGTCGATTCAATACAGGCCAACTCTCGAGTCATTAATTGTTCTACGCGTACCATTCTCGCGCTCCTTTGTTTATGATTATTATTTACCTGAATCATATCCTTGGCATATGACCAATTGATCACGAGAAAATGTCATTCTTGTTACAATTTCCTGAAAGAGCTGTTCTGACAAAGGATATGCGGTACAATTTTCTAACTATGTTGCACGAATGCGTTTGTCCCCATCTTTGAAGGAGGAAGTCTATGAAGCCATGTGGGGTGTTAGGAGTGGCTGCGGGTCTGGTTCTGTGCCTGGGAGGGTGCAGTACTCCCCAGTTCCAAACCTTAAAAATTTTCGATAGTCCCGGTCGTGCCGTGGCCCTACAGGTCATGCCAGATTCATATGGAGGAAGAGGCTATGATCATCCAGTGTCTATCACGAAAGAGCAGATGATTCAAATTATGCAAGGCATTCGGGTAGAAAAAAGAGGATTATACAGTGCTTCGTCCTCCGGGAGTTCCCAATCCCATCCGGCATTCAGCGAATCAGAGATTCAATTTTTTGCTCCCCTGATTGTCAGAGGGTTGAGCCAAGCCACTCCGGAAGAGATGGTCACATTTTTTGAAACTGCTGAAATTCAAACGGATGATCTTGAAAGGAATTATCAACTCACCACCTCAGGCGGGTTCTATGTGGCCGGGGGAAATTTATATATTGTCTTGAGTAACTTTTCTGTTAAAACCCCCATCTGGCAGGATGCTTCGGAATCCCAAAATGAAGAAGGTTCTATTCGCACCAGACCACTTGAGCAATTGGAGCCTCAGCCGGGACGGTTGATCTTTGAGCCACAGGAGTTCATGGTTGCCTCTCCAGATGGAGAAATTGGGAGTATGTTAAAAGGAAAACCTTGGCAAGTGGCGATTCGGTATCAGGAGTTGTTGGGTAAATTACAGTAACTTCTCGGCAACGCTACTTTGCGTACTCTGATCAATCACTCTTTCCCTCACAGTCTGAAAAGTGACGTAAGGTCAAGCTAATACGTTATATTTGATCACTGCCCAAGGAAAACGGCCGTTTCTTCAACAAGAACATAACCTCCCTCTTTTATGTGGTCATTCCTGCGAGTCTTTGGCAGGAATCTCTTGATTTTGTCCACGGATAGATACCGGATCATATGGAATATATGGTTCCGCGCTCTATCATTTGGATCCCTGCCATGTTCGTCTCCCAAGGGCCGACGCCTGCCGCCCGGCCCTCTGGATGGACGCTCTCATGACTCGGCGAGCCTTGTTTGAGCGCAGCGAGTTGGCTCGCCCTCCTCTCTCTTGCGTCCATCTCCTGGAAGAAGGCCGGACGGGGCGTCAATGGTTTTGGCTCCTTTTGCCGAAACAAAAGGGGCTCGGCTGCCGGGCCGAACCCCGGCAACACAGAAAATCACTGTTAACCATTTTATTACTGTAAGGTCAGAACCCTAAATTCTGCATGATCCTAGATACCCGGCCCTGCCAAGGACTACAGGGGCAAGCTCAAAACTGCTGGTATGACTGTAAAGGCACTTGCGGTCAGAGTCTCCATGCCATCAACTTAAAAAAAATCCCATCCGAGAAGGTGGCCTCGGACGGGCTTTTCTGAGGGACGACAGGAGGAAATCCTTTTGCGTCCCAATGAAATTAGAACGATTCGGAACTTAGAACGACACGTCCCATTGCAGTCTAACTTGTTGCTCGTTGAGATCTTTCCCCACAGGTTGATCTAGAGTGAACCATGTCCCATCTAAGGTCAGTTTGTTGCGGTGTCCTACGAAAAACCAGTTGATGGCAGTGGTGTAGGCCTTGAGTTTGTCATTCTTTGCCGATTGGTTCGGATCCACGAAGGCAAAACGGAAAGCGATTTCTAAAGGTTTGGGAATGACAGGGATGAGGTAATGAGGGAAATACCCGATTTGGGCATAACTTCCCATGAGGTTTGTTTTGTAGCCAGCAACTCCTGAGTTAAGATTCTTGTCCCGCACTTCTTTCCAATGATATTCATGTTGGATGGAGAGGCCACGCCATTTAAAGGCGAATTCCTCCATGAAACCAGTCACACGGAATTGACCATTAGACGCTGCGCTATCCTTCGTGTAAGGCAGCCCGGCTGAATTATCGAATCCCAACGTGCCACACCCGCTGGAAGACCACCGGGTACATTTGCCTCTGGTTGTATAGGCAGCGAAAGCGGCACTTCCCGCTGGTTGTTCGTGATATTTAATGTCACTTTGTTGCCATTTCAGATCTCGACCCAGAAAATTCCATTGGAATCGTCCCATATACATCATATTACGGTCATCATTGGCTTCCCCTCTACCTGAACCATTCCAGACACCAGCATAATATCTTGAATCAAGCCATGTTCCAGGAGCCAGATGGCCGTAGACCATAGCCCCCATTTGGCGATCTACGGTGAATGTACTGGTAACAATTGATCGTTCAACGAACTGCTGTTTTCCCGAGGAGTCTACGCGCTCCCGGTTATAATTGATTTTCCATTGGCCAACCCGGAATTGTAGCCACTTGAATTTACTCAGATCGATGCGCCAATCGAGCAGCCGAGTTCCCGATTTCGTGGCATCATCACCTGAATTTCTGGTGGGTTGCCAATCCATCTCAAAATAATACTTAATCCAGGGCTTGTAGCCATGACCGCCGACCTTCATCCGGACACGACGCAGTTCAAAGGTACTTTCTTTGTCACCATCTTCAAAATCACTGAAACTATCGGGATCAGTTCGGCGAGAATAGGTATATCGACCCTGGAAACGGAATTGAAGGGCCGTTTTCCACATCCCATCACGGGTTTCTAAGGTAAAGCCTTTTTCCCCCCAGCCGGCTCTCACAGGAAATTCCTCGTCCAGTATTTTTTGGGCCTCTTCAGCCTTTTTCTCTTCGGCCGCCTGAATGCGAATCCAGTCTTCTTTGGTAATCATCCCTTTTTCTTTCAGGATATCGGAAAGCGTGTCGCCGGCCCAGGCATTCCCCTGTAACAAGAAGCCCAAACATACGAGTGTGCAAACTAATCGAACGACCTTCATGAATACGGCCTCCCCTTAGTTAATGAGAAAGTATGGATTAAATGTAAGTCTGCGGGCTTCATCGCTGTTGAAGGAAATACTAGAAGAGGCGTGTTACGACTGTGTTAAGGAAAGATCAAACTGCCGTAAACTTAACGGCGGTTGGGAGATAAAGGCTGAAGGGTGCTAGCCTCGGGCTCCAGAGATATACGCCGCCGTCAATTCATGCTGAGGGGACTCAAATATGTTTTGCGCAGAGCCATTTTCAATAAGCTGACCGATCCCGTCAACGGACCAGAATATGGCGACATGATCAGCAATGCGGCGGGCTTGTGCAAGATTGTGGGTGACGATAATCACTGTATAACGGCCACGTAAACTCACAATGAGGTCTTCGACGATTCCGCTGGAAATAGGGTCTAAGGCGCTGCAAGGCTCGTCGAGGAGGAGAACCTCAGGTGATAAGGCCAAGGTCCGAGCAAGGCAGAGACGTTGTTGCTGTCCACCAGATAAGGCTTGTGCCGGCTGGTCCAGGCGATCTTTGACTTCATTCCACAACCCGACTTGTTGCAAGGTCGTTTCGATCGTTGCGGCCCAGGTTTCACGAGCATGCTTGCCATGTTCACGAAGGGGTAATTCGAGATTTTTCTTGATAGAGAAGGGGAAGACGGTGGGTTTTTGAAAAATCATTCCTACCTGACGCCGTAGTTGAAGAAGATTAGTGGAGGGAGCCAGGACGTCGAACTCATTCATCTGCAATCGACCGGAGACCTTGCAGCCAGGGATAAGATCCGTTAAACGATTGATGCTCATAAGAAAACTGGTCTTCCCACAGCCTGATGGTCCCACCAAAGCCGTAATGCATCCCTTATTGATTTCGAGATTGACCGACTGAAGTGCCGGGTGGTCACGATAGGTGATGGAAAGATCTTCAGATCGAATATGGGCTATAGGCTCGCAACAAGCCTGAACGGATTGATAGGGTCGCCAGGATTGAATCCCGGGAAACGTTTCTTCAGCTTGTATCAGGCGGGGAGTTGGTTGAGCGTGGTCCATTTTTCGGCAATCCATGATGCGGCAAGATTAATAATGATTAACAGACTGACCAGTACGACGGCTGTCGCATAGGCATTGGGATTTCCACCAGCAACATTCATCGCCAAGTCATAAATGTGGATGGATAAGGCTCGTCCCGAATTCAGCAAGGATTCCGGCATTCGATCCACATAGCCACTCGTAAAAATCAAGGCTGCCGTTTCGGCCATCGCTCGCCCTAGGCCCAGAATACTCCCTACGAGCAATCCAGGCATGGCGGCTGGCAGTAAAATGGACCCTACCGTGGTTGATGTTGAAAACCCCAGTGCGGCTGCAGACAGTCGCTGATCAGACGTGATGGCACGAAAACTTTCTTCCGTCGTGCGAATCAATATTGGTAACACCATACAGGCTAACGTGAGTCCTCCAGAAAGAATAGAAAATCCCAAGCCTAAGGCCTGGCAAAACAGTGCGTTGCCAAAGAGTCCAAAGACAATTGAAGGGACGCCGGCCAGGACATCTAGCGATCCGCGAATGAGTCGCCCAAAACGATGATCATCCTGCGTATATTCAGCCAGAAAAATTGCCGTGCCTAGTCCCATCGGCCAAGCGACAGTCATGCAGACCCCAATGATTAAGCTGGTTGAGATGAGAATGGGTCCAATTCCGCCTTCGCGGCCAGCATTTTCTGGAGAAGAAAACAGGAAGCTCCAAGAGAGTTGTGACCAGCCATGCCAAATAAGATCTCCGAGTAGCCAGAGAAACCCCAAGCTGATCAGTCCTGCCGAGCTCCAAATCATCATCGGACTCAAGTGTTCTTGAACGCTCTTACTTTGTGGCAGCATACGTTTCCCGGTGCCGAAGGCCTTCGGCCATCATCACGAATACGACGACCATTGCCATGAGCAAAAGGCCACTGACGAAAAGCGTGGATCGATGATTCCCCAAGGCATAGGCCATTTCCAATGCGATATTCGCGGTTAAGGTGCGTATGGGATCAAAGAGGTGTGATGGCGTTTGGACGACGTTGCCACAGACCATCAAAATCGCCATGGTTTCCCCAAGGGCTCGGGCTACGCCCAAGAAAATTCCCGTGAATATTCCTGCTTTTGCCGCTGGAAGAATCACCCGGTGAATCATGGACCATCGACTGAGTCCCAAAGCTGTGGCGTTGTGAATGAAGGAAACGGGAATTTGAGCAAGACTGGCTTGAACAACCAGGGTGATGGTGGGAAGGATCATGAGAAACAGAATAAGAATGCCGGCTAGTAAGCTTGGTCCAGGCGGTTGCCAGCGAGCAATGAGTGGAACAAGGACAACTAATCCCCACAGTCCAAACACGACCGACGGAATACCGGCCAATAGTTCGATCAACCGGCGGTACCCTATGGCTAAAAAGGGAGGAGCATAATACTGAATAAATAACGCCGAGAGTATGCCGAAGGGAGCCGCGAGCATAATCGAGCCAAGGGTTGCCCATAATGTGCCCCAAAGCATCGGCGTGAGGAGGTAAAGATCTTCGGTAGGATACCAGGCGGCGTCTGTAAAAAATGAAGCGAGACCGATCTGCTGGAACGCTGGCCATGCTTCGTGTACAAGAAAAATCACCACTAATAGGAGGAGACTTCCTGAAGCGAACGCCAGAAAACGAAGGCTCCACAATAAGAATTGATCGCTATGGAAGTGGGACGAAATATTGTTTGAGGATGAGATCATGGACCGCGGAAGATCGCGAAAATTCAATAAAGGTTTGTGCTAACCCTGTGGGTGGTATTTTTGAAACCAGTGTGAGTGAGCGGGACAGTGGGAAGGTCCCGTTTTGTACGGTTTCCAATGTTGCGGGAATGTGATGCAAGGATAACAACCGGATCGGTACCTCATGCGTCGCGTCGTACTGTGCGGTGCCAATCGAAACATAACCGATGGCGTGAGGATTGCCTGCGATGGTTTTGATTCCCTGCTCATTGTCGCCGATAATCACATGAGCTCGAATAGCGCGATTAGACAATTGGAAATACTGAAGAAATAACTCCAAGGTTGAGCGCCCTTCGGCTTTGTGGACAACCGTGATTGGCGCATCGGGTCCTCCAACGGTCTTCCAATTTGTGATGACGCCCGAATAAATCGCCTTGATTTGTTCATTCGATAAATCATAAACAGGGTTGTCCTGGTGCAGAATCATGGTAATTCCATCATGCGCAATCGTGGCACCATGCAGAGCATGCTCTTGAGGTTTTAAAGCTCGAGAAACCATGCCGATGTCCGCCAAGCCGTTCACCGTATCGGCAATGCCTCGTGAGGAGCCACCTGTTTGAACGTCGATTCGTGTTCCTGGATGTAGCCTTTCAAACCGTTTGCCTATTTCCGATACAAGCGGTGCCATGGTGCTTGATCCGGTAATCACCAGCTTTGCCTGGGGTGCCACAGCAAGGGTTTGGCTGAAGAGGATGACGAAGAAAAAGAAGGCACCCAGCCAGGCAACGAGTTTTAACCTGGTCATAAGTGAGGGAATACACTGTTCTGCAAAAAGGGTTTTCAAGTTATTTTCTCTCAAGTCCTAATCAAAAGAAATTTTGCAACACCCGAGGTTGATAGCTTTTCCAGCTGTTGAGTCTGAAACGTCCTCTGGTAATTGATAGATCATGGTTTTCCCTTCTCGAGTAGCCTCGACTAAACCGTTGTCACGCAATACGGCTAAATGATGTGACAACAAGCTTTGTTCCACGCTTAACTCTTCCATGAGTTCTCCGACATTTCTCGGTCCGTCCATGAGAGATTCCAAAACTGCTAAACGGGTCGAATCCGACAAGACTTTTAATTTGCTCGCACACGAAGGAGAGACATTTTTGGTCTTCATATGAGGTAGGTCAAAAATAGGTAAGAAAGATTACAAATATGAATAAAATTTCATATGAAAGTATATTTATATAAAAAGTTTGAAAAGTCAAGAACTTGCGGTACTTTGTTGCATTTTTCATATCTTCATGAACGTGGAAATATGTCAATCTGCCATGTAGATCTTTTGCGGCAATTCGTCCAGAATAGGTGTTACGAACAATTCTGTCGCAAAAAGGGAGGGATGCTTATGGCCACGGTGGGACAAATCATGCCCCATGATTTACATTCGATTACTGAAGAAGAGCCAATTCAAGAAGCAGCCAAAATGATGTACGCCAAGCGGATTGGTTCGTTGTTCGTCACGAGGGCCGAGGAATTTGTTGGAATTATCACGGAAACTGATGTGGTGCAAGTGGTGGCAGAACATCTTGCCGAGGTTGGTCAATTAACTGTGAAGGATTTAATGTCTAGTCCAATCATTACCATTGATCGAAAGATGGCGCCCCATTATGCACGGGACCTCATGGCTGACCGCAAAATTCGCCATTTGGCGGTGACCGAAGAAGGAAAAATTGTGGGCATCATTTCGGTTCGGGATCTTCTCGCCTATTTTAAAACGATATCCAAAGATCTCGAAGAGTAGGAGAGAAAAAACATTTTGATGATGAGATATCAAAAATGATGCTTCCGGGTTTTCCGTGGGTGTTGGTTCCCCGGGTTTGTTCCGAAATGCCCTTCGGCAAGTGTCCTCCCCTTTGTAAGGGGAGGATTAAGGTGGGGTAGAGTCGTGCTATTGGCGACAAGTTGCAGGGTGGAACCTACATAATCCCACTTCACGTTTCTACCTCCCCTAGCTATTCTTGATGCGTCCCTCCGAGTGCGTCATTGCTTGATTCGTCCTGAAAGGCGACACCTTTTTCTTACAAAGGAGGGGGATTTAGGGGCAATCAAGCACAATTATCACCCATGCTACAAACCGGACGTCGATGGAGTGGAAAAAGGGAACTCCAGGTGAAAGGTGGTTCCTTGGCCCATTGTACTTTGAATGAGGACTTGTCCTCCATATTCCTGAACCAAGGAACGAACGGAGTGAAGGCCTAACCCTGTGCCTTGTCCTGGTGGTTTGGTGGTATAGAACGGCTCAAAAATCTTTTCCATCTTTTCTGGTGGAATTCCAGGGCCCGTATCTCCAATACTAATGGACGCCACTTGATCTGTATTCCTGGCTCCGAGCGTCAAGGTGCCTTGACCATTCATGGCCTGCAACGCATTAATAATGAGGTTGACGCAAATTTGAACAATGGCTTCGGGCCTCGCCAGAATGACAGGATCAGCAGAATAGTCTCGTACAATCTTCATGTTCTCAAGACCCGATGCAAATTTCGCCACCTTCATCGCTTCTTCACGTTGTTGCGTGAGGGTGACGGGGACACATTCTTTGAGGGTGTCCTGATGGGCGTAGAGGTTGAGGTCTTTGCATATGGTGATGATGCGTTTGGCAGCCTGCAAGACTTCGGAGGCTTGCTCCTGGACGGCCACTGGATCCATTTCTTCAAGAAGATTTTCAGAGAACCCCAAAATGACGTACATGGGATTATTAATATCATGTAAGATTCCAGAAGCCAGTGTGCCAATGTTAGCCAATTTTTCTATGTGCGTCATATTTTGTATGCGCACGCTTTTATCCTGGATGAATTTTTCTAAAAGTGTCGTCGTGTGCTGACCGGGAATTTCCATGTTCGATACACCATACCCATTGTCACAGGGGGGGAGGGCAGGCTCACCCGTGAGATTCAGGAGAATATGAGGAGAGGTCCGGTTGAGAAGTGTCTCCGGGCATGGGCAGCATCCGCATCGAAATTCGTGTTGTCGTACTTCCTCTTGTTCGCCATGTCTTGGGTCTGTGATTCCCACCATTTCCACTCCCGGTATATGTTCCAAGAGTGACATAGTAAGGCGACTCCTTTCATTGCACCCTAGTAGCGCTATTCGAAGGGAGCCGTCCGGTGTTGAAGCCGGAGCGTTCTCCAGTGAATGAAGAGAAGCGGGGGTGGGAGCCGGAAGTTCCATGGGATTCTCCAGTGACTGGGCTATGGGAAACCATGTTCGATTGGATGCAGTAGAGGTTCCTTCCGAAATTATGGAATCATACGTTTCAAAGGTCTTCATGAGACGTCCTTGTTGTTTTTATTCTTTCCTCAAGGGTTATAGGGGTTTCCCAACGCTTCCCGACGGGCAAATCGTCAAAACCAACTGATTCGTCGTTGCTCAAGAGCACGGCCACCGCAGCTGTTAATTTTTCCCGATCGACTGGTTTAACTAAATAATCGGTCACCCCTCGTTTCATGAGCTGCATGGCCAGATCCAAATCCGGAAAACCGGTGAGCGCAATCAATGGTACGCTGGGGTATTCCCGTTGAAAATAATCCATGGCTTCTATCCCATTGATATTGGGCATCCGAATATCGGTGATGATGACATCGATCACCATGGGATGTTCTCCCTCATTAAGAATGTTTATGGCTTGCTGACCGTCTTCAGCCTCGACGACATAGTACCCAAGTTTTTCCAACGACATTCGAACCACTTTACGAATGTCCTTTTCGTCATCCACTACGAGCACCCCTCCCAGATAGGACAGGCCGGAAAACATGGCGGCTGATCGTTCTTTCCTTTCCGGGGTAACCGTTCCGTGTGGAAGCGAAGTTTCTCTTAGCATAGAAGAAACCGGGGTAATGGTGGATGAAGAATAAGTTGTCATGGCTTAATTCCTCCATTGGATAACATGCTCTTCTCGATAGAAGCTGGTTGAACAATTGTGTCTGTTCTGTTTAATTAAATAATGCAACACTTATGCCGTATTGGTTGGAAGAAATGATCTGAAAGTATGAAGAATCGTAACTGTCTAATTGCTAAAGAGAATCCAACGCCTTGTGTGATCAAGGCGCAATTACTATGTAGGTAAGGGAATAGAGTACTGTATCCATTTGTATAACGACTGTATGCAAACGGATAATGGGCAGGTCGGGGTAATTGGATTGAAAGGATAGGGCAGGGAAACCACAGGGGTTTTATCCCCGTACTGGTATTTGAACGGTGACGGAAGTGGTGGAGTGATAGAGAGCCCAATAGCCAACGGTATGGGCATTGGTGATGTAGTGCGAGATGTCGGCTTCCGTGCATTCGCCTGTCGCACAATATTCTTTGTGGAGTGCACGGGCAGATTCAGCCATCACCTTGGCAATGGGCGAAAGTCCTTCGCAGAGATGCATCCGAGATTGGGTTTCAATGACGTGAAACCCACTTTGCTGTAATTTTTGTGGGAGTCGCAGAGCATACGCGGGGTCCAGGCCAAAATCGACAAACATCTTACAGATGGCTCGATTGACACGAGTCTGTGGATTGTCTGGTTGGTGACTCATAAGCAGAGCAGAAGTAAAATCAGGTTCCTCAAACACGGCCACACCACCCGGTTTGAGTAGATTTCTGACTTTATGGAGGATGGCTTTATCATGCTGGTTGTGGATGAACACATAGCGTGCATGAAACAAGTCAAAAGAAGAGTCAAATGATGTATCCAGGAAGTCCCCTTGACGGACATCATAGGGTGGTCCAGAAAATTCTGAGAGATAAGTGGTGCGTTTATCGACACCGCATACTGTTCCCTTTGATCCAACCTGGTCCCCCAGCCATCGCAAAATGGAGCCAGCTCCAGCCCCCAGCTCCAAACAGGACCAACCAGGCTGAATGCCTGTGCTTTGAAGCTGTGCAATCGTCGCGGAATCGTGAGCGGCTTCAATCAACTGCAAACGATGATATTCTCGTTCCTCTGCATGACTCTCAAAGATATAGGGCGACATAATCAAATAAGGTCTTTCATGCTGTTATGTGGTTGTGTGTGTGCCTTTTTTATCGACAATTCGTGAGCGGCGGAGGTGCCGGCAATTGTAAAGGAACACATAGCATGCATGAAACAAATCAAAAGAAGCGTCAAGTGAGGTACCCATGAAGACAAGTAGACGGACATCATAGGGTGGTCCAGAAAATTC
>PVMK01116845.1_pt1 | contig 11880 bp, 12 predicted proteins | sample 1853481 | NCBI WGS metagenome assembly PVMK01 (sample SAMN08533507, study PRJNA380276) | Marine sediment metagenome, whole genome shotgun sequencing project. | reverse complement strand
AGGCCGTGTCTGCCAGCGGCATGCAGGTCATCGTCGCCACCGGCCTCTACTGGGAGGTCCCGTACTACTTCAAGGCCCAGAGCGGCCGCTCAATCGAGCACATCGCCGACCTCTTCACGCGCGACATCACGGACGGCATCATGGACACGGGCGTCAAGGCCGGCGTAATCAAGTGCGCGGCCGACGAGCCCGGCGTGACGCCGGACGTAGAGCGCATTCTGCGCGCCGCAGCTAAGGCCCACCGGGCGACCGGCGTCCATATCTCGACGCACACGCACGCCGCGAGCGAGGTGGGCCTCAAGCAGCAGGACATCTTTGAGGACGAGGGTGTGGACCTGAGCCGCGTCGTCATCGGGCACAGCGGCGATACGGAAGATACGGCGTACCTCAAGCAGCTCTGCGATCGCGGCTCGCTGATCGGTATGGACCGCTTCGGGATCGATCTTTACTTGACGACGCCGCAGCGCGTGGCGACGATCCAGAAGATGTGCGAGCTGGGCTACGCGAGCCAGATCGTGCTCTCTCACGATGCTGCCTGCTATATGGACTGGGTCGATCCGCCATTGCTGGAGAAGCTGATGCCGAATTGGAGCTATAACCACATCCCCGACGACGTCCTGCCGGCTCTTCGCGAGGCCGGCGTGAGCGAGGACGACATCACGGCGATGACGGTGGACAACCCGCGCCGCGTCTTCGAAACGCAGGGCGCGTACTGAGGAGCCAGGTGGCCAAGGACAACGGGCGGCGAGCTCTCGGCGAGCTGGGTGAACGGCTGGCCGCCGAGCACCTGACGGCGAAGGGCTATCTCATCCGCGAGCGCAACTTCCGGACGGCGGCGGGCGAGATCGACATCGTGGCTGAGGCTGGCGGGGTGCTGGCGTTCGTTGAGGTGAAGTGCCGTCGCGGCTCATCGATGGGCACGGCAGCCGAGTCGCTTTCGACGGCGAAGCAGCGGCGCATGGTAGAGATGGCCGAGGCTTACGGCCAGGCGCGCGAAGATCTGCCAGAGCAATGGCGCATAGACCTCATCGCCATCGATTTCGAGAGAAACGGACGCCTGGCTTCGCTAGTGCACTACGAGAACGCGGTCACCGCGGACGTTTAAGGCGCCGCTAGTCGTCGCCGAGGGCGGGTTCGGGGCTTAACTTCGGCGACTTCTGCGTCCCTCGGCCGTTGTCGAATAGCGTGCCGCTGGTGACGCCGCGCACGACCGCCTTAACGAACGCCGGCTTGTCGTTGTCGACGAGGGAGCAGCGGAAGGCGCAGCCGACGGAGCAACCTTCCTCGCAGCCCTTCTTCGTCTTCGCGTTGGCGTCAAGATCGGCTGTCGTGTACTCGATGATCGGCTTCTGAAGGCGCCCCAGCTGCGAGGCGCAGAGCTGTACGTCGCCGTGCTCGTCGACGTAGAGGTAGCGTGAGCCGGCGCGGCAAGTCCAGTCCGGCGTCTCGCCCTCCAACAGCTTCTTTCCGTACTCGTAGTCCAGGAACGTGAACGGCTTGCCGTCGGCGTAGAAGTCCTCGTAGAGGCCGAGGTAAGGCTCGCCCTTGATCGTGACGTAGCCGCGGTCGTTGTGGATCAGGTTCAAGGACATGCGGAAGCCGAACGACTGCACCTCCTGGACGAGTTCCTGGAAGTCGTCCTTCGATGAGTCGCAGAGGACAGCCGTGACGTGAACGTCGAACTTTGCCAGCCGGGCCAGCCGCTCCAGCCGCGTCTTCAGCGAGCGGAACGACTTCTGGATGTAGCGGGACGGGTCGGCGTGGAGCGTGTCGATGGAGACGGTCAAGTTGTTGAGGCCGGCGTCGTTGAGGGCCGTGATGACGCCGTTACGTAGCAGGAAGCCGTTGGTGACGATGCTGACGTTGGCCTTCCGCCCGGCGTAGCGTGTGATCTCGGCGACGTCCGGATGCATGAGGGGCTCGCCGCCGAGGAGCGTGATGTTGACTGAGCCCAGGCGGTGCAGGGCGTCGATGCGCTCCTTCAGGTCTTCGAGCGGCACGGGCTGGGAGAAGCTGTCGTACTCGGAGCAGTAGCCGCAGGAGAGATTGCAGCGGCGGGTGACGATGAGCTGGGCGTCCAACGGGGCGTTGGAGAAGAGAACACGGGGTACGGCCTGGAGCAGGTTCTTAATCTGCAAGCAAGCACCTGGGAGGTCGCGGCGTCATCTTCACGTTACGAGAAATTATGCGGCCTGGATGTTGGACTGTCTATTCTCGCCACGTTCGTAGGCGACGCCGCAGAGCCAGTACATCCACGGCACCCAGCCCTTCTCGCGCGCCTCCTTGCTGTCCGGCGATACGATGCGGGTTGCCAGCATCTTGCCGCCGATGGCGATGCCGAGTCCGATCATCATGACGACGAAGCCAGCAAAGGCGTCGATGATGTAGTGATTGCCGGTGAAGATGATGTCGGCGGTCATCACTAGCGGCATGGCCACCGCGAAGGCGCGAACGAAGATGTTCTTGGACGCCATCCAGACGGCGATGCCCGCGAGCAGGTTCCAGCCGATGTGCATGCTGGGGAAGGCCGCATACTCGTTGACGAAGGCGCCGAATGTAAAGGGTCTGCCGGTGTTGTACTGGTCGAAGACGGTGTCGACGAAGCCGAATCCATAGCTGTCCGGGATGAGCCGCGGTGGCGCCGTCGGGAAGTTGACGTAAAAGATCAGCGCGATCGCGCCCGAGAGCAGGAAGGCGTTGCGCATCAGCAGGTACTGGGGCTTGTGCCAGAAGTACATCCAGACCGCGAGCACGCCGATGACCGGCAGGTGGCCGAAGAGGTAGAAGAAGTTGAAGAAGTCCACCAGCCACTGGTAGCCCAGCACCCAACTCTGCATCTCCACTTCCCAGAAGATGCCGACGCTCTTCTCGATGTTGACGATGTCGATGCCGCGCTGCACGGCTTCGTCGATGCGCGTATCGGTGTTGGTGAGGCCGCGGACGAGGTAGTACAGCGGCAGGGTAGAGGCAAGAAGGATGATCTCGGCGGCGTCTTTCTTGCCGGGCCGCCACTTAAGGACGACATCTGCCTGGCGGCGGATTTCGCGCAGCCACCTCGCTGGCAGTCCCTGGGCGTCCGTTGTTGCTCCAGAAGTGCTCATTGCAACGGAAAAGTCCTCGTAATCGGTTCAGTTAAGACTACCATAGGGTCGAAAAGGCGTGAAGGCGGTAGCGGCGCCTTCGGGCCGCTTTCGCCGTACAATTGCGCCATGCCTCGCGTTTCCGCGCTCAAAGCGCGTGTCTTTGGCACCTGCAGGCTGCGCTTCCGATATCAGTATGTTGATAGGGCGCGCGCACGGCTACGGCCGGCAGACACGGCGGGCAGCCTCGTGCACCGGGTGCTCTGCGACTTCTTCACGAAGGTGCCGCCAACCGATCGCAACGAGCGGACGCTGGCGAGGCTCTTCGAAGAGGGGTGGACAGCGCTTTCGGCCGGCTATCATCGCATTCCGGGCGTCGAAGTCCATCACGAATCGTCCCTGCGCCAGCTCGCGAACTTCGCGCGCTGCTTCGATCTGGGTGCCAGGCCGCTGATGGTGGAGCCGTACTTCCAGGAGGAAGTGGCGCCCGGCGTGACGCTGTTCGGCCGGCTGGACCGTATCGACGAAGAGGCGGACGGGACGCTGCATGTCATTGATTACAAGGGCGGCACGCAGCCGGAAGAGATCGACCCGCAGCAGCTGCGAATCTACGCGCTGTTGGCCGGGCGAGCGCTCAAGCGCGAGGTGTCTAAGGTGTCGTTCTGGTACCTGGACGACTGCACGACATGGACGACGGATGTGGGAGCGCAGGACGGCCAGAGCACGCTGGACGAGATCGTCGCCACGGTGCAGGAGATGGACGGCGTCACGGCCTTTCCGCCAACGATCGGCAGGCACTGCGCCGGCTGCCCCTACCTCTACACCTGCGAGGTTCGTGACGAAATCGCCGCTCGTCGCGAGCGGGAGGGCTGGTAGCGTGCCGATCTACGAGTTTCGCTGCGCGGCCTGCCGCAAACGCACTTCCGTCTTCGTGCGCAGCGTCTCGTCAGACGTCTCCGCCGCCTGCGAGCATTGCGGCTCGTCGGATCTCAAGCGGCTGTTCTCGCGCGTGGCGGTCCACCGTTCCGGCGACGAGGGCAGCTTCGACGAGGCGAGTCTGGCGGACGTGGATGAGAATGACCCGCGTTCGATGGCCAAGTGGGTGCGCAAGATGAGCAAGGACATGGGCGAGCCGATGGATGCGGAGATGGAGGGCGAGCTGGAGCGCATGGAGGCCGGCGAGCTTCCCGGCGACGGTGACACGGACGATACGTTCGGAGACGACTTCGCCGGTGTAGACTGAGAACGATGCCGATATACGAGTACAAGTGCGACGACTGCGGCAAGCTGACCAGTGTCTTCACGCGCAGCGTCAGCTCGCCCGTGGAGGCCGAATGCCGTGGCTGCGGCGGCAAGAAGCTGGAGCGCGTTTTCTCGAAGTTCGCGGTCCATCGCACGGAGGCCGACGTCCTGCGCGACACTGGTTCAGAACCGCAGCGGCTTGAGGACTACAAGGACCCGAGGCAGATCGGACGCTGGGCGGAACGTAAGTTCGACGAGTACGGCGTCGAGATGCCGCAAGAGGCCCGCCAGATGATCGACGCCGCCCGCGAAGGCGATTTCCCGGACGCGGTCAAGGACCTGTGAACACAGACGGCCTCAACGAAATCGCCGAGTCAGTGCGCGAACACCTGGACGCGAAGCACCATGCTCGTGAGCAGGCGCTCAGGCTCTCGCGCGACGTGGTCCGCCTCTCGGCCAACGCGATCCGCTCCGTTCACCGCAAGGACTTCGATGCGGCGCGCGATCTGCTGGCGAAGGCTCGAGAAAACCTGGCCGAGATCGATTCGGCGTTGGCCAATCACGCAGACATTCTTCACGCCGGCTACGTCAACGATGCCCAGAAAGAGTTCGCGGAGGCGAGCACTACGCTGGCGCTGATCGCCGGTGAGCGGCTGCCGACGCCCGCCGACCTAAAGATCAGGGGTGCCGCCTATCTCAACGGCATCGGCGAGACGATCGGCGAGCTGCGGCGCCACCTGCTCGACGAGCTGCGTGCCGGTGACCTGGAGCACTGCGAAGAGGCCCTGGCGGCGATGGGCGACATCCAGGACATGCTAATGACGATGGACTACCCGGAGGCCGTGACGTCCGGCTTGCGCCGGACATCCGATGCGATGCGCGGCATTCTCGAGCGAACGCGGGGCGACTTCACGGTCGCCTACTCGCAGCGTCGCCTCGAGACCCAAATGCGGGAGTTCGAGAAGCGCCAGCAATCGTGAAGTGGTTTGTCCTGGCCGGCGTCCTTACCATGCTCGCGCTGGCGGCTGCCTGCGGCGACGATGATGAGGCGGCACCGACCGACGCGGCCGGCGGCCTGACGCCTGTCGGTACCAAGGACGCGACGCCGACGCCGCTGGCCACTGACGGCGCTAGCGCTGGCCCGCCAGCACCGGCCGACCCAACGCTGGACGAAGAGCTGGCGGAGATCGCCTCCGGCAGCTTCGACGAAACGATCGCGGCGGGTGACTCCTGGAGCATCGACACGGCGGCCTTCGCCGAGGACGCATCGCTGTGCACGAACTTCGCCTTCGACTACACGTGGCAGGTGCAGGACCCGTTCCCGCCGGCCGGCGTCGACCTGATCTGGCAGTTCACCAGGGCGGCCGGAACGGTTGAAGTGGCAGCTGGCGCTGCCGGCGAACAGAGCGTCGGCTGCGGCCTGCTAGAGGCACTCAATCGCGGCGAAGGCGAGATCGTCGTGGCGATTCGCTATCGTGTCGGCGCGATCCAGTAGCCGCGTCGGTCTCGCGCAGACAGTGCCTGCAACAATGAGAGAGAGCGAGCTTCAGTGGCCCGCCCCCCACTCCCAGCGATGACGTGATTTAGAGCGTGTCGAGCGGCGTCATTTGCGATGTGCCGTTTGCCTTGACTGCCTGCTGGCCGTTCTTGCCCGCCTCGACGACGCGCGTACCGAACTCGTCCTGATCGTCGCTGAAGCCGTCCGGGTTGCGGCGCACCATCCGTAGGAAGGCCTCGACCGTAACCGGGTCGAACTGGCCGCCGGCGTGGCGCATTATCTCTTCCAGAGCGTCATCCTGAGTCATCGCTTCGCGGTAAGGCCGTCGAGAGGTCATGGCGTCGTAGGCGTCGACGACGGCGAAGACGCGCGCACCGAGCACGATCTCGTTGCCGCGCAGGCCACGGGGATAACCGCCGCCGTCGAAGTGCTCGTGGTGGGAGTAGACGATCTCGGCGGCATCCCTCAGGAAGTCGACGCCGTTCAGGATCTTGAATCCAAGTTCGGAATGGCGCCGCATCTCCTGCCACTCGTCGGCTTCCAACGCCTTGTCTTTGAAAAGGATGCCGTCGGTGACGCCGATCTTGCCGATGTCGTGCAGAGCTGCCGCGTATTCGATCTGCAGCACCTCGTCCTCATTCAGCTTCATGTCGCGCGCCACGAAAACGGACATGCGGGCGACCCGGCGGGCGTGACGGTGCGTCATCTTGTCGCGCACTTCAAGCGCGCTAGAGAGGACGTCGACGACGGCGGCGACGAGGCGCGTTTCATTCTTGCCGTCGCGATCGGTATGCTTGAAGCCTTTTCGTTCGAGTTTGTTTGCGTAGAGCTTGGCGTCGGCCCAGTGAATGATCTCTTCCAGCGATTGTCCACCCCAGGGGTAGCCGCCGACGCCGACGGAAACACCAAGGAAGATGCTGGCGCTCGCCGTCTCGTTGACCGGTGTCTTCGCCAGCTCGTCCCAGATCCTCCAGGCGATCTTGTCGGCCTCCCTGCGATCGGCGCCGGGCAGGATGACGGCGAACTCGTCTCCACCGATGCGTGCCGTAACATTCCCCTCGCCGACCTCATGGTTGAGCACGGCTCCAAATGAACGCAGGACCTGGTCGCCGACCTGGTGGCCGAACTCATCGTTGATCAACTTCAGGTCATCGACGTCGAGCATCAGGATCGAGAGAGGCTTCTTAAGGCGAGCGGCGGTGTTCAGCTCCTCCTGCATTCGCTTGTAGAAGAAGCGGCGGTTCGGAAGGTCGGTCAGGTCGTCGCGGCCGGCCACATCCTGCATCTCGGTCTGACGTGCCAGCCAGACGGTCTCGACGCGCTGTCGCTCGCTGTCGATCCCTCTCTGGGTGAAGGCGAGCGTGGCCTGGAAGCTGATAGCAAGGCCGACGACGGCGCCGATGGCCAGCAGTGGAGCGAGCGCACTACCCGCCAGCCCAGAGTTGGCGGCGACGACACCGGTGATCGCCAAAGCGGATAAGATGAGGACGAGTATTCTGAATAAGTTGAGCGAGCGCGGGCGACCTTGGCCCAGCTCATCCTTTGAATCGATAAAGACATCTGCCACCGAAGACCCCTGTTCTCACGCGTTGCCCCCCGGAACGTCTGTTGCGGACGGTCTCGTTGTCCGTTAGTTGCTTAGACGACGACAGACTGCATACGTTAAAGTGCTAGGCGCCGCCTGTTAGACCATTTACCAAGCGTTAACGCGCGCGGACGGCCCCCGCAACCGCCTTAGATGGGAGTTGTGTGCACTAAAACTCTTGTTCTAAATCGGTGCGGCGCTTACAATAATTCGTCGAGCCGGAGTACGTTCGCCGGCATCTAGAAGGACCCGAAATGCCCCTTGACGCCATCGTCGTTCGCGGCGCACGTGAGCACAACCTCAAGAATATCGACGTACACATCCCGCGCGACAAGCTGGTTGTACTTACTGGCGTCTCCGGCTCCGGCAAGTCGTCGCTCGCCTTCGACACGATCTACGCGGAGGGCCAGCGGCGCTACGTTGAGTCGCTCTCTGCCTACGCCCGACAGTTCCTGGGCCTGATGGAGAAGCCGGATGTCGACCACATCGACGGCCTCTCGCCGGCGATCTCGATCGACCAGAAGGGCGCCTCGCGAAACCCACGGTCGACGGTCGCCACGCAGACCGAGATCTACGACTACCTTCGGCTTCTCTACGCGCGCGCCGGGCGTCCGCACTGCCCAGAGTGCGGAAGGCTGATCGAAAAGCAGACTGTGCAGCAGATCGTCGACTCGGTCCTCGACGTTCCAGCGGGCCGGCGGCTGCTGATCCTGGCGCCTATTGTCCAGGACCGCAAGGGCGAGTACCAGAAAGTGTTTGAGGACGCGCGCAAGGCCGGGTTCGTCCGCGTGCGCGTCGATGGCCAGGTGCGCGACCTTGACGAAGAGATCAAGCTGACCAAGAACAAGCGACACACGATCGAAGTCGTGGTGGACCGTCTCGTCGCAGCCGTGCCCGGCGACGGCAAGGACGGGATGGACGTGGACTCGCAGCGGACGCGCGTCTCGGACTCGGTGGAGACGGCGCTTCGCCTGGGCGGTGGCACGGTCATGGTTCATCTGCTGGAAGACAAGAAGGCAAAACTGAAGGCGGAAGAGCGGCTGTACTCCGAGCAGTTCGCCTGCGTCTTCTGCGGCCTTTCGTTCGGCGAACTGGAGCCGCGCAACTTCAGCTTCAACAGCCCCCACGGCGCCTGCCGAGAGTGCACCGGCCTGGGCATGAAGATGGAGATGGACCCGACTCTCGTCGTCCAGAACAAGAATTTGTCGATCGCCGAAGGCGCGATCGTGCCCTGGTCGCGCACGACGTCTGTCTCGACGTGGTACATGCGCATGGTCAACGCGCTGGCCGACAAGCACGGCTTCGACCTGAACACGCCGGTCAAGAAGATGAAGCCCGAGCACCTGGAGCTGGTCCTCTTCGGTGACGATAGCGAGATCACGCTACAGTACACCGGCCACGGCGGCGAAAAGCATAAATGGAAGACGAGCTTCGAGGGCGTGATCCCCAACCTCTCGCGGCGCTACAAGGAGACAGACTCCGATTACGTCCGCACCGAGATCGCGCGATACATGGCGGAGGTGCCGTGCACAGCCTGCGACGGCGCGCGGCTCAAGCCCGAGTCGTTGGCCGTGACGGTCGACGGGCGGAACATCTCGGACGTGTCGCGTCTGTCGATCGAACAGGCGCTGGCCTGGGCCACGACGCTGCGTGCGGAGAAGTCGCCGCTGACCAAGCGCGAACGGACGATCGCGACCCAGATCCTGAAGGAGATCCACGGGCGGCTGAAGTTCCTGAACGACGTGGGCGTCAACTACCTGACGCTCGACCGCCGCACCCGCACGCTGGCCGGCGGTGAGGCCCAGCGCATCCGCCTGGCGACTCAGATCGGCTCCTCGCTGATGGGCGTGCTGTACGTCTGCGACGAGCCGTCGATTGGTCTCCACCCGGCGGATGACGAGCGCCTGATCGCCACGCTGAAGCGCCTGCGCGACCTGGGCAACACCGTCCTCGTCGTCGAGCATGATGAGGCGATGATGCGCGCCGCGGACTGGATCGTGGACCTCGGCCCGGGCGCGGGCGCCGCCGGCGGCTACGTCGTCGCTGAGGGCCAGCTGGACGAGATTCTCGCCTGCGAGGCATCGTCGACCGGCGCCTACCTCAGCGGCCGTAAGCAGATCAACGTTCCGGAGCAGAGGCGGCCCGGCAACGGCAAAGCGGTCGTCGTCGTGGGAGCCCGCGAGAACAACCTTAAGGACATCGACGTGCGCGTTCCGCTGGGCATGTTCGTCTGCGTGACCGGCGTCTCAGGATCGGGGAAGTCGACGCTCGTGACGGACATCATCCCGCGCAAGGCCGCGCAGATCCTCTACAGGGCCCGCGAGCGGCCCGGCGAGGCCGACGAGATCACCGGCCTCGAACACCTGGACAAGGTGGTGATCATCGACCAGTCGCCCATCGGCCGCACGCCGCGCTCCAACCCGGCGACCTACACCGGGATGTTCACGCCGATCCGTGAGCTGTTCGCCTCGGTGCCGGAATCTCGGCTGCGGGGCTACAAGGCTGGGCGCTTCTCGTTCAACGTCAAGGGCGGCCGCTGCGAGGCCTGCACGGGCGACGGCTACATCCAGATCGAGATGCAGTTCCTGCCGGACGTCGAGGTGCCGTGCGAGGTCTGTCACGGCGCGCGCTACAACCGCGAGGCGCTGGAAATCCTCTTCCGCGGCAAGAACATCGCCGAGGTGCTCGACATGACTGTCGCCGAAGGAGTGGAGTTCTTCGAGGCGTTCCCGCGGGTGCGTTCGAAGCTGGTGACGCTGAATGACGTTGGGCTGGGCTACATTAAGCTGGGCCAGCCGGCGACGACGATCTCAGGCGGCGAGGCCCAACGCGTCAAGCTGGCGACGGAGCTGTCGCGGCGGGCGACAGGACGCACGCTGTACATCCTCGACGAGCCGACGACGGGCCTCTCGTTCGAAGACGTGAACATGCTGATGAGCGTCCTTCATCGACTCGTCGACTCGGGCAACACAGTGCTCGTGATCGAGCACCACATCGATGTCATCAAGCAAGCGGACCACATCATCGACCTCGGCCCGGCGGGAGGCGACGGCGGCGGCGAGATCGTCGCCGAGGGAACGCCGGAGCAGGTGGCCCGCACCCGTCGCAGCGCCACCGGCAAGTACCTCCGCCCGAAGCTGGGAATGGGCGCCAACGGCCGCAAGAAGCCCCGCAAGCGCGAGAAGGTAACAGCGAAGTAGGCTGCGTCCCTGGGTCTTGAAATAGAGGGTGGCACCGACGTCAGAGTCGGCTGTACGATGCGTGTGCCATGACCACTTTCACCATCCGCCTGCCGCAGCACCAGGCGCGTTTGGTGGCGCTGGCGGTGGGCTATCATCTCTCGCGGCCCGGTTCGGAGATCGACCCCGACTCGATGCGCGAGTATGAGCATGGGCTGGCCGAGGTGCTGCCGCTGATCGATGCGCAGATCGAAGACGACACGGCGGCGCTGGACCTGAACGCGAGGCAGGCTGTGCTGCTTTCGACGGCGTTCTCGTCGGTGCTGAGCGAGTTGAAGATGTATTCGCTGTCCGACAGCATGGCGGGGGACAGCTCACGGCCGCGTTCGACGGCGCCGGGCTTCGATGACCGGCTGCGCTGGCTCTTTCCGGAGATCGCGGGCGATGCAGCTTACGCGATGGTGTTGGCCGAAGACCTGACGATGCTGCGCCGCGAGCTGCCGTCTCAACGGGCGCGCGAGGTGCTGGCGGAGCAGCGAACGGCGGCGGCGGAGGCGAAGAAGAGGCGGGGCAGGTGGTGGCAGGTCTGGCGCCGATAGGCGCTAAACGTACCTTGACCCTGCTAGGCCGCCACGATACAGTTTATTCGGAACTCAATCACGGCTTTGAGCACGAAAAACGTATCTAATCCGACCGCCTGGAGAGAGCCGCAATGACCTACACGATTACTGACCCCTGCGTCGATACCAAGGACAAGTCCTGCGTTGAGGTCTGTCCCGTCGACTGCATTCACGAAGATGAGGCCGCCGGCGACCGCATTCTCTACATCGATCCCGAAGAATGCATCGACTGCGGCGCCTGTGAGCCGGTCTGTCCGGTGACCGCGATCTTCGCCGAGGACGACGTGCCGGAGGCGCAGCAGGAGTACACACCGATCAACGCGCAGTGGTTCAAGGACCCGGAGGCCGCGCGTGCCAGGGTCAATGAACTGAACCCGCCAGCTTAAGCGGCTCATTAGTAGAGGAACGTACGGAGGCGGCCCGCGCGGCCGCCTTTTCTCTTGTCAGGCCCGGTCCGACGGTGGCCGGTCACGCACCAAGCTTTAGCTCGTAGGTGGCGTGCCAGTAGACCTCGTCAGTGAAGCCGAGGCGGCGGTAGAGTTCGAGCGGTGCGCCTGCTTCGTTGGCGTTAATGACTACGCTGCGCGTGGACTTGCGCTGCGAATCTTCCAGCAGACGGCAGAGGAGGTGGCTGGCGATCCCCCGCTTGCGGTAGTCGACGCGCGTGGCGAGGGAG
>PVMK01117926.1_pt1 | contig 11883 bp, 5 predicted proteins | sample 1853481 | NCBI WGS metagenome assembly PVMK01 (sample SAMN08533507, study PRJNA380276) | Marine sediment metagenome, whole genome shotgun sequencing project. | reverse complement strand
CTGACGAGGCCACCGCCGAGGATCTGACCTGGCGCGAGCAGGAAGTGCTGGCGCTTCTAGCAGAGCGCTTAACCAACCGCGAGATCGCCGCGCGTCTTAACCTGGCCGAGAGCACGGTAAAAGAACACGTTAGCAACATCCTTGGAAAACTGTATGTGAAGAATCGCCGCCAGGCAGTCGAACGCGCAAGGGCGCTCGGGTTGCTGGAGCCCGTCGCGGCCGCTTTCTTTACTCCATCCCATAACTTGCCTGCCCCTGTCACTTCCTTCATTGGGCGTGAAGCGGAGTTGGCCCAAATCGCCACTTTGCTTGACCATCCATCGATCCGGCTCATAACCTTCACGGGCCCTCCAGGCACGGGAAAGACCCGCCTGGCGCTTGAGGCGGCGGCCGATTTACCGGGTAAGTATGACCACGGTGTGTTTTTTGTCTCACTAGCGCCCATTCGCCAGCCCGATTTGTTGGCCAACACCATCGCCAAAGTACTTGGCGTAAGGGGGGTCAGCGGACGGGCCGTGGATGCGACTCTCATAGCCTACCTGCGCGCCAAAGAGATGCTCTTACTGCTGGACAATTTTGAGCATGTGATAACAGCCGCGCCACTCGTTGCCAACTTACTTGCAGCCGCCCCGGCTTTGAAGGTGCTCGTTACCAGTCGCGAACTACTCCATCTGTCTGGAGAGCACGAGCTCCCTGTGCCCCCTCTTGAGCTACCCGATCCCACCCTGGGTGAGCCGTTGTCCGACCTATCGCAAAATGAATCTGTATCCCTCTTCATCCAGCGGGCACGTGCCGCCAGACCAAATTTCGAACTCACGGATGAAAACGCGGCCGTCGTGGCTAAGATCTGTTACGAGCTCGATGGGTTACCGCTAGCCATAGAGCTGGCGGCAGCGCGCCTGAAACTTTTCGACCCAGCGATGTTGCTCGAGCTCGTCGAAGACAGTCTGAATGCCCTGACCGGTGGACCGCTCGACCTACCAGCCCGCCAGCGGACCCTTCGAGCGACAATCGACTGGAGCTATGCTTTATTGGAGCGTGACGAAAAGAAGGTATTCACCAGGCTAGGGGTTTTCCTGGGAGGATTTACACATGAGGCGGCCGAGCTTATCTGTGGCAATGACCTGCCTATCGAAATGCCTGACATGCTTGTCTCTTTGCTGAATAAGAGTCTGTTGCTCCAAGAGGAGGGGTTGGAAGGAGAGCCCCGTTTTACCATGCTGGAGACGCTCCGTGACTACGCCCTGGAACGTTTGGTACAGGTGGGTGAACACGAGACGCTGCGCAGGCGCCACGCCCAATATTTTCTGGCTCTAGCTGAGGATAGTGACATAGAACTGAGAATGCCCGACCAGTCCCGTTGGTTGGAAAGGCTAGATCCTGAGCACAACAACATGCGAGCGGCTCTGGACTGGTCGCTGGGCGGCGCTGACCCTGAGATGGGTCTTCGGCTAGCAGGCGGACTGGGCCAGTTTTGGTTTAAGCGCATCCACTACGTCGAAGGTCTTCGTTGGACAGAGCAAGCGCTTGCGCTATCGCCGGATGCGCCGCCCGAGGTTCGCGGTCGGGCGCTTAACAGCGCGAGCATGTTAACATTCTACATGGGTGAACATCTAGACGAGGGGAAAGCCTGGGGTGAGGAGGCGCTGTCGCTTTTCCGTGACCTGGGCCATAAGCGAGATATCGCCTGGGCCCATAGCTCTGTGGGATGGCACGCAATTGCCACCGGTGATATCGACAACTTTGAGAAGCACCACGACCGGGCCTTTGTGCTATTTCAGGAGCTTGGCGACGAGGAGGGTCTGGCTATGGTCTATACCGCGCTGGGTGAGGTGGCACGCTTGCGCGACAATGATCTCGAGCGAGCCGAGACTTTCTACAAGAAAAATCTGGCTCTCTCCAGGAAATTAGACAACAGTTATTATATCTGTGCGAACTTATGGAATATAAGTGACATCGCCAGACGTCTCGAACAATACGAGCGCGAGCAAGCCCTGTTAGATGAGTGCCTGAAACTGGCCTGGATAAATAAGATCAGGGACTTTTGCGCTTACGCTCTGGAGGGATTGGCAATGGCCATGTGCCGGCAAAACCAACCTGAGCGTGCAGCCCGGCTGTTTGGGGCTTATCATTCCTTTTTTGACTCCCTTGGAACCAAGCCGCAGCCCAGTGAAGTGACATATATCGAGCGTGAGCTGGTCAGCTTGCGCGAGGAGTGTACTGCAGATCTCGGCCAAACCGCTTTCGATGAAGCCATGGCCGAGGGTCGCGCTATGACAGAAGAGCAAGCTGTCGTTTATGCCTTGAGCTTCGGCCGTTCCTAGTCTCATAAGCCATATTGTGTCTTATCGCCGGCCGAATGCAGGAATTAACTTACGCAGAATGCCCTTTGGCTTGAAACGAAAACGTTGCTGTTCCTCGGTCTTCTTCATGCGCTCGATCTCGTTGAGCTGCTGAATTGCCGCGCGTTCCCTCTCACGCTGCTGATTTTCATATTTACTGAGTTTCTCCATGAGAACTGGATTTATCATGATTCACCTCGCTAGACGGTGGAAGCCAATAGCAATTTACCCTTGACGCAGGGAGCAGACCCAGAGAATTTAAGAGAACCGGTTCTTCATTCCCTGGGCCTCTCCTGCGCATTCCGCGCAAACCCTACCGTATATAAGTCCAGATAGCCTGTCAGCCTCTTGCATTCATTGCCTCCCCTAAACAATAGGCGAAGCGGCTAAATATGAGATCCTTCTTTTAGTCGGGAATAAGTAGGGAAAATCCGGGTTTGTTTCCGTTTTTTCTATATCGAGCCTAAAATCCCTCTCGTCCAAAGGGCAGGCTGCGTGCCTGCTCTCTCATTCATAAATCTAAACGAACAAAAACCCAGAATTTCGTGACAGCGAGTTCCAATCTATCCTAATGACACATTTTGCCTGGGGGTGAACGGCGGAGCTGAGCTCAGCCTAAACAGCTCCCCTTAGGCAACTGATCCGCATCCCACCTGCGAGAACCGCCAGGGACTCCTCCCCCCTATTATGCTGGTAAGACGCGTAGTAAACGTAGAAGCCATATTCTGGCCCACCTTCGCCTGCCTCCTTATTTTGCAATTGGTGGAATGCGGCGATAATCAGACCAGTAATTTTTTGAACGGTCTTCTATCTGAATGGAGACCAGAATTGGAACGTTGGAGGTAAGAGATGAGACGCAGACGGATGGCGGCGATGATGGTGAGACGGATGATGCGTCGGAGACGACGACGCAGAAGAAGAAGGGTTATCCTGGCAGCGGGTTGATCGCTTTAGGCGTCCATAAGCTCACTAGTAAAGAGGTCGAGCAAGTAGAGGAACAACTGGTAAATCGGCCGAGGAGTTGACCGACGAAGAGCTTGACCAGGCAATGAGCGATCTGAACATCGAAGGTCAGGAGATGACGGACGAGGAACTCGACTATGTCGACGAGCAGGACCCGCCCGAGGACGAGTAGAAGAAGGAACTTGGACACTTGGCCGCTCCAGATGAACAGGGCGGCCTAAAAGTTGAAGAGTTCGAGACTAAGAAACAGCTCCTCGATCTTCAATGGAAGATCGAATTGCTGCAGGCAGCAGTACAAGACACCCTGGATTCCCGACAATAGTTTAGAGTGTTCGGGATTATCTACAACTTAATACCACCAATGACTTACAGCTTGAGTGACTACGGCAGAATGATAGCCGATAAGGAGCGGATGGAGCCCTATGTCTTCGCCCTAAAGGCTGCCATTAAGCCGGATTCAGTCGTGTTGGACATCGGAGCCGGAATGGGTATTCATGCTTTGCTGGCTTGTAAGTTTGGGGCACGCCGTGTCTATGCGATTGAACCGAACGAGGCCACTTACCTTGGGCGTGAACTGGCTGAAGTTAATGGGTTTGCCGACCGGATAGATTTCATCCAGGATCTCTCAACCCGCGTTACATTGCCTGAACGGGCAGATGTGATCGTTTCCGATTTGCGCGGCGTTTTGCCACTGTTTGGCGCGCACATCCCGTCGATAATAGATGCCCGGCAGCGGCACCTGGCGCCAGGGGGCACTTTGATCCCCAAGAGAGACACTTTGTGGGTCGCCCTGGTGACAGCCCGCAATGTTTATGCGGATATAGTCAAGCCCTGGGATCATCCGTATGGTTTATCAGTGGAACCGGCGAAGCAGATTGCCTTAAATAGTTGGAGCGATGCCGACACGGACTCAATTCGATCCGCCAACTTACTGACCACGCCTCAGCCGTGGGCTACCTTAGATTATTCCATGATCACGGATCCCGATGTTGGGCGCACAGATATGCTCCTCAAAGCCGCGGGTGACGGTACGGCCCATGGATGGCTGATCTGGTTCAACGCTGAGCTGGCGGAGGGAATTGGAATTTCGTGTGGGCCCGAACAGGCTAAGATCGCCGAGGTCTATGGGCGAGGATTCTTTCCGCTGCTCGAGCCAGTATCCATTGTCGAAGGGGATACAATTACTTTAACTATCCAGGCTAACCTGATCGACAAGGAATATGAATGGCGCTGGCACACTCGCATCCTATCTCAGGATGATTCTGGGCTCGTAAAGGCTGACTTCAAGCAGGCAACCGATTTCGATAGCGTGCTAAGCCCTATTCGGATCGCGGAACGGGTTTCGAATGACCGGCCGACGCTGGTCGAAGAGGGTCGGATTGATCGATTCATATTGGGAAGTATGGACGGTAATACAACAAATAGGGAAATAGCTGCGCTTACGAGGAAGAGATTCTCGAAACGGTTTAAAGATGATCGCGATGCGCTTGTATACGTCTACGATCTCTTCCGGCAATATACTTAACGGCCTAAATACCAGCAACGGGCGATGTTCGTCCAGCTATCTTCGCCTCAGGTGAGAGCCTGTCACAGTAACCGAGTTTTAACTCTCTGTGTTTTAACGCTACGAGTTTTAGCTCTACGTGCTTTAACTCTACGGTTATAAATCTTCGTATTTGACTTAGAAGGGAAGGAATAATGTCAGAGAATCAAGCGATTCAAGCAGCGTGGCACACCCTCACCGGTGAGGCGATAACAGAACAACTGGATGTAGATCCAGCCCAGGGTCTGAGTAGCGCCGATGTGGAAAAACGCCTGCAACAATACGGGCAAAACGTATTGACCGAGACCGAGCAGGAGCCGCTCTGGCTCGCTTTTCTTAAACAATACAAAGATTATATGCGCATCGTGCTGACCATAGCGGCCGTGGCCAGCTTGCTAATCGGCGATTTTTCGACCGCCCTGATCCTTATCATTATCACGGCCGGAAACGCATACTTTGGACTTCGCCAGGAGCGATCAGTGCCGAAGAGAGCGTGGCCGCCTTGAACAATATGATGCAAGCAACGGCGCGGGTACGGCGGAATGAGCAGGTCGTTGAGATACCGGCCGAGGAAATCGTGCCGGGAGACATAGTTTTGTTTGAAGCAGGGGATAAAGTACCGGCCGACGGCCGCCTCCTGGTCGCAGCCACGTTGGAAATCGACGAGGCCGCCCTGACCGGCGAGAGCACCCCAGTCCTGAAGGATATTAGCCAGATCGAGCAAACGGATGCTCCATTGGGCGACCGGCTCGATATGGGTTATATGAACTGCAGCGTGACCCGCGGCCGGGGCGAAATGGTGGTGACCGGGACCGGGATGGCTACCGAGGTCGGCCACATCGCCAATATGCTGCAGAGTACCGAGGAGGAGAAATCCCCCCTGACCAAGCAGATAGACGGTCTGACCGTGATCATCGCTATCTTGGCCGGCATTGCGCTGGTTCTGATCATCTTGATTGGCCTGTCTTTTTGGGACGCGACATTCGCCGATCTATATGTATTGGGCATCGCCCTGGCCATCGCCGCTATCCCCACCGGCCTTCCCATTGTTGTCACCACAATCTTAGCCATCGGGGCCACGGAAATGGCCGGCCGCAACGCCATCATCAAACGGTTGCCGGCCGTGGAAACCTTGGGATCGACCTCGGCCATCTGCTCCGACAAGACCGGCACCCTAACCTTGAATCAGATGACAGCCAGAGATTTGGTCATCGCCGGCCATCATTACTCGATTACAGGGGAAGGCTACGATTCGAACGGGCAAATACGGCATGTGGCGGGGGCCAGCGAAGCCGATTTAGATCCAATCCTTCTGCCCATGGTGCTCTGTTCTGACGCGGTCATTAACGACGGGGAACTGGTTGGAGATCCCACCGAGGGCGCCCTGGTAGTGTTGGCCCAGAAAGGCGGCATTATGGTGGGCGCTACGCGTAAAGAGTATCCACGTATCGCCGAAGTCCCGTTTGATTCAGCCTACAAGTTGATGGCTACGTTCCACCACATGACCAACGGCCAGAACGATCCGGTGGTCCGGTGCTACGTCAAAGGCGCGCCCGACGTCCTCATCGCCCGATCGGGAAAGTTATTAGGATCGGATGGCCAACAGGATCCTCTAGATGAGACGGCAAGGCAACGCGCTTTGGAGATCAACGAAGAGCTGGCCAGCCAAGGCATGAGGGTAATGGTAGTGGCCGGGCGAGACCTGAACCCGGCAACTTTCGATCCCGAATCCAACCTTCTAGACGAGGTGAATGACCTGACCTTGTTGGGAATGGTTGGCATCGTCGACCCACCCCGGTCTGAGGCCAAATACGCCATCGCCGAAAGCAAGGCGGCCGGTATCCGGGTGCGGATGATCACCGGTGACCATGCGGTGACGGCGGCGGCCATCGCCGGCGAGTTAGGTATCGAAGGCCGGGCCATCACCGGCGCCGAATTCGCAGCCATGAGCGATCAAGAGGCTGCCGACCAAATCGACGACATCGGCGTAATCGCCCGCGTAGCGCCTGAGGATAAGGTCCGCTTAGTAAACGTGCTGAAGGCGAAGAACAACATCGTGGCCATGACTGGCGACGGAGTCAACGATGCCCCAGCGCTGAAGACGGCCGATATCGGCGTGGCCATGGGCATCACCGGCACCGACGTCTCCAAAGAAGCCGCGGTCATGATATTGACCGACGACAACTTTGCCACCATCGTCGGGGCCATCGAATACGGGCGGATTATCTATGACAACCTGCTCAAGTATCTTAGATTTCAGATGGCCGGGTTATTTGGTTTTGTTCTGGCCTTTTTGAGCTCCGCGGCTTTTGGGGTAGCCCTGGTCTTGTTCGCCCCGCTACAAATTCTATTCGTCAACTACTTCATCCAGGGGCCAATCGGCGCCTCCCTGGGGTTTGACAGTCCCACTCCGGGCCTTATGAAACGCAAACCAAGACCGGCCGACCAGAAGATATTCAGCAAAGCGATGCTTGCCCGTCTCCTTATCGTAGGGGCAATCGCCGCATTATTTACAGTCAGCGCTTACCAGTGGGTCAAGACGACAACAGACTCAGCCTTAACCGCCCAAACCATGGCCATGGTCATGTTTTCCATGCTCCACATTCCGATATCAATCAGTATGCGCCACCCATACGATACGGCCTTCCGGGCTGAGACCTTCTCAAACAAGTACCTCTTTCTAGCTTATGGTTGGGTTTTGCTCATCCTGGTGCTGGTCACCGAAATTGGTTTGCTCCAGCGCATTTTCGGAACCGAGCCTCTCACCTTGAACCAGTGGGGCGTTTGTGTGTTGGCAGTCGTCGTCTTCTTCATCGTTAGCGAGATCGTCAAGTTGATCTTGAGGTTGGTAGGACGACAAGAAGAGTAGAGGTATTACAGAACGACGTTCACACCGGCGTTAGCGAATCGTCTGAATAGTGAGCCACCTGCCGCTGATCCCCCAGCTCGAGACCGGCTGCCTCAAGCGCGTTCCTGGCAGCGGACCCGCCGTCGTTTCGCTACCAGGACACGGGCAGCCAAGTCCGATCCTCTACGCACCCTTGGCCAGGATTTCAGTAATAACCTGTTCGAGGTCTAGTTCGGCTCCCCTTGCCATAGCCGCTTCAACTCTCTTCCTCCGTCACGCCCGTTCGCACCTCGGCTAAAACCGGTCAATTTCCTCGCCCATTGAAAGCCCATACGCCGGATGCGCGTACACCAAGCCCATCCACTCCAGCGCCCTTTGTGGATCGCCCGCTCTCATACGCAGCAGCGCATAGACCGCCAGGGCGATCAACACCGCGGAAGCCTACCGACCTTCATCAGCTCCTCTGTCGCCGGGTCAAGATGTGCACGAGCTTGCTCTTCATCCCCTTCCCAGGCTGCGATTGTGCCCAGGTTAAGTAGGGCGACGGAGATTCCCCCCTCGCTCCTAATCTCACGCGCAATCGCCAGGCACTCTTCAAAATAGGGGCGCGCCTGATCATAATCGGCGTCCATCAGGTACCGATCGCCGATATTGTTAAGCACGCTCGAGGCTTGATTACGATCGCCAATCTCGCGGGCAATGGCCAGGGACTCCTCATAATAGACCATGGCCTTTTCGAGATCGCTCGATCCGAATAGGCTGCCCAGACCATTAAGAGCTGCGCTTTCGGCGCTGCGATCGCCCAGAACACGCGCAAGATCAAGACTCTCTGCTAAATAGGACTGCGCCTCATCCAGCTCTCCTCCTTTAGAGATGGTGAGCCAGCCCAATGTTAGCAGGATGAACACCAACGCCGGACGATCGTCCAGCTCGCGGGCGATTACCAAGGCTCGTACAGAGTAAGTTAATCCAAGCTCTAGATTGCCCCTATTGAGCCCGCTTATAAAACCGAGTTGGGCCAGAGCGTTGGCTTCCACTGCCCTGTCGCCTACTTCCCGCGCAGCTTCAAGGGCGGGTTCTAGCTGGGCCAGCGCCTCATCGTAGGCGCCCTTGGATGCGAGGACATCACCCAACTTAACCTTCAAAGCGATTCGTTGGGCAGCGTATTCATCGTTTTCCAGCAAGGACAGAGCTGATGTTAAAGCAACGATAGCCTCATCGAAGGCGCCCAATTTTCGAGCCGCCCCCGCCGCGTCGGCCAGGAACTCGGCCGCCAGCGCCATCTCGCCGGCCGCCTCGTAGTGCTCGGCAACGAGCAACCGGTATTCGTCTTGCCTGTCGCCGGCCGCGGCAAGCAGCCACTCAGCCATCAGCTTGTGATAGGCTCGTCTCTGTCGAGGCACGTTGCTCTCGTAGGTAACATCCCGGAGGATGGCATGGCGAAAGACGTATTCGCTTGTTCCGGCGAAAGCCGAATCTTCACGCTTAAACACCATCTCCCGTTTACGCAGCTCTTCCAGCATAGCACCTACAGTCCCAGCGGTAACCCGGTCAGCGTCGCTGAGATGGGCCACAGCACTCTCCCAAAATATGCGGCCGATTACCGAGGCTCGCAACAGCAGTGCTCGTTGCCCGGGAGGTAGTGTGTCCAATCGGGCCTGGAGCACACCGGTCAGTGTCGGGGGAACACGGACGGTTGCCAGTCTGTCCATCTCGACTCGCCACTCGTCTTTTCCCTTGACGACCACGCCGTCGTCGATCATGGTCTTAATGAGCTCCTCCATATAGAAGGGATTACCCTCGGCTCGGTCGATGATCAGGTCGCGCAGCCTCGTGGGCACATCCTCCACCTTCTTGAGCAGCTCTCGCACAAGCCGCCGGCTGGAGAGACGAGAGAGTGGTTCCAGGGCGATGCGGGCGTGAAATTCCTGCCCCTCGCCCCATGATGGACGTCTCTCGAACAGCCCTGGCCGGGCCATGCAGATGATGAACAATGGTATCCCCGTGTTTTCCCGAACCAGATTGTTTAACAGATCTAGCGAGCGTTCGTCAGCCCAATGGATGTCTTCGACCTGGATAAATACCGGCTGGACAGCCGTGGCTGTGGCGAATAACTGGCCCAGATATTCCAGGGCAACTCGCTGAAAGCTCTCAGGGTCATGCAGCGCGGCCTGGACAACAGGGCTGTCCGTGAAATCAAAGCCCACCAGCTGGCCGATTAACTGTGCCTTCTCCCGGCTATCTGGTCCCAGAAAACCGGCAATACCGGCTTCAAACTTCTCTCGCACGACGGCTGGCTGGTCACTATCAAGGATCTGAAAGCGGAAGGAAAAAAGGTCCCGAGTTAAGGAATAGGGCTGGAGCGTTGAAGGCTGGGTGGCCCTGGCCTCGAAAAACCACAGACGCTCTTCCAATAAATCCACCCAGTTGGACAGCTCGTAAAGTAACCGTGATTTACCGACACCCGCCTCGCCGACCACGGTCACCACCTGGGTCTCACCGTCCTCAATGGTTAAGCTAAGCGCTTCCTGGAGAATGCGAAGCTCGATCTCCCGGCCAACCATCCGCGTTTCAACACCCTCAATACCCCGAACGTGCATATGGAAGGCTCGCGGCCTGGCGCGTAACACGGTATAGACGTCCAAAACATCCTTACGACCCCGCACCCTGAGAGGCGCCTGAGCCTGAAAGTCGAAAACACCGCGCACGTGTATGAAAGTGTCATGCGTGACTAGAATCTCTCCCGACGCTGCCGCATCTTTCAAGCGACCGGCCAGGGTTATTGCTGCTCCACTTGCATTGTAGCTGCTTATTTCCTCGTCGCGCACTAAAAGAACACGGCCAGTCGTAACGCCGGCTGTCATGGGCAAAGGCTCCTCCTCGGATGGCGCCCATTCAGTCCCCCACAACTCCTCGGCAACTTTGCCCACCGAGGCGCGCATGTCCAAGGTAGCGCGTATCGCCTGTTCGGGATCATCCTCGCGAGTGGTCTCGACGCCCCAAAGGGCGATGCCCACCTCATCGGTCCGGCTCTGAATTACCCCGCCGTACTGTTCGGCAACCTGGCTAAATCCCTCCCATAAATGATCCATATGTCGGGCGACCGTGGCCGGCTCTTCGAATTTTTCGTAAAGAATCTCGGCCAGGTCGGCCAAGTCCAGGTATACAGCCGTTAGCTGGCGTTGCTGCTCCGATGGGGTGCCTGTTGATGCTGACTCGTCCGCTACCTCAGATCGCCTGGCGAATTGCTCGGCGGCAATGGACTGGGTCAAAGATTGTAGTTCGGAAGGCGTATTGCTCGTCTTGACCTGGAGTGCGCCAGCCAGATCATGAACCAGAGCCCCGGCCGTTGGATAACGTTCTTCCTCATCTTTGGCCAGCGCTGTCCGTATAACCTCGTCGACGGCCGATGGCAGCTCGGTATTGATCTCGAGAATGTCGGGTATTGGTTCGTTCAAATGGGCCATTAGCGCCTCTACTGGGTTGCCACCCGAATATGGCTGCCGGCCGGCGAGCATCTCGAAGACGATCACCCCCAAGGCATATACGTCCGCTCTCTGGCCCACGTCACGATCGGCCAGGATCTGCTCCGGGGCCATGTATCCTGGTGTACCAAGCGTCACTCCCGTACCCGTTAGATCCTCCTGCGCTCCGTTGCTCCGGGCGATTCCGAAATCGGCTACAAAGGCATTACCTTCCTGGTCGATCATAATATTAGACGGTTTCAGATCGCGATGAACGACACCCTGGCGGTGGGCGTAATCCAGGGCTGACGCCACCTGGCGCAACATATAGAGGATCTCGCCCTGAGGTAGCGGTCCCGCGTCAATCACCCGCTTGAGCGTTCCGCCGTCCAGGTAACGCATGACGATGTATGGGGGATCATGACTTCCGTCAAAATCGTAAACCGGTAGTAGATGAGGGTGTTCCAGGCGGGCGATGAGCCGGGCCTCGCGCTGAAATCGCTCGCGAATCGTCTCCTGGTCGATGATTGTTTTTAGGATTAACTTGACCGCCACGTAGCCATGGACCAGAGCCCCGGCTGTTGGATAGCGTTCTTCCTCATCCTTGGCCAGCGCTGTCCGTATAACCTCGTCGACGGCCGATGGCAGCCCGGTATTGATCTCGAGAATGTCGGGTATTGGTTCGTTCAAATGGGCCATTAGCGCCTCTACTGGGTTGCCACC
>PVMK01188312.1_pt1 | contig 11884 bp, 13 predicted proteins | sample 1853481 | NCBI WGS metagenome assembly PVMK01 (sample SAMN08533507, study PRJNA380276) | Marine sediment metagenome, whole genome shotgun sequencing project. | reverse complement strand
CTTTTCCCCCGCTGCTGCGGGGGAAAAGAGAATCTCGGGATCAATTTCAAATACGACTTTGTGGGAATCGTAATAGGCGTACGAGAACGCTCTGGTTAGTGGATAATATTCTTCCGCTAAGACATGGATGGATCCCAAGAGATACACCGTGCTGGTGTCGGACTGAATCTTATAAATGAGACTATTGTTATACCCTTTGCCCACCACCTGACTGTTCGCCATCCCAGGCAACACCAAGACCAATATGAAAATCAGTAACCTGCCAATCCAGTGTGCCTGGTGTGAATGATGGTGCTTGGTCATGAAGCTGTCCTTCTGTGAGTCAGGATTATAGTCTGTCAAAAAGGTCTTGTGTCTCAATTAAAAAATTTTGTTAGCCTGCTATAGGCGTCGTTGTTGAACTAGGCTATTTCTTCGGTGAGGAAGAGAGGAAATCAAAGGATTTGGGAAAAAGGTAATTTTGAATTAGAGAGTGTTGAACCTTCTTAGTCTCAGATCTTGCGGAATAGTGGGTGTTGTACTAAAAAATAGTCATTACATCAAAAGAAAACACGAAGGACATGGGCACGGAAAATGAGCAGAGTGGAAGGAGAAACGACGGCGACAGGGCCCTTTCAAGTAGAGCAGGAAAGGGATTCGCTAGGTGAGCTAATTGAATTTGATAGCGATTCCCCTCACCGTTGTGCAGGTATAGGAATATACATTATAGAGGGGGACAAAACCGTAAAGGCTACTCGTTGCCCTCACATTAATGAGGGCATCTCCGCCAGTTTTCTCTAGGGCTTTGTTCACGGCTTCTTCGAGATTGGAATTTCCAAAAGGTATGATCGCCAAGATAAAGTGTCGACAGGCCTCCCCCTCGGTCAATCCTAGTTCCTCGAACCCTTGCGCCGATTGAAGCAATTTTGCCGGGTTTGCAGAACTTTTGGTGATGATTCCCAAAGTTCCAGTTGAGCTACAGCCTGATACTAAAACCATTAGGAAAATTGAGCCTAGAATTATCTGTTAGCCCATTCTTGCCTCCTCGCGAAATTTAAAATAGAAAAAACCAATTGAAGTATTAAGAAAAATTTTGAAAAAAGTAGGAGGGATTTTTGTCGAGAGCAAATCTAGTATGTTTCTTATTCCGGTGGTTTTGGTGAAGGCTCTTGTTGAATGACTTGGAAGTCCTTTTGGGTAATGAAGTTCCCATCGGCGTAGAGGCGAAATTCGTATTTTCCCGGTCCTGGAAAAACTAAATAGGGAATGTTGACCCCGAAGTCGTGTGTGGCTAATCGGTTGTGAATCTCGATGGGCGGTAGCGAACCCTTCCCAACCATTTGATCTTTATCCAGGTAGATTAAGCGAATGTCAAAAGAGTATTGGCCTTCTGCGTCGGTCAACGAGAAATACACTCCAACTTGAGGATGTTGGCAAGGAAAGGTTTTGGCCCAAAGATGGGTGAAGGCTCCGATGATGCTTTTCTTGCCGGTGAGACTATCAATGATAATTGTGTCACAGACTAAGAATGCATGGATGATCGGTTTAATAAAATCGGGCATGCCGTCTTGTCGTCTTTCCTTAATGCAGGATCAGGCGTGTGAGGCCTACGCTGGCCAGGTATAACACAATTGCTAGGGCATAGGCTGTCCAAAATCCCAACTTAGGGATTCCGAAAATCATAGTCCCCACGTATATAAACCACGGAGGAGAGAGCCAAATCAAATATTTGGCGAAGGACACCGTGGGTGAAGAACCGGCGTTGAGGTACACCAGGATAAACGTTACCCCGCTAATGACAGGAAGCGTACTGGCTAATGCGGCTAGAAAACTTTTGCTGTGACTCCCCAGGTAGGTGGAAAGACTGACCAGGGAACCACCCAGAATAAAATACAATCCATACTTAGCCCATTCCGTCATGGTCCCTCCGAATTTCTTCCTGGTTCAGGTGTGAGTAAAGGCCTGCATCGCCTCACCCTTGATGATGTCCCTCTGGCCGGTATACCGAGGGGAAAAGTGGAAGACCACTAATTGTTGAACTTCTGCCTTGCGTCCAAGCGTTCCGGCCTGCTTGGCTGTGAGATGATAGCGATTGGCTGCTTTCTGACTGTCTTGTTCTAAAAATGGGGCTTCACAATACAGGGTGTCTGCACCGTGGCATAAGTCCATAATTTTGCGTTCATTTTCTGTATCATACCGGCAATCCACGACATAAGCGATTTTCTGTCCACGGGTAATGGTGACAAACCGTTCTTTGAGGTCTCCCAGAATAAACGTTCTATTTTCCTTGCGGTGTTCAAAGTAGAGCGTGGCATCCAAGATATGAGAGTCGGGCTTTCCTTCCCAAATCCGTTGTTTGACTTCTTTGAGCCAAGAGCCCACTGGCAGGCCGGCTTCATGCAAGCGGACCTTGTTGATATTGATATGAAACGGTTCCTCCAGAGCAAAGGCTAGAGAAGGAATACGATGATCGAGGGCGACGGCTCTGACGGAGAGGGACGGCTCTACCAGTACTGAAAACACATTGGAGTGGTCAGCAGGAATGGGTGGGTGGTGCTGGCAGGTGAATCCGTCTTTTGCGTGAAACTCTGCCTGCTCAATCCGGTCGATGTGAAATTCTCGAATTTCCAGGCTTAAGGGATAACCGTCCACCAGGTTCCAGGTGTAGCCCTGGAGCTTGCCGTGGATGTTGGCGATGAGTCCAGGCGGGCCGTAAAGCCGAATCCGTTTGCCACGGCCAAGGGCTACCCGGATCAAACGATCGAAGCCGATAAAATGATCCATGTGGGTATGGGAGAGAAATATATCCTGGGCACGAAGAAGAGAAGTTGGGCTTAACGAATTGTTGTCTCCCAAATCAAACAACAGAGCTCTGCGGCTCCACCGAATTTCTACATAGAGACCAGGATCGCCAAAGGGGTCGTTGACCAGGTGGGGAGAAAAAGAAGGGGTCATGCCAGAGCCTCACGCACGAGGAGATAGACAATAATCACTTCCATGGCATGGGCCGTGATCACGGCATAGAGGTTGTTCATTCGTATCCACATCCATCCCCAAATGAGTCCATCCCATATAGCGATCCAATGTAAGTGGCGAAAGGTGGAGACCATAAAGGGATCGAACGAAAACGTGAATGCCGAAATTCCTAAGGGGACCAGGGTGGCCAGGAGCAGGCCATGTTGCGATGAAGCCCCCATCTTGTTCCTGATAGTGGAAAAGAGGGAAAGCAATCTGCCTAGGAGGAATCCCCGAAAATTCAGTTCGACGGCTGTTGCGATCATGAGGATGAACCACGGTACCATGATCCAAGCAGGTATATGAGCGTGGGGTGTGTGCCGGAGAAAATCGATGTCTTCCCCAAAAGCTGGGACCAAGGAGAGAATAACCACTGTATTCACGCATCCTAAGAGAATTCCCGCAACCGCTCCCCAACCGAGCCCTGCTTGGATTTTGTCGGATTCAAGACCAAGTTTGGAACGTCGGTCAACATCATTATGAAAGGCCCAAAATCCTAATGCCAGATAGGCGGTCAGCTGTGGAATACATTGAACAACCAATTGGGATTGCCAGGGGGAGGGCAGCAGGTAAAACCCGATGGTGGCCAAGGGTGGGAGGAGGGCTAATCCTGCGGCTTTTTCTCCATGTCTTATCACAAGCGTTCGATGGCAGCCAATGTTACGAGGTTTGGTCTCCGTAAATTTGGTGAAACATCTATCCTTTACTGATATCGCAAGGCTTCGGCTGGATCTAGCTTGGATGCTTTCATGGCTGGAAAAAGGCCGAACACAATTCCTACTCCTACGGCAAAGGTAAAGGCAATCAGAATGGCGGTGGGTTCGACCACTGCGCCCCAATCTCCTCCCCCAGGCATAGCTTGGGCCACCAAGTTCCCAAATCCATAAGCGGCAAAGATGCCGAGAATGATTCCAAATGCCCCCCCGATGATACTAATTGTGGTGGATTCAATTAAAAATTGCAGAAGAATATCTTCACGTCTTGCCCCAATGGCCTTTCGCAATCCGATTTCTCGAGTTCGTTCAGTGACGGTCACCAGCATGATGTTCATGATTCCGATCCCTCCCACAAGGAGCGCGACAATAGCAACTCCTCCAAGAACAATTCGAAATGTCCAGAGGGTTTGCTCCACTGCACTCAAAAATTCTCCCTGATTACGGATATGGATATCATCGATGCCGTCATGGCGTTGAACAAGGAACTGATGCAGTTTCTGGGTCAATTCATTCATTCGGTTTCGATCTGGAACATGAATGATCAAAGAGCCAATCCTGTCTGTTCCTAAGAAGTATCGGATCATCGTTGTGGCAGGAATGAAAATCATTTCATCCCAGTCTCTCCCGTGGATTTCACCTTTGCTTTCCATGACTCCAATGACCACAAACCGATATTCGCCAACAGGCTGCGGTTCCTTCTTTTCCCCATTTGTGGCATCACTTTTTTTTCTTTTTTTGACACGGAGAAAGATTTTCACCTCTTTACCGATTGGAGATTCGGTGCCAAATAGAACTTCTGCGATGGTTTTCCCTAAGACCACTGACCGCCGCCACTCCTGAAGGTCCACTGTTGTTATAAATCGTCCCCTCGCAGGGAAAAAATTCCTCATTTCACTGTACTCAGGAGATGTTCCGGTAATTCGTCCACTAAAATCACGATCTCCCGCCTTAACTTGACCATCAAAAAAATCCACCGGAGCAACGCGCAGTTGAGGGAACCGTTCTCTGATGGCCAAAGCATCGTCATATTTGAGCTTCCTATTTTTCCCGGCGTACATTCGGCGTTCTTCTACCGTCAGACGTTTTTTCCAGACAAAGAGTAAGTTGGTCCCTAATCGCTCAATCGAATTGACGAGCCATACCTGTCCTCCTTCCACAATCGCGATCATCGCAATGACAGAGGCCACACCAATGATGACGCCTAACATGGTAAGGCCTGAGCGCAACAAATTTGCAGTAAGGTTTTTGAAGGCGTCGTGAACAATGGCACGTAACATGAGTAAGAGTACGGTTACACCACTATTTCTGATGATGGATGTGTCACCTCATCTGACACGATTTTCCCATCTGACAGAGTAATGCGGCGGTCAGCTCGTTGGGCGATGAGTGGGTCGTGCGTGATGATGATGATGGTCTGCCCTTGTTGGTGAAGCTGTTCAAATATGGTCAAGATATCGTTCCCAGACTTGCTGTCTAAGTTTCCGGTCGGTTCGTCGGCTAGCAACAGTGCGGGAAGGTTAGCCAATGCCCTCGCAATCGCAACACGTTGTTGTTGCCCTCCCGATAACTGATTACTGTAATGATGGAGGCGGTCTTTCAGTCCAACCATCGTCAACAATTCCAGGGCTCGGTCGTGTTGGGTGGTCCGTGGGGCTCTGGCATACATGAGCGGAAGTTGGACATTTTCCAAGGCGGTTTTTCGAGGCAGTAAATGAAACGTTTGAAATATAAACCCGATTTTTTCGTTGCGCAGGGCGGTCAATTGGGAATCAGGGAGTAAGTTGACGTTATCTCCATCCAGCCAATACTCTCCGCTCGTGGGATGGCTTAAACATCCAAGAATATCCAACAGGGTTGTTTTACCACTCCCGGACTGTCCGATAATTGCGACGAATTCCCCTTGCTCAATGTTAAGGGTGAGATTGATGAGAGCCGGAACGTCGACATCTCCAGCTTTATAGACTTTGCTAATATTACGTAAAACGATCAGCATAATTACGGGTGGCTCCCCACTTCAGTGGGGAGGCTCCTCAGCCTTAAATGAAGGAATGATCACTTGGTCATGTTCTTGAATACCTTGGGTTATCACGGCTTGCGTGTCCGTCCGAAAGGCGACTCGAACCTTCCGAATTTGGGGGACCTCATCAATTAATACCTCCACCACGTCATCACCGTTTTCGACACGAAGGGCTTCCAAAGGAATCGTGAGGACGTCCTCCAACTGTTTGGTTACGATGTCGATATTGGCGGTGAGCATGGGCTTGAGGACCTTATGTGGCGTGTCAATAGCGATAGTAACTTCATAGGTGACAATGTTTTCTGTCTTAACACCTTGTGTCGCGATCCCTATGACCGTTCCCTGAAAAGATTGTCCTGGCAGGGCATCCAAGCCAATGTCAACGGCTTGTCCTACTAAAACTCTGGGAATATTCACTTCGTTGATGTTGGATTTGACCACCATATGAGAGAGATCGGCAATTTGCATAAGGACAGTTCCACCACCGAATGTTGCTGTTCCCGAGGTGATGATCTCTCCAGAATGGATAAGAATTTCCAAAATGGTCCCCTGAGATGGGGAGCGGACCTGGAATTCTTCCGGCCGAGAGCCCTGCGTCGAGCCTTCTTGATACCGCTTGAACAGTTCTTCATTGCCACCTAAGGCCAGAAGGAGTTGCCGTTCGGCGAGTTCCAAACGAAGAAGCGCGCGTTGATAATTGTCCTCTGACGTTTCCAGCTCTTGTTGCGCAATAAACCCTTTTGTAAATAATGATTGCGAACGGGCCCATTCCCGTTGGGTGGTCTTCACGTTCAGCCGCTCTTCCTGAATCGCCTCTCGTAGCTGAGCGACTTGGCGGGCCTGGCTGGATTCCTGCCGAATAATCGTCAAGAGTTCACCTTTTTTGACGGCTTGCCCGCTGGAGACGAATAATTCGGCGACTTCGCCAGAAAATTGCGATTTGATCTCGATCGTTTTCGAGGGCTGGATCGTTCCGGTTTCAGACACCCGCGTTTGCAGTGAACTACGAACGACTTCTACGGTATCTGGAGGATGCTTTTCTGTGGAATCCGATTGAATAACAGGAAGATAAGCATACAGGCCAATGCCCGTGGCAACTAGTAGGACAAAAATGATGAGTATTACATTTCGTGGCATGGCAGAAGGATGGACAATAGAAAATCCTTAGCGCCTCTGTTATATGGCGGCAGGACCCTAAAACTTCTGTGAACTGGGTAGGGGAAGCTACCTGGATTTATCCCTTTTTTGAATTAATGTAGTGTTTTCAATTTCAGGAGTTCATTTTACCTCGATGTTGTAATGGTCGAGGGTGGAGGCGGTGACGAGGCGGAGACGCGATAATGATTGGTTGTAATCCAGGATCGCTCGTAATTCCCTTCCTTGGGCCAGTCTCAAATCCCGTTGGAATTCTAGCACCAATCTGGTGGTACTTAGGCCGAGTTTAAACCTCTCCTGTTCAGCTTTTTCTTGTTTTTCAGAAAGTTTGCGGGCGGCTTGATTGGTCCGAATTCGTTTGTAGTTTGTCTGCACCCCGCGAATCGCTTCTTTGACGTCCAGAATAACTTGTTGGCGAATGCGTAATAACGAGGTCTGACTCTGATGGGTTTCCAGGACCCGACGTTGATATTGGCTTTGGGCAGAGCGGTTCCCTATAGGAAAGGTGAGCACCAACCCGCCTCCCATGTTGTAAAAATCTGTACTGCCCAACCGATCCCAGCTATCTCCGGGATTTTTCCCCAGGCCAGAGAGGCCAAATTCACCTTGGAAGGAAAGATCGGGAAGGAGTTGATTTTTGGCAAATCGGGTATTGACCTTTGAGGTATCGATATTTTTCTTGGCTTGTAGGACTTCCGGGCGGTGCTGAAACGCAAAGGTGATATTTTCTTCTAAAGGGGTCGGTTGCAGTTCTTTTACGGGCGAATCGAGAGGAACAAGGGGTGTCCTCTGTGTCAATTGCCATTCTGATTTGCTGAGGAGCTGGCGTAGCTTATCTTCTTTATCCTGCACAGTTTTTTGGGCTAACAAGACTTGTTCGATTCTTCTAGCGACTTCGGCCTGTGCCTGAAGAGCTTCCACGTCGGCTAGCACGCCGGCTTTGACCTTGGCACGGTTACTAGCTAACAATTCTTCAGCAGCACGCAACGTGGCCCTTGTCACTTTTAAATTTTCACGAGTGAAGACCAATTCCCAGTACTCCTCCTCGACTTGAAAGATGACGGAAAGGATCTGCTGCGTCAATGAGAGTTCTTCCACCGCTGCGGAATTTTTGGCGATCGTCACTCGGGTTTGATTGATTGTGGGGCCGAAATTGCGCAGCAGCGGTTGTGTCAAATTGGCCAAGAGATTGCTGGAATACGAAGGGTTAAACAGAAAGGCGTTATCCCCCGCTACGGAATTCCGATCAGTATCAAAGCGGAGGCTGTAATTCCCCCCCGTTATCAGTTTTTGCGTAAGTCCCAGGTTAAATTCCGTGTCATTTTGGTCGAGAGTGTCCGGGTCATTCCCAATCGACACCCCCGATAAACCAAAGATTGGCCTATTGAGGGGAATAATTCTTCGCTCGTACCGTCCCCCTAACTCAACCGTCGGATCAAATTCTGCTTCTTGGAAAACAATGTCCGTTAACCGGACATCTCTAGTAAACCGGCTGACCTGAATATCTAAATTGTTTTCCAAAGCTTGCATGACTGCGTCGCGCATTGTCAGCGTTATGACTGAGTCTGCAGGAATGAGTTCTTTGAGGGCTGCGTCTTCCGCCGTGGCAGGATCAGATTGAGGGACTGCCGATTGACCCCAGCTTTGCCCGAGGACACATAAGGACAAAAACAATATCGTCACAAAGGCCACGCTGGATATTCTTGCGGAGCTTCGCATGACTCACGCTACCAAAGGCAGGCGAAGGAGGGCAATTCGTGACCAATTTGCCCTCAGGCCCGTCCAAGGTTTACGCTAGAGAAAAGGCTAGGTTTGCCTAATTCCTTTGGTGCCTTTTCGCGGAAAAGGGGGGTTGTCGCGGTCCCGGGAGAATGCGTATCATTTCATTTCTTTTGAGGGACCAGTCTTTTTATCAAATTTTTTAAGAGGGTGGGGAACGTTATGACATTGGGTAGGCTGAACCAAGATCTGAATGACACTGTAGGAAATATAGATTTCGACACGATGGGATGTCTGTTAAAACTCTGCCTTCGCATCGAAGTGCACTGTTCGGCTTAGTGCTTGGATTGTGTATCTTAGGTTCTCCTATGGGAGTATTAGCCGGGGATGAACCCCAAGAACTTCCGAAACCCTTTCATATGACCACTCCACCCGTATTCCAAGAATGGCAATTTGATAAATCTGCGCTTGAAATCCTGCCTGAAGGATTTTCTCAAGAAGTTGGTGGGCAGGGCGGTAAAGGAGGGTGGCTGGTCAGTAAGGATGTGACGGCCCCTAGTCGGCCACAATTGGTGGAACAGCAACTCACATGCGGGAGGGACTGTGCTATCAGTTGTTAACTGTGGATGGGGTGACCGTCGAATATGTGGACCTTTCGGTTCGGATAAAAATGCGATTGGGAACACCCTCAGGCAAAGCGGGATTGGCCTATGGAGTACAAGACGCTCAAAATTTTTATGCGGTGGTGGTTGAGCCAAAAACCAATGAGGTTGTGGCCTATGTCGTGAAAGATGGGCAACTGACGGAATTAGCTCGTGAAACCCTTATTCTCGAACCTTCAGAATGGCATTTTCTTCGAATTCAACGCAATACAATTGTGAGTAAGGAGTTTACCGAAATATTTTTTGATCACCACCTGTTGATTGATGTCTATGATCAATCTTTTAAAAAGGGAAAAATAGGATTGGTAGCGATAGGAAATGGGGCGTTTTCGTTTGATAATCTTCACGCGATGGAGTTGATGTCGAATCGCCCACTCTCGCGACCTGCTGCCTATTAGTTTAGGGGAATGTTGAAAAAAGCCGCCAGCGGCGTTCTCGCCTTATTGCCGTGCTCACGTACTGAGAGTACGCTCCGCGCGTCAAAAAGGCTGCGGCCTTGCTGGACGGACTTTTTTGAACATTCCCTTGGCTGCTGACGTCGATCATTCCTCAGGCATTTACAGGCTATGGGAAGTGAAATATTCAACAGGCCTCTTAGGCCAAATTGGTTGGTTTTTCTGAGCTTAGTTGCGGTTTCAATAGACTGAGTAATGTTTCTGGGTCGGAAGCTTCAAGAACAAGCGCGCGATTTCTGAGGTTGAGAAACCCTTCTTTGACTTGATGGTCTAGGAATCTCAACAGATCGTCGAAAAACCCAAAACAATTCAGAATGCCGCAAGGTTTTTCATGGATTTTGAGCTGCGCCCACGTCAGCATTTCGCAGCATTCCTCCAATGTTCCAAAACCACCGGGCAAGGTGATAAAACCCGCAGACAGCTCGGCCATGAGGGCTTTCCGTTCGTGCATCGTTTCGACGATATGAGTGGTTGTGAGGTGGGCATGCAACAGCTCCTGTTCCGCTAACTGCCTTGGCATCACTCCAATAACCTCTCCTCCTGCTTCCAGGACTGTTGAGGCCAAGATTCCCATTAATCCAATATTCCCGCCTCCGTAGACTACGCCCAATCCATGCTGAACGAGGGTCTGGCCCAATTGTTGTGCGATGGTCGTAAAATCTGGCGAGTTGCCTAGGCTTGATCCACAAAAGACGCAAATATATTGCATGGTGGAGTGAGGAATTATGAGAGAAATGCGGCCAAGGCCTCGCCTAATTTTCTAGGGGTAAGGCCGTGAGAGCGTAAGGATTTACTCGAGCGCCGTTGAGGCGAATGCCCCAGTGAAGATGAGGGCCGGTGGCTCTCCCTGTGGACCCGACTTTTCCCAACGCGTCTCCTTTTTTGAGAGCCTGGCCTGGTTGAACGTCAATTTCTGATAAATGAAAATACATGGAAAACAATCCGACACCATGATCGATGATCACTCCTTTTCCTGAGAAGAAATGATCCACGGTTGCCACGACCGTGCCTTTGTTAATGGCATGAACAGGCGTACCGTTGGGGGCGGCGATGTCTTCTCCCGAATGTGGACGTTTCTGTTGTCCATTGATCACGCGACGACTGCCAAACCGTCCGCTTACCCTTCCTTTGACGGGTTCCAGAAAGGCGCTATCCCATAAAGGCTGTGTGCCGATGTGGGCAAAGGCGGCCGACATTTCTTTTTGTTCGAGTCGTACACGTTTTAAGGTTTTGGAATCCAGATCTACCTTATTCTTTGGTAATTTGAGGTGTTGGACAGCATAGTCTTCTTTGAGGATTTCTACGGAGTAGGTGAGATGATCTGTTTGATTATTGGCTTGTATCGTGATGCGCAATTCCTGTTTCCCAGGTGGATCTTGCATATCGATGCCAACGATTGCGGCAAACCTGGTATCTGTCAACGGAAAGAAGGGGATCTTTCGTTTTAGAAGAATGCCGCTGACGTGAGATTGTGGGTCGTTGACAGGGACTTCAATCCACAGGATTTCTCCTTGTTTGCCGCTGAATTGCTTTCCTATACTCGGATCATGGCTTTCTGCGGCCTCAATAATTTGGAGAGGAAAGATGCTGACAATGAGGAAACAGAGAATACGCAGCAATGGCTCAAAGCGCTTCATTGATGGTGCAGGCAAGAAATTGGCTGGTTGCTCATGGGTAGAGTCGATTATACGGAACCTGGCTCAATAGTTCATCGACCCTGGAGTTAAATGGACAGAAAGGGTCCATGCAAAGGATCGTTTCCTCCCAATATCCGTTGAGTTTGAGATAGGTCCAATCCACAGTATACGACCGATTTTTTGCACGGGCAAATCGGATGAAGTCTCCGCGAACTTTGGCGCGCGTGGTTTGTGGTGGGGTTGTTTTGGCTTGTTCAATGGTTTCCTCATCGACGAGTTTTCTGATCCCTTGTCGTTCGGCTAATAGATAAAAAAGCCCACGTTTTCGGTTGATGTCATGATATTGCAAGTCCATCATGCTGAGTCGTGGGTCGTCCCATCCGCAGGACTTGTTTGCCATATAATTTTCCAGCAGCCATTTCTTGGTAATCCAGTCGATTTCTCTGACCAATTGCATGGGAGAGTGCCCAAGGATTTGCAAGACCCTGCCCCATTCCTCATGAATTTCGGAAAATATTTTGTTGGGAGG
>PVMK01125325.1_pt1 | contig 11884 bp, 10 predicted proteins | sample 1853481 | NCBI WGS metagenome assembly PVMK01 (sample SAMN08533507, study PRJNA380276) | Marine sediment metagenome, whole genome shotgun sequencing project. | reverse complement strand
CTTAGAATTCTTGTCAGCAGAGAAACCGATGTCGGTGGTCAGGAGCAGTACAATAATGATGATGATGATTCTCATTGTGCATACCTCGCGATCCGGAAGCCGATATCATTGGCTGATGCCGGGCTGTAACGGCGGTAACTGAAGCGCAATTCGGTAATGCTCGCATTGCGCCAACTGGATCCTCTGACTACGTGGTGATTCCCCGTCCCGGGACCCATCGGATCGGCCACGCCTTTGCCAGCGCTGGCAGGATTGGCTGCGTAATAGTCATGACACCATTCAGCAACATTGCCGCCAAGGTCGTAGATGCCCGCAGGATTGGCCGAGAAAGAACCAGTTGGAGCGCTCGCCGGAAAACCATCATTATATTCTTTGATCACCACGGGCAATAAATGTCGGGCTGATTCATCAGCGAAGTTCCCAGACTTCATTTTTGGTGGGTATTTCCCCGACCAGGGATAGCGTACCCGCTCTTTCTGACCTGCCATGCGGGCGGTGAAAGCCCATTCCGATTCGGTAGGCAAACGATAGCCGGTATTTCTCTCAGCCCCGGCGATCATCGTCCCGTTCTCCTCTCTGTAATAAGGTGGCAGACCGTCACTCTTGCTAAGCCAGTTCAGGAAACGTACAGCATCGTCCCAAGTGACATTAGCCACCGGGTGAGAGTCTATTTCTAGAGAACGATTACCCACCATTCCGGAGGAGTGTTGCGCCTGAAACCTTTTATATTCCGCATTCGTCACTTCCCTGGTGGATAGATAAAAACCTCTCTGCATGGTGACTTGGTGTTCTCTTTCGTTGGCGCGCCGTCCCGCTTCCTTTCTGGAGGCTCCCATAAGAAAAGATTTAGGTGTGATCAGGATGAGTTGCTGGCCGATCCCGGTTGTTTTAGAAGACTCAGCTCCGGTCAAAGCCTTGGTCTGAGCTCCGTGCTGAGTTTTATCCCGAGTCGTAGCCTGCTTACGCTGCAGGTCGATCTCGATGCGCTGGCTGTAGCCCGATTGAGCCGTCACCTTTCTGGTCACGCTTTCATACCCTTTGGCCTTCAGCTCTACGCTATGGAGTCTGGTGGTAAGCCGGAACCGCCCGGTCGCTTGCTTCTGTTTTTTACCATCGATATAAAGCGTTGACTCTGCCGGTGTCGCAGTAATGAAGACGGTTCCGTACTGTGGATCAAGTTTGATGCTGAGTTCACGTTCCTCTGCTGGGTTAAGCTTCAGCTTGCGGCTTGCCGACAAATAGCCAGCCAGGGTCAAGCGGAGAGTCTGTTCGTTTCCGGATGGCAGGGTGATTGAAAGTGGCGTCAAGCCTCTGTAGCTGCCTTCGACGGTCACCGTGGCTCCAGCCGGAACAGATGAGATGGCCAGTGTCGCTGGTGCTGGTTCAAGCCGATAAACGGCGGGCTCCAGATCCTGTCCCGCCGCAACGGTAAGGTCAACTTCAAGAGTGGAGAAGTTCTCCTTGCTGAAAAGCAATTGACGTTCACCGGCAATCAACTCCAACTGCAACGGAGTCAGCCCCTGCTCCTCACCGTCGACCATGAGAGTGGCACCTGCCGGTTCTGTCTGTAGGCTGACGACAGCCCAGGCAGGTTCAAGCTCAACCTGGAGGCTCTGCTTTTCGCCAAATCCGGCAACCTCGACCATTCTTTCTATCGTCAGGTAACGTTCATGTTCAAAACGAAGCGAGCGGCGACCAGCAGAGATCTCGACTCCCTGCAACGGGGTGTTTCCAACCAGAACGCCGTCAATCATGACGGTCACCCCGACCGGTGTGCTGGCCAGGTCAATCAGGCCGGGCAACTTCTCCATGGTGAAATCGTAATGACTGTTGTTGCTGGAAATCGTGATCGCCTTTTCGAGAGGACGATAGCCTTGCTTCTCGGCATGCAGAGTGTAGTCACCAGAGATTCCCAGATAGCTATCACCGAACTTCACCGCTGGCGGAAAGCCGGAAATGGAAAGGCTGTCCGGAGTAGGCGTTACTCTAATAGCAAGGGGATTAGCCAACAGCACAAAAGCCGCTGCGATCAGGAGCAGCACAAAGAAGACAATAGCAGGCTTACGGAACTTGCTGCCATCAGACCGTGGAGCATCCATGACCGGCAAGACGGGCTCAGCCGTGGCGTCCTCGGCACATTTTGCTTTCGGGCTGTCCGGCGGTTCAACAGGAGGCCGTAGCACTCTTGTCGTGACTTTGCTGATATGGACTTCTACACGTTGCCCGGCAAGGTGCCAGCGGATCAGGGAATCACCGATACGGGTCGTATCACCCGACTTCAGCCAGACCGAACCGGTGATTGGTTCATCATTGTGATAGAGGATGCTTACTGATGTGTCCTCTGCAGGCTGCAGATAAAGATGATTGCGGGACTCTGCCAGGTACGCAACGATGCCGCCTTCGCCATCCAGGTCTTCATCCAGTTGACCCTGCAAACGGATATGAGCGGTATCATCCACGCCGATAAGTAACGGCAAGCTGGTCTCATCGAGCTTGCGTACTTCATGCTTGTCGAATATCTCGATCAGACGATTCAAATCGGTTCCTCGCAGCGCAGGGTGAAGACCATTTTACCAGATCCCGGTCTGACTTTGAGCGTCTGCCGCACATCGCTATAGCCATTGCGGCTGCCGGTGGCAGTGTAGTTGCCCGTGCGCAGGACGAGATGCTTCTCCTGGAAAAGCCCCAGACGGCCAACATGATAGATCACCACCTCGGTCAGGCCATCAGAGCGGATGACCACCTCAATCTCTGCTTCAGAGAGAGTGATCAGTTGATCGATCTGATTGATCTGCGAGGTGAGGGTTGGTCCGCGCGGAGTCACCTCCGAGGCGTAGGCCAGGGCTTGACGAGCCTCTTGCAGGGGGCCGTCTGCGAACAATCGCTCCGGTTTGGCCAAAATACTTTTAAGGCGGCCGTCCAGGTCGATGCGCACGCTCACCCTCTCCTTACAGTTGGCAGCGAAAGCAGCATGTGAATCGAGGGAGAGAGCCTCATTGCAGGCTTTCAATGCCTCAGGCCAATGTTCTTTTTGCTCAAAGCGCTCCGTATTTTGACGTAAGACGGTCAACCTGCCAGCAAGTTGCGTTCTGGCAAGCTGTTGTTTGAGATCACGAACAGCACGATCACCAGGCCTGATCGACTCGGCCTTTTGCAGGGCTGATCTGGCTTTAGACAGCTTGCCATCAGACATTGCCTGCAGAGCATGACTCATCGCCTGTTGAAACTCCTTTTCGGCAATCTCTGCACGTACTCGGGACCGGGCCTTCTGCGCTGGCCCGAAATCCGGGTCAAGTTCTGCGGCCGCGGTGAATGCAAGTAAGGCCCCATCGGGATCACCTGCACTCTCCATGGCCAGCCCATCCCGCAGGAGGTTGAGAACAGCGGGGCGTTGTTCTACCCGGTGGAGGCCGGTTACGGCTTTTTCATCATCGGCGTCTATAGCAAGTGCCCGTTTAAAATAGTCGGAAGCGGCTTCCGGGTCATCCTGCTCCGGATCATCATGGTCCAGAGCGAGCAGGCCAGCGGCAACGGCTGATTCGAGCAGATCATCTTGTGACGCCATTAGATTGCCCAGACCATCGATCGCCCCCTCACAGGCGTCTTTTGCAGTAAGATACTGCTGCTCACCCAGCAGGCGGTCACACTCTTCGGCCAGCGAGACCACACCAGTATAGGCATCACCACCCCAGGTCGCTACATTCACAGATTCAGCTTCTGCCTGTTTCTGCAACCATACCTCCATCAACCGGTCGATCTCTTGAACCCAATCATCATTGGCAGTGACCTGCCCTGATGGGGATTGCGGTACGCTTGAGGGCGGAGGTTGCGGCACGACTGGCCGAAGTTCTGGTTGTTCCATTTGTTGAACAATGACCGGGTCGTCCTGCTGAAGTGGCAGGAAGAGAACCAGCAGAGCAGCAACGACCAGCAACAGACCGCAGGCCAGTATCAGCAGAGGCACTGTGCGAGAGGACGTCTGCTCTGCTCCTCCTGTGGCATCAGGAGGTCTCAGCGTGGGCCGGCTGATATCTTTTTTACGGCGGGGGGCTTCTGTCATAAGCTGATCTCACTTGGCTGCGGAGGAGGGATCGGTACCCTGTATTACATCTTCTACAATCGGGTTTGTCTCTTCTCCATTTGGGTCAGGAGGTAAACCCGTTTCCGCGGCATAAATGTCCCGCAACATTTCGCGCCATTTCTGATACTGTTCCTCGGCCGATCCGGTGAGCCTTACGGTTTCACCAACCACTTCCACAACCAGAGGCTCAGCTTCGGAAGACAATCACATCTTTATGGATCTTGGTCTCCTCCCACTTCTGAAAGCCACTATGGATCACCGCAGCACCACCGATAACCATTACTCCCGGTAACCCCGAAGAGGAAAGGCTATTATTGCTGGTGCTGAGCAGGACCCCACCAACAATAGCGGCGACACCAAAGCGTTGACGGGTCAGAGCCTGTTTTTGGATTTCCTTCAATGCTGCGAGCTCTTCATTGTAGAGCTTGCGCCAGTCCGCATAGGGCTGCCAGAGATCGTTGTAATAATTCTCGTAATAACCGTTGATGGTGTCGAGCATCATATCATCACGAATCTGAACGGCACGCACCCGCTTGAGCATGGGATCGTCCTCAACCGGCAATCGAACCAGCGAATAAATGCCATCCTCGTCGCGGGAAAGATGCCCGGCAAAAGCATCCGCAGCCATATCCTGAGCGGTCCTAAGTTCGGAAATCTGCTGGATTTTAAGAACATCATCGACCGACAATTGGCTACGATGCTCTAACAGGTCGTTGGCAATAGTGTTGTAAAGATCCTGGAAGGGGTCTTTTTCTCCGGTAGCAAGGCCGTGGTACTCTTCCAGCCGGGGTGTTTCAGAATAGGTTTTTTCGAACCATTTGATACCGCGCGCATCGAAAGCTTCGAGTTCGAGGGTAAGACGTTCACCGTCAGAATGGATGATGTTTCCTTTGACCTGAACATGGGCATCGCTCTCGGCAGGCACCACCCGCACCGCCCCCCATTGCCCCGTTCGCTGCATGGTGTACTTGAGGTGGATAGGGATATAGCGCTCTTCGGCTTGACGTATTTCTTCTGACAAACCCAGCTTGCGGATCTCCTTCTCCGTCAATGCTTCGGAGTCGAAGACCACAATCGCCACATCGAGTAATTCGGAGCTATCGAGTTCCTGGGTTGCGATGACAGGCTGCACACCATCTGCAACCTTGTTCCGCAACGAGGCGCAGCCGGAAAGCATCAGAAGTGCGATAAGCAGCACGAAAAATCGAATTTTCACCTTGGACTCCCCCTACTTGCTCACGCCCTTGTATTTCCAATATTCTTCCCAGAGTTTCTTTTTCAACTCCGGATCAGGTTCTTTTTCAGCTGCTTCACGCAGTTGTCGGGCAACGATATCGTCGTCCTCCGGTGGTGGCAACTTGCCGCCAGGTGCACCATATACCGAATGGTCCACGTCAGCATTACCAGCACCAACATCGCTCTGGGCACCAGACTCGGTTCCCGGTTGGCCTGCTTGCGCGGCGGCGACAGCATCACCCTCACCTTGCTCGCCAGATTCTTCGGAACCGGTCTCACTGCCTTCACCATCATCCCCGGAGGCACCAGAAGAACTGGCGCTGGCAGACTCTCTCTGGCTGGGAACTCTGGTGGCAAGCTTATCCTCTTCCTTCAGAAGCATCTCGTCGAACTCACCCAGAGTGGTGAGAAAATCATCGTCTAACTCCGCACTCTTTTCAGCCTGAGTCTGATCGTCAATTGCGTCCGCTCCCGTGGTGTAAAAGATTGTCCCTTCCGAGAAGGCTGATGTCGTCTTGGTATTGGAGCTGTTTAGGCTTGAGGGACATGGCAGCCCTTCCTGTGCGGCCAGGCCGCCCTCTTCTGCGAGTTCCTGGCAGTAGTTGATAATCCTGGTATTGAGGTAGATGATAAAATCTCTGTAGTCGGTCACTTCTTTGGCAGACAAAGCTGTTGCTTCGAGTTCGTGAAGAGCTGTTTGCCGGGCGCTATCAAGAGCGAAGACGCTACTGCGGGTTGAGTCCTGATCTATGGCGTAGAGAGGGGTTGCCGTAAGAATAAGCACGGTGGCAAAGCAGAGGCTCCGAACGAGGAGTGCTCGAACTAGCGAAGGGAGCTGAAGAGCGCTGTTTCCGACTGGGCACATAGACACCTGCCTGTTTGGAGAAGTAAAGGTGCAGCCTTGCCATGCAAGTAAAGCCAAGGCTCTGGAATCATTCTCGTATAAAGTATTATAACATCTGCTTTTGGCAAAATGAACAAACACTCGAAAGATTATTCGAAGGGTATCTTCACTGACGATGGGATTTAGTGAATTAGAGTGCAGGTCATGTACTTACGTAGGGCTGCAATAGTGTGATTCCTTGACAACGGTCAGCCATATCAGGATTAACATGAATATGTTCTGAATGGTTTCAGGTGTTACTAATAATCGTGACTTTTGAGAGGAAAAGGCTTATGAGAGAAAAAAGAGTGTCCTAGAAGTCCTTAGGTAATTTAGGAATTGCTGCTGGAACAACTTCTGGGACAGTTGAGGAAAAGTGTCTCATTCACCAAGGTGTTGACACAGTCTCTCGACAACAGGTTTGAGGCTGGCGAGTTTTACGCCTATGTGTCAGTCGCTTGGTCCTGACACACCCGATTTTATGTTTCAGCGGCGTAACTTCTAGGATACTTTCTAACGATTAAGCTCAGTTGCTGCGCAGGCGCGTTGCGACTGAGCAATCAACAGCAGCTCCTTGTTAGGCATTCACACCCTTAGCACCACCGCTGAGGGTTTCCCCACTTTCCACTGAAGACGAATTCGCTCAACGGCTTGCGTTGCCTTGGAGTCTGATCGCGTTCACGTAGGTGCTCGAGAAGGTTCTCCGGATTCCCTTTATAGCCGATTGCTAACCCCGTCCAAGCCTCACTACCCTCAGGAATCCCATATATTTCGCGTGCCCTATCCGGCAGTATGCCAATCATCTGATGGACAAACAGACCTCGTGCCGTTGCCTCTACACAGAGGCTGCCGGCTGCAAGGCCAAGGTCATGAACGGCTGCTCGATTATCCTTGCCGTTAAGCGCGAATTTCAGATTGACCACGCCCAAGGCGAGCACCGGTACATTGCACGCCCAGACTTGATTTGCGTCGTTAAGGCAGGAGAGCAGTTCCTGGAACTGTTCCGAATCGTCCTTGCTGGCAACGATATAACACCACGGCTGCTCGTTATAAGAAGATGGAGCCCAGCGTGCGGCCTCAAACAGGGAACATAAATCTGCTTCCTCAACCGATCTGTCAGCAAACGCATAGGGGCTCCAGCGGTCAGCAAGTAGTTTGTGGATGGGATGCTCCGGTGATGCATTCTTGTCCGCCATATTTACTCCTTTATGTCTTTGTGATGCCTAACATGTGATTCGACTAGCGAATACGCTTAATATCGCTCCGCAGGTAGATGGTTAAAGTCTGTGCTTCAAGCCATTGTCGTAAGGCACATTTCAGACTGAAGCCACCAAAACATTGAAGAACAAAATCCGAGTTACGGTTTGCTGATCACAAACAAAACAAGCCACCCGCAGTCGTGCAGATGGCCTATGTTCATATCTCATTGTTCCACCCTAGATTCTCATTCACCAAGCAACTGACACAGTCGCCAATATACGCCGATTGACCTGGAACGTCAAAATGGCAGGTGTCTCGGAAGTTGTGTCAGAGACTAATGAGAGTCGAAATCGCCAGAAACGTTCAATTCTTACATACCCTCCGACTGACACAACGCCGATTATGCGCCTGGGCGGTGGTTTCTAAGACCTTTATTTTCAACCTTTGCATCTTCGCCTGGAGGCGCCTACCTCTGGTGCGTTAAATGTTTATAGCCTTTGTTTTGCTATAGTCCCCCATAAAAGTATGCAACAGAAGAGTTCCCTGTCAACGCAGGGGCCTGACTCGGCAATCTCCAGGCTAGTCAGTTTGATAGGGGCACTTAATAAGGGACTCTCGAAATTGAGTGGTAAAATTTGCAAACCTCGGTCCTTTATTGACAAACCATGTCGTCCTGTTACAAGTGATGTCACAGCCCAGAATGACGGGGGGAGGTTATGCCGAACGAACAGTATGTCTGCACAGTCTGTGGCTTCAACATGGTCGGCTCTCATCCGACCCTCTGTCCTTTTTGCGGGGCTTCCCGGGAAAAGTTTCTCACTGCCGAAGAGTGCTCCGCGAAGTTCCGTGTCAGGGCCACAATGGTCAATGAAAAAGTCACGCGGCTCAACTCGGTTCCCTCCCTCGGTTTTGAGCACGCTGCCTATCAGATTAAAACCGGGGAGAAGACTTTGTGGATAGATTGTCCGTCATCCTTCGACCGGAGCCTGGCCCCGGCCCACGTCCTGATGTTCACCCATCATCATTTTCTCGGAGCCTCCAACCAGTATCGGGAACTTTTTGGCGCCCAGGTGAGGATCCATCAGTTGGACTCCAACCACGATCTCTGTCGTGCCTTTCCTTTTGACGTCACCTTCGACAAAAACTTTCAGGAGATGGATATTGAAGCCTTTCACATCGGGGGTCATACTCCCGGTTTCACCATGTACATCTTCGAGGATGTCCTGTTTGTTTGCGACTATCTGTTTCTGAAGAAAGAGGGAATGATATTCAATCCTTACGGGCCGGTGGATGAAACCATAGCCGGAGGAGAGAGGATGCGGAAAATTCTGGCAGGCAGAAAGATAAGCAAGGTCTGCGGTTGGAATTACGTGGTGGATTATTCGGAATGGCAGGCAAAATTCGGAGAGCGACCTGCAAGTATCGGGCATTGAGAACAAAGCACCAATAGCCCCCTTCGGTCACCAGCGAAAAGGGTTGACCGGAGAGCCGACATCGGGATCAGCCCTGACCGCTGCCGACTCATTTTCCCAGGGCCTGTGGAGGATGAGCTATGGCAGAGCCGATACGGATCACCCCGGAAAATGTTAGACCGATGCTGCAGTCTGGAGCACTGCTCCTGGTTTGCGCCTATGACGACGGTGAAAAATTCAAACAGATGAGGCTGGAAGGCGCTCTTTCACTAAGAGAATTCGAAACCAAGTTCCCCTCGCTGCAGAAAAGCCAGGAGATCGTCTTCTATTGCGCCTGACCGCAGGAACTCACTGCTGCCGGTCAGGCAGCAAAATACAATGCACTCGGCTATCTCAATGCTAAAGCTTTGGCAGGCGGGGTGGCTGCCTGGCATAAGGCGGGTTATTCTCTGGCCGAAGAAAAATAAGAACATCTGCACCCGGCTGTCGAGCATCGTCACTTCCAGGCGTTGCAGGGCCGGTCGCATGTCCTCGTAGTTGCTGGCAACCATGCAGAAATGGCGTCTTGTGTCAGTCTCCTGGCTACGGTCGGTTATGTCAGTCAGTCTGCTTGAGTGACATCGGCGGATACTGGCCGATCAGGGTTCGTTGCCACCAGTCGCCACTGGCCCGTCGGGTCGTTCGATCAGTGAATGTGTAGCTGTAGAGCAACAGACGGAGATAGGTCGGTGGAGCCGTGGGGAAAGGGTTGTTCCGCAACAGTGCGGTGACAGCCGGCACTCCCTGCAGTAACCGCTGCTGCAGGTTAATCAGCCAAGGCGGGGGCTGGTAAGGATTGAGGGCGGCGAACCACATCTGCCAGTCGAGGCGAGGCATATGCGGAGCCACCTGCCGCGGTGCCGCCTGCAGAGCACCCGGTTTCCAGCGGAACTCGTAGCGCCGCCACTCCTGCAGATCATCGCTCCCTTCAATCTCCAACTCCAGGCGGGTCGTGGTCATCACCGCAAACAGGCCATAGGAATTCGAAATCATCAGCGGCGCCAGCCTCTGCATCACCCGGGCGGACCAGGCCGGGCGATAGAACAGGTGGAGCAGTTGCAAGCCATTCAGGAGGATGAACGGAAGGAAGGCCAGGCTGACCAGAACCGTCGGCCACAGTTCGGCCGAAACGACCGGGGCCAGAGAGAGAAGCTCCTGCAACGGTTCCAGATAGCGGCCGTCGACCAGGGTAACGGTCAGTGCAAGGGTCAGAAGGTTGAAGAAGCCGTAATTGCCGCTGCCCATAATCAACAGCTGGAAGAAGATGCTGAACAGACCACCCGCCAAGCGCAGCGGGGCCGTCAACAGAAGGAGAAACGGTACCAGCAGTTCAAAGAAGAAGGTTCCGATGGTGGAGATGCGTTGGAACCAATCCGGCAACTGATGGAGATGCCAGGCGAGTCGGTTCGGTAATGGCTGGGTCAGGTAGTGGAAACTGAGGGCCCGCATCTCGCGCCAGGTGGGGTCATTACTGGTCAATTTCACGGTACCTGCTGAGATGAGAAAGCGGAACAGGAAGAACCAGTAGGCGCTCATCATCAGCAGGGAGGGCGGTGTCACCAGGGCAAAAAAGATGCTCATGAAGCCGGTTTCGAGCAACAGCGTATCCCACTGAAAGGAGAGAAAATCCTGCCCCGCGGCGACAAAGGAAAGGTAGATCAACCACAGGATGAGGAGCATCAGCGGTGGCCATACACCGGCGATCAGCAGCAAGGAGCAGAGAATCCCCGCCCAGGCGCAGCTCTTGAGAAAATAGTCACTGCTGTTGAACCAGAACAGGCTCGGCAGGTTGAGGGCTCTCTTGCGGCCCGGCCGGCCCCGGACGAAGACCATGTAGTCGTTGATCCGCCGCAGTCCCCGGGAACCGTAAAGCCCCGCCAGTTGTACCAGCAACGAACCGAACGCCAGCAAGTAAACTCCCCCCAGCAACTTAAGGAAGAGCCACTGGCTGACCAGATAGGCGGGGTCGGGTTGCAGGATCAGACTCATGATTTCACATCCCTTCTGCAACGTAAGCAGGTCAATCCAGGAAGCGGCGGCGAGTCTCCGCGCTCGGCAGCAAACAGGCCTGTTTTCGGCCGAACCAACGGAAACGGTTGCGCGCTACTAACCGATAACCTGCGTCTCGCAAACCTCGGGGGATAGGGGCAAGCCACGCCAGCATGGACCACCGCCCCGGCAGGCGGCGCGCGATTTCAATCACCGCATCACTGCGCAGGTGGATGGCCGTCCCATCGATCAGCACCATGGTTTCAGCACTCAACTCGGTCAGACCGTGCCGTGCCAGCAATGCTTGACCCGCTGGCGACTGCATGGCAGCGAAACGGAAACAATCCTCGGGATCTTTCCTGATGATAAGCTGCACTGCCGTATCACAGAGATTGCAGATACCATCGAAAAGAATAATCGGATGCTCGTTCATTGCTCTTCCATTCTACACCTTCCGGTTGCAGCGGCACTCTTCTGATGATTATAAGACAGATGGCTTCAACACCGTCCGGGAGTCTTCGTCATGAATCGAGCATAAAGTTGTCTCACCGGGGGCATGTGTCTGTGGCGACCTGCTGGATGCGGTAGAAGGGGTTTTACATCAACTGTAACGGCTTTGGTCTTTCCGTAGTATTCCACGTGGTTGCAAGATACACCTTAAACAATAGACTTACGGGTTACCCCCCCCCTGGTGCTGGTTTTACATGGCTGGTTTTATATTCTGGTTCAGCCGGAACAGGTTGTCTGGATCATATTTCTCCTTTAACCGGATCAGACGCTGATACCCTGCCCCATAGGCGTCCGCAACCCGGTCGCCCTCTTCTTCGGTCATAAAATTGATATAGACACCGCCGGTCGCATAAGGCGCAGACGCAGTAAAGAATTCACGGGCCCAGGCGATACAGCGCTGATCGTCTGCCGGCGCCTCCCAACGGGCATGGATATTGAGCACAAACTGGGCATCACGCTGCGCATAAGCGGTTGTATCTTCTGTTTTGAGGATGGGTCGACCACCGAGAAGACCAATGTCCATGCCCGTTGGGA
>PVMK01118778.1_pt1 | contig 11886 bp, 9 predicted proteins | sample 1853481 | NCBI WGS metagenome assembly PVMK01 (sample SAMN08533507, study PRJNA380276) | Marine sediment metagenome, whole genome shotgun sequencing project. | reverse complement strand
GACTGGCGATATCGGCCGCAATGGGTGTGCGCGACAACAATGAAGCTAGCTGGACTCAGGTGATGGAAGTTATTGAGTTTATGAGCGATGCCACGAACATACCCATTTTACTGGATGCCGACACCGGTTACGGAAACTTCAATAATGTGCGTCGTCTCGTCCTCAAACTTGAACAGCGCAATGTCGCCGCCATGTGTATCGAAGACAAACTCTTTCCAAAAACGAATTCATTCATCAATGGCGATCAACAGCCTCTTGCTTCTATTGAGGAGTTTGCCGGAAAGATAGCGGCGGCGAAAGATACCCAAAGCGATCCCGATTTTTCTGTTGTGGCTCGTGTTGAGGCTTTTATCGCCGGCTGGGGATTATCCGAAGCCCTTAAACGAGCTGAAGCTTACTACAACGCCGGCGCCGATGCTATCTTGATGCATAGCAAAATAGATACGGCCGATCAAATTATCGCGTTTATGGCTGAATGGCAGGATACCTGCCCGGTGGTCATCGTACCCACCATGTACTACAAAACGCCGGCAGAACTGTTTGAGGAAGTGGGCGTCAGTCTGGTCATTTGGGCGAACCATCTTATGCGTGCCAGCATAAAGGCAATGCAGGAAACCGCAGCTGAAATCTACGAGGCTCGCACTTTAGCATCTATAGAGAATAAGATCGTACCCGTAAAAGAGATCTTTCGACTGCAGAACGCGCAGGAACTAAAAGTGGCCGAAAAACGTTATCTGCCGGTTAATGGAAACTCTCACTTACATCAAGGAGAGAAGTACTCGTGAAACTAATCGATATCGACCCCAAGACCGACCCCTTGTGGCTGGAACTTATAAATCGGCATAAGAGTGACGTTTTTCAATCACCTGAGTGGATGAATACACTGTCGGCTACTTATAATTTTGACTTCCGCGCGCTGGTTATACTGGACGGTTCTGACCAACCCCGCTCTGGCATGGCCTATTGTCTTGTAGAGGATATGATGGATCCTCGGATCGTCAGTCTTCCCTTCTCGGATTTCTGCGATCCATTGGTAGAGGACGCCAAAGACTGGAACTATTTAGCGGACGCCCTGCTGCAAAACGGGCATCGAATAAACTTACGCTGTCTACACAATAAGATACCTCTTCAAGATGACCGTTTCAACTTGGTAAATCGAGCGAAATGGCACAGTTCAGATCTTAACAAAGATCTGGATACACTTTGGCAGGATCTACATGGTTCAGCTAGAAGAGCAATAAGAAAAGCGCAGCGTGAGGAAGTGGACGTTCGGATCGCCACTCAAAAAGAGGAACTGCGATCTTTTTATGATTTACATCTCAAAGTTCGCAAGTATAAATATCAACTCCTCGCCCAGCCTTATCGATTCTTCGAGCATATCTGGGATCAGTTCATCGCCAAAGATAGCGGTGCTCTCATGCTTGCCCGCCACCAGGACATCGTCGTTGGTGGGGTATTGTTTCTGGAATGGCAAAACAAACTTTACTACAAGTTCAATGCTTCCAGTCCTGAATATAGATCACTAAGACCCAATGATATCGTCGTTTGGGAGGGCATGAAGTATGCTCATTCTAAGGGTTATGACTATCTCGACTTCGGTTTAAGCGATTGGGATCAGGACGGTTTATTACAGTACAAACGTAAATTTGCCAGTGAGGAAAAAACAATTTCGTTTCTAGGTCATACGCCCTCTGGCACACCATCCCACAAAGAGAAGCAACTCCGAATGATCTTACCCCAACTCACCGATCTATTCGTTGATGAACTCGTACCCGATCACGTAACCGAGACTGCTGGAGATATTCTTTACCAATATTTCACCTGATCTGGAGCCGTGACTTTCCTGGCAACAATACTATCTAGATGGGGGACAAAAGAACACAGATCGGGGAATCGAGGTTGGGAATCAAAACCGGCCTGACCTGGCCGACTCGATGGAAGATATCATCCTCGAGGGATTGACCGTTTTCTCTTTTCCAGGAAAACATCGTCGTCGCTTGCAGACGACTAACGGTCTAGAACGACTCAACCGCGAGATTCGTCGTAGTACGCGAGCCTCTTTCCTGTTTCCATATGAAGTGAACCCCATAGTTTGGATACATGGCTTAGTCGGATATCATGTTCAAACTGAGAGTTCACGATGACAAAACGAAGGAAGTTCAAGCCAGATTTCAAAGCCGAAGTGGTGCTTGAGATAATCAGCGGGGCCAAGAAGTAAGCAGAGATTGCGGCCGAAACACCCAATATCAACAACAGAGGCATAATAATGCCAAGAAAGATCTTGGCCCGGAGACTGGACCGAATGAGCCGGATAGTTGAGCCGAGTCTTGATATCATCGCTGCATAGACCGCCATCTAGCCTGAAGATCTGATTAAGCACTGCGCATGTACATTTTGACCGTCTTATGCCAGGGGATCAAGTAACGATTGTCATCTTTTTTTAGATTTCAAGTCATAGTCGGGATTTTACGGCAAGTAGAGTCAAATTGACTATAGCAGCGCCACAACCATGTATACATCAGAAATCCCGATCGAGGTTCAGTACCCCCTACCAACATCTTAGGTACGGGGATTTTTAGGAGTTGCTTGCCGAACCAGGTTGGCTTGGTTATTTAGGTCACATCGATTTTTCTCCGTTCTCCGCGGTGAAATTCCGACCGTTCTTATCAGATGGATTACTCACTATCGTTTTGGCCATTCCCGCACCGAAAAGGATGTTCTGCAGGCATGACTATCGGTCGCCAAGCTCAGCAGTTCCAGTGCTACTCATTAGAAGCTGAATTGGAAATATGACGACTACTCAAATTGATAATAATTGGTGGCTTAAAGGTAAGCCAGCAACTATTCGGCGTCTTCTTTGGCCTCCCGCAAAGCTGCCAGGTGAACCCGGTGGTCTGGAAAATCCTCACAGTAATTATAGCGATAGGTTAATCGAAGAACTCCCTTCGAATCGACCACAAATTCCCCCGGCAGTAACCAGGGATTGTCGACCACCGGACGCCCGTCAGCCCGTCTAGCTGCGGCCAATTCTAGTCCTGCATCGAAATCCCGGTCTAAGAATTGCTCAGGAGCGTCAAAGAAAATCTGTGATTCTCTAGCCTCCAACAGGCCATAGGCTTCATAGACGTGGTAATCAGGATCGCAGAGAATAGGGACCGGAGGGAGATTGTACTTCTCAGCGTAGTGAGTCGCACGAGTTGGTTCGCCCTGGCCAATAATCACGATGTTGGCACCGGCCGCGACGTAGTCATCGTACTCCTGTTGGAGCCGTTTTGCTCGATCAACGCCACAGCCACAACCATATTGTCGCCAAAAGAGAATGAGGGCAGGTCGTTCTGACCAAAAGCTAGACAGGTTTTGCATCCGCCCATTCGCGTCAAGAATCTTGAAGTCAGGCGCCGGATCACCGACCTGCGGTGGGAGCTTTAACCAGCGGGTTCTAGTAGGCCCTTCTTTCCAATATCCAATCCATTCATCTTCAGCCTTGTCGATCAACCTTTCTAGTTCTGCGGTCATCTTAGTCCCTCCAAAGTGAACTCTGCAAAAAACCATATAATATTTTTCTGTTAAAGCGTAATTGCCCGCCGGCGTTTTCGGCTCCCAATTCCAACTGCCAGCTTATTGCTTCAGGGTAGTTGGAGCCAAGGCGCGATTGATGAGACCTGCCAAAATCCCCGGAGTATCCTTTAAAATGTGCCTCCAATTCTCTGGACGATCCTACACTCGCTATGGATTCAGCATTACCGACACGAAGATGTAGTACTTCTCTTCAAAGCTTGCAGGATCCGTTTTAGACTCGGCATGTGTCCATCCTGCGCCTGTCACTATAAGACTGACCGTAAATGGTCCTCCGTGGTTCTATCTGTAAGTAGGGTTGTTGCAGTCAGTATTGGAGCCGCCTTCGCCAAGGCTCCAGGTGCCTGATCATAGCAACCGCACGCGTCCTATGAAAGGCCAATTAGCCCTTATGGCCAGCGTCTTCACAGTGGTGGTCGCGGGCTCTTCAGGCAGAGAGTCACCAACTCATCGATCGATGCCGTGCCTACACACATGACCGTGTCAGCCCCACCCCAATATATTTTGACAGTGCCATCTTCCTCGGGCACCGCACCACAAGTAAAGACGACATTGTGAACGTAGCCGGTCACTTCCCAGGGATCCTCTGGTTGCAATATCCACTCGTCGGCGACGCCGAGGACTATGGCAGGGTCCTCAAGATCATGAAGAGCCACACCAAGCCGGTAGATCGAGCCATCCATGGTGGAGAAAACGCCGTGATAGATGTGAAGCCAACCCTGATCGGTCTCAATTGGAGTTGCCCCAGGACCGATCTTCATCTCATCCCAATGGTATTCCAGAGGCCTCATCACTATTTGGGAATCGCCCCAATGTACCAGGTCGGGCGAGAATGAAATCCAAATGGACCAGGGCGATATCTCTGAATGGGGCCGGTCCAGGCGGGCGTACCGGCCCTCGAACTTACGCGGAAACAGAACAACATTGCGGTAATCGGCCGGGGTGATGAGAGAAATCCTTTCCGTCGACTGAAAATCCCTGGTTTGGGCTAACCCAATGCGCACACCATATCTCGAGTAAGCGCTATAGGTGATGAGATAGCGGTCTTCAATGGCGCAGATACGCGCATCTTCGATACCATACTCCTCGTAGTGGGCAAAGATGCCCTCGGACGATGGCACCATAAAGGGCTCCGGATGCACCTGGAAATGGAAGCCGTCATCGCTCTCCGCCAGACCGAGAATCGATCGGCCGTTTCGCCGGTGCGAGCGGAAGAGCATGATGGTGCGCTCCTCGTGCTTAACCATACCTGCGTTGTGTACTGTTTCAACCGGATAGGGCACGTCTTTTTTAGTAAGGATAGGATTGCCAGGATACCGTTCTACGATGCTCATTGTCTCTCAACCATTCAGAACGAACTGGAGAAGGTCTTCTAGCAGGCAGGTCGCCAGGCCAATGACATGGTCTCCTCCCCCATAATAGATATAGACTGTCTCGCCCACCACTGGATTCGCACATGAAAAGACGACGTTGTTAATATCGCCCCGTATTTCCCACATTTCCTGCGGTTCAAATATCGGTTCCTTCGGACGGGCGATCACCTGGGTCGGATCGTTCAGATCGAGCAAGCAGACGCCAAGGCGATAGACGTGGTCGGCGTCGTAGGCGTGATATAGGTGAAGCCAGCCTTGCTCAGTCTCGATTGGGACGCCATTGCTACCGACACTTGTATTGTCCCACCAGTTGCCCTGGCGTGGACCGAAGATGGGGCTCATACTGCTCTTTGACCAGGTCATCAGATCGTCAGAATAGGCTATCCAGATCTCAGGCCTTCGACGGTGAAAGGCCGCGTAGCGACCGTCGATCTTTCTTGGGAAAAGGACGTGGTCCTTGTTGTCCTCACCACGCACAATCGACGCCAGTCGTTGCCAGCGGATCAGATTGTCACTAACAGCGATCATAGGAAGAATTCCGGCGCCGACATGGGTTGGTTCGCCATCACCTTGGAACTCGCTGCCGTAGGCTGTATAGCACATATAGAATCTGTCACCCAACTGCGTTACTCGAGGATCTTCTACACCGCGAGAATCGCTGGCGTCTATTGGTGATAAAACCGGTTGTCGCAACCGGTTCCATTGGACGCCATCTTCACTGACCGCATAACCGATGCGGCTGACCCAATCGAGGCCCTGGGCACGATAGTGCATGTGGAACAGGTCATTGTGGAAAATCACCGAGGCATTGAATACATTGTAGCACTCCCAGTCAGATGCCGGATCCGGTAGCATGATTGGGTTAGCGGGGTGTCGTTGCAGTTTCATAACATATCTCCGAATAATAAAAGAAGCTTAGTATACCTGGCCTGTCATGAGGCGATAATGTCTGGAGTGGCGATCCGTTCCTTGCCCTGCCAGAGTCATTCAGACCACACCAGTTGATAGGTAGAGCCGCCCTCAACAAGAATGCAAAGGGCAGAACCACACTTCCGAGTAGCCAATACCTGGCCATTCTGGTCGATAACTTTCAATACGCCTACAACGGCTGCTGGCGCATATGTTTCTTCGATGCCGGCGAACGTCACCCGGTTTCCTTTGACCGAGACGACCGGATAACTGCTGTAGACCACGACACCGGATGTTATTTCTACCATCGCCAGTGCAGCCATAGCTGGGGCCATGCCCGCTCCGTAGATCTCCTGCCCGATTGACCCGCTCAATTCCAGCGTATCACGCAGATCCTCTAAAGGTATATAGAGCGTAAGGTCGTTTCTGGCTACCGTTTCGTAAGCGGCCGGGTGCTCAGTCATGACCTCAAGCGGTAAGAACGGGGGCAGGCTTCGCGGAATCAGCACCAGCGTGTGCCTGGCGAATTCGGCTATCATCTTTTCTACGGTGGGATCCAGATCACCATGAAGTCGCTGTAATGTCTCTGTCAGGTAAATCCAGGCCTCGTACTGCTCCTTAGGTGTGATGACAGCACTGTCTTGGGTTGGATTCAAGCCAAAGAAAGTTCGCTGAAGGGGCGCGCCGGCCCATAGTTCAACTACCGCCTCAGAGGTTGTCTCAGCCTCTCCTGCCTCATGGCCGAAATCCCGCTCCCATATCCAGGACAGGCGCAACAAATTGGCAACAGCCCGGTTGACGACCTTCAAATAGAGCGGATCTGGTTCCAATTGGTAGAGGCGAGCCGCGGCCGCAGCCGTCAAGGCAGTCATGTGCGCTTCGTAGGTTAAACGAAACCCATGACCCTCCAGAGCAAGCAATGCCTTGCGGGCTTCAGCCAGGTATTGCTCATCACCGGTAAGGTCATGTAGCAGCAACATGAAATAGGCAAAGCCGCCACCGGCGTCAGGCTCCAGTCCTGAACCCTGCCAATCGCTGAAGCTGTAGAATTGGGGGAATCGATAGTCGACCGCGTGAGCGAAGTCACGCCAGGTTTCCCCTGAGCGCAAAGCCAGGTCACGTAGCTCGTCGTCTTCAGGCAGCCACAGGGCCAGTTCGGCCACCTTCAAAGCATGTCCTAACTCGTACCAGGTGTCGCCTCGTCCCTGGGATCCGGTCAGAGACAAAGGACCACTGTTCTGAAACATGCCCGCCGGGCCGAAATCAGGGTTGAAGAAGTCAGGTATTGTGGCCCGCAGTTCATCATAATAGTCAGGCGTCGTCCCAAAACGAGAAAGATAGCGGGTTAGGGCTGAGAAAACATCAAGCTGGCTGATAGCTTCGGCCGTCTCCCGCGTATCAGAGACATAAGCGCGCAGGTATCGTTGCCCTTCATACGTAACCCAGTTACTTGGCTCGGCCAAATCGGCGATGGTGCGCTGGTGTATGCCTGTGGTGGCGCCAGGAATCCCCTGGCCAGTCCATTCGTAAAGACCAAACCAATCTGGGAGTATGGGCCCGGGCACAGCTATCAGGTCGTAGATATCGCCAAGGTTGTGTAGATAACGAGTGAAGATCTCATCTTCGTCAACTGGCCGTCCAGGCAGAAGATACAAATAACTGTCGTAGAGGGTTACGACTTCCCCCTGAGGCAAACTCTGTAACTCTTGCCGGGAGAAATTATGCCCCAATCGCTGTCCTTGTCTGACGGGTGTGGCCGTTGGTGAAAAACGGGCAGCGGACATGAAGCCGTTGAGGGCCGTCAGATCTACCCAATAAAAGAGCGTGCTATCCAGGGCCTCACTGTAAGCGTAATAGTGGGGCGCGGCCATTGCGGCATGGTCAGCGTATACATCTACATGGCCTGAAGTTTCCTGGCCCGTTATCTTGTCGATGAATTGCAGTTCGGGTTCGGGTCCGGAGGGCGAGTCGCTCCGGGGAATGACCTCGAGTCGCCAACGCAAGAGACCAGGATGGTGATCATAGGCGTACAGGGTCGCCTCATAATCCACCCACAGACTATGGCCCGTCAAAATGAGTTGCTCACCCGAAGCCGTTTGCCTGTTCTCGATCCACGGGTTATCGCCTAATGTGTTAAGCCCTTCCCCACCCGGTAAAGTAAGACGCAAGGCCACAGAGCTGTCACTGGGTGAGATAATGAACTGTTGGCCATCGTACTCGAGCGAATAAGAACCGGTCTGAATGCCCGTTGCATCTGTCAGGAATTTTGTTTCGTCGTCATCGCTCCGGGGAACAAGGGGGGTGGACGAGCGACGGAAACGAGTTGATTCGACCGGAGACGTCCAGGCAGCGGACGGTTGATGCACCTCATTGTCCCGGTCGGCAACAGTTGCCACCGGAGGCGAGGTCATCGCACTCTCCACACCGGCCGCCGGCAACGATTGGGTTGGTGACATCAGTTTCTGACGACATCCAGTCAGTAGGAAGAGTATCAAGACTATAGTCGCGGCAAGCCATTTCCCTGCAACAGGTTGAACAGAACACTTGTCAGACATTTATTTTTGAAGTGCCAGGGAACGCTGTACCGCTGTTACCCCTACCAGGGTCAACCAGGCGACTGTAATTATCAGCAGCGGCAACATTGTCACTACGCTAAAGATCAGAACTGCAACACACACAATACCTATGATGAACGCAGGCCAGGGATTCAGTATCAATAACCGGCCACAATTAGCATAAGTGGTCCGCAAGGATTTGTCCTCCTGGGCAAACCAAAACGGCCAGTAAAAGAGATTTAGCATGAACCATAGGAGCAGTAAAAAAATCCAGAACAAACGGATAACCATCCAGCCTAAACCGGCAGAGGACCAGTAGGTAGTGATATTGACCAGCAAAATTATAGCGAAGATGATATTCGGCAACGCCCAACGCCAGGCCGGCCAGAACATAGCCCGCAGCAGCAGCCATATATCCGACAATTTCCAGGGCTCGTCATTGTAAGTGTGCTCGGCCATGGCATAGAGAACCGCTGTCGCCGGCGGACCGGTAATGATTGGGATCTGGAACAACACCCACAGTATGTTGAGAAACACCATCCCAATCCAGTCACGCCATAGAACACGGGAAGCATGGCCCAAGATATGAAATGGTTTGATCATCAACATATTGCGTTGCCAAGAAATCGTGGGTTCAAGTTCTATTGTGTTTCATCTAGCCCTTCACACCGGAATAGCTGACACCTTCAATGTAGTACTTGCTGAAAAAGAAGAACAGGATTAGCACCGGGACGGCGTTAACCATAGCACCAACCAACACCAAATTCATCTTGGCCACATACTGTTGCTTAAATACCTCCAAGGCGACATTCAGCACCCACATATCAGGCGTATTGAGGTAGAGAAGAGGGGACAGGTAATCGTTCCACATCGCTTGAAATTGCAGGATGAACAGGGTCAATAGCGCCGGACGTGCTAGAGGTAAAATCACATCTTTATAGATCTGGAAGTAGGAGGCGCCATCCATCATTGCCGCTTCTTCCAAGTCCTTTGGCACCGCCTTCAGAAATTGGGTTAAGAGGAAGATGCCGAAGGCGACAATAATACCGGGAAAAACCAGGCTATAGAATTTATTAATCCAGCCCAATTTGGCAATAAGGATGTAGGATGGAATAAGTGTAACCGCACCGGGCAGCATCATCGAGGCCAGCATGAAACCGAAAATGAAATTTCGGCCGGGAAATTGGAGACGAGCAAATGCATAAGCGGCCATCGAGCAAAAGATCAGCTGCAGGAAAGCTCGAACGACCGACAACAGCGCCGTATTAAAGAACCAGCGCACGAAACGACCACCCCCGGCGCTGATGGCCAGTTGGTTAAACAACAAGGCAACCAGGCCTGCAACCAGGATGCTTCCGGCCATGGACAGAACAACGCGGCCCCATTCGGGCTCAGACATGCCGATGATCCCCAGGGCGATTAACATCAGGAGTACAACGGCCACCGATGTCGATAATTTTAGAATCAGGCTGGCATCGAAGGCGCTTCCTAAAATATAATAAACGCCAAATCCAGTCCCCAGCACCATCAAAAGGCAGACCGGTAAACCGATCTTACGCGATAATCCCTTTCCCTCTTGCTGGTTTGTCATGGCTGTTAGCAGGAAGGTGGCGAAGAAGGCAAACAATCCGACGATTAAACCGATCGAAGTACTTCCTTCGAGCCTGGGGGCTCCACCCAGGTCAGTGGAAAATAACTCGGGCCAATTTGCTACCAGCCACTCTTTTGGAAAAAAAGATGGTGGAAAAGCGATGATCTCGGCCCCCGTCTTGAAGGTTCCCAAAAAAGCCAGTATGAAGGGCATAAAAACAGCCAGGCCCAACAAGATGAGCAGCAGGTAGCGAAGGATACGGCCGATACGTTTCCAAATCCTTGTCTCTCGCTTTTTCGCAGCGGATTTCAAGGATTCCGCATCAGCAGGTGTTACGGTCAAAACCAGTCCTCCTCATCCGTCAACACACGCACCTGCCTGGTGTCTCATCGTCAGTTCTGCTCTGTGCCTCGCTCAATATAGCGGCGTTGAATGATCGTAAAGATAAAAATAATCACTCCCAAAATAATGGCCCTTGAGGCAGCATAACCCATGCGTGGCGGGCCGCTGGTCCCCAAACCCTCTGAAAAAATCAGATAGACTGGTGTTAGAGTGGTATTTAAGGGGCCACCGGAGGTCAAGAGTTTCACCTGGTCAAATATCTGCCAGGTGCCAATGGTGCCCAGCACGACAATCAGTAAAATGACCGGCCGCAACATTGGAACCGTGATATTAAAGAATCGTTGACGCGCGTTAGCTCCGTCTATTGAGGCAGCCTCGTATAATGTAGGAGGGATATCCTGCAAAGCGGCCAGAAACATGATCATAAAGGTGGGCACCGTCGTGAAAATGTTCTGAAACATAATGGCCATCCAGGTGATGCTTGGACCTCGGAAATACCATTGACTCGATGGAATCTCCACGCCAAAAGGACCCAGGATGAGCTGGAACAATCCTCGGGGGTCGTTCAGCCAATTGATCTGCGTCCATTCAGCGCCGAACAATCCAAACACCTGGGAGAAGAAATGGTTGACGTAACCTGTTTTTAAGTACAGCCAGAAAAAAATGAAACTTATAACGACGGAAGAGGTAACGGCCGGGGCGTAAAAGATGGTGCGGAAGAATTGTTTGGCCCGCATGGGAGCATTTAATAGAACGGCCAACAGCAGGGCCAGGACTGTTTGGAACGTCACCACGATAAGAGCGTAATAAAGGGTGTTTACCAGAGAACGAATGAATTTATCATCTTCCAAAACGGTCCGGTAGTGTTTTAGCCCCGCCCACTCGGGAGTGGTGAACAAGTTGAAGTCAGTGAAACTGATGTAAATGGCATATATGATAACACCAACGGTAAAAACAAGGGTGACTAACAGGTAGGGCGATAAGAACATATAGGCAGTAATCGCCTCACGCCGCGCCCGGGGATTACGCCATACACTTCTTTTTTTCCTGGCGGCAGTGTTGGCCAATGGCAGCCTCCTGCAATAATGAGGCCGGAGACTGGTGCTTAAGCCAGCCTCCAACCTCTATCATATGTTCTAATGGGCAGGTCGAATCATTACTGAACTTCGTCTAGATATTCCTGTATCTCTTCATTCGCCTGCTCAAAGGCTTCGTCCACACCCTGATCGCCCAGGTAGATACGTTCTAGGGCCTGGCTAATGGCATCATTTACCTTGCCTGTGTTTGGTCCCCAGTAACCAACCCGGGTTAGCGGGAAGGTGCCACCAATGGCTATGGCTGCATCATTAGGATCGACCACCAGGTTGATCTGTTCAGGATGGGTTGAGTAAGCAAAGCCAGTCTTGACGATCTCGCCCTGGTTCTCAGCGCTGGTGACGAAGATGGCGAAAGCGGCCGCTGCCCTCGGATAGCTAGAGGCCGCGTTGATGCCGATGCCATTGGTGAAGATGACGTCCGCTTTGTCCACCGGGCCGCCAGG
>PVMK01188687.1_pt1 | contig 11887 bp, 10 predicted proteins | sample 1853481 | NCBI WGS metagenome assembly PVMK01 (sample SAMN08533507, study PRJNA380276) | Marine sediment metagenome, whole genome shotgun sequencing project. | reverse complement strand
TTTTCTCCTGAAACGCTAATGTATATGTTTCAGGTAATTTCTGAAAGTAAAACAAAAACCAGGGACTTACTCCAACAGAAGATTTATCTGGAAGTTTTATTTGTAAAGCTTGCTACCATGGAAGAATTAAGGCCACTAAGCTCTGTTCTAGATAAAATAGAAGGAATGAAAAAGATGTTCGAAGGCAACGTAGAGGATGCAGGCAAGGCAATATCCATAAGTAAGGCAAATGTTACGGCACCGGCAAAACCAGGGATACAAGCGAAACCTTCTCATGATTCTGTCGTCCTGGATAAAAAGGCAAGTCCTGATATCGACCTGGCTGATACCTGGAATAAAATAATGATTGAACTCCAAACAAAAAAAAAGACAACCTGGGCTCTATTAAAAAATGCAAGGGTATTAAGCATTGATGACAATGAAGCGATTGTAGAAGTTCCAAAAAACTACCTTTTTCACAAAGAAAGGCTTGAAAAACCTGAAGAAAAGCGGATAATCGACGGTTGTCTGGAAAAAGTAACGGGAAAGAAGATTCATTTAAAAATTATAGTTTCAAAAAATGATTTTCAGGTAGTCGATAATAAGAGTAGTGGTCATGGAGTGGTACAAGAAGGAAAAAGCAAAAAATCAGATGATATAAAAAATGAGCCTATGGTGAAGAAAGCAATCGAGTTTTTTGATGGGTCAATTGTTAATATAAGGGAGGAAAAGGGATGAAGGGAATGGGTAACATGGGCAACATGATGAAGCAAATGCAAAAACAGGCTGCGGGCATGCAGAAACAAATGGAGTCTATTCAAGCCAGCCTTAAAGAGCGCGTCATAGAAACAAGCTCTGGTGGCGGGATGGTAACGGTACATGTAAATGGGAAGCAAGATCTATTATCTATAAAAATTGATAAGGAAGTTGTTGACCCTGAGGATGTCCAAATGCTGGAAGATCTTATCTTAGCGGCAGTATCTCAGGGCATGAAACAATCTCAGGAAATGTATCAAGAGGAAATGGGAAAGATGACGGGTGGCATGAACATACCGGGATTGCCAAATATGTTTTAATAAAAAGCTATATAAAAATGAAACCACATCCTCAGGCGGCCCCATGAAGAAGCTATGAGATTCATGGTAAAAAATTAATACAAAAAGATTAAGTTTTTCAAGGTTACAGCATATGAGAATAGATACGATATTATCACCGCAACTTCGACAGCAGATGAAGCTGGCACCTCAGATAATCCAGTCAATAGAGATACTTCAGCTCCCTATGTTAGCTTTAGTAGAGCATGTACAGCAGGAACTGATGGAGAATCCCGTATTAGAAGAACTGACTGAGGAAGAGAAAGAGAAAGATGAACAAAAAACACTTGATGATGAGCTTGCAGAAGTCAAAAACCAGGAAGACGCGAAGGAGGATGAAGAATTTAAAAGGCTTGGAGAAATGGCAGATGATTGGGGAGACTACTTTTCTCAAACAAATATAAAAAGGAGCGATGCAGGAGAGGATCGAGACCGCAAACAGGAAGCATTAGAAAATACTGCTGCAGGGTCAATATCACTTCACGATTACCTCCTTGGACAGTTATCGATTATGGAGCTGGATGATTCGCTTATGACAATCTGCGAAAACATGGTTTTCAGCATTAATGATATAGGATATCTGGCTTATCCTTTGGAAGAGATGGTTGGATCGATGGAAATGCCAGTAAGTATTGAACAAGCGAATGAAGCTCTGAAAATTATTCAAAGCATGGAACCGCTTGGTGTAGGAGCACGGAATTTGAAAGAATGCCTTCTTCTTCAATTAGATGAGCGAGAACCTGATTACAATATTATCAAGGAATTAATCTCAGATCACCTTGAAGACGTTGAAACAAAGAAATATAAGCTTATAGCAAAAAAAATGGGATATAATCTGGAACTGATTAAAAAAATAATAGAATTCATTAAGACGCTGAACCCTAAACCTGGATCCCTTTTCAGCAATGAACGAATACCATATGTAACACCAGAAGTCAAAGTGGATTGTGTGGACGGGAAATATGAGGTCACACTCATAGGAAACCATAATCTGCCACGCGTTTATGTAAGCTCGTTTTATAAAGATGTGCTTGTTGGTAAAGGTTATGACATAAACACAAGGCGTTATATTCGCAATAAGATCGAATCTGCCAGATGGCTTATAGATGCTATTGAACAACGAAAGGGAACACTGCTCAAAGTGGCAGTCAAGATAGTAGAAATGCAGACGGATTTTTTTGAAGAAGGCACCCTCGCCCTTCGGACTTTAAAGATGCAGGATGTTGCAGATGCTGTAGGGATCCATGTATCAACCGTAAGTCGCGCCATAGCTCATAAGTATGCACAAACACCTAAAGGAATTTTTGAGTTGAAATATTTCTTTACAGGAGGATTTATGAATGCTGATGGCAACATGGAATCATGGGAAGCGACAAGACAAAAATTATCAAAAATTGTAAAAGAAGAAGACAAATCAAGCCCCTTAAGTGACGAAGAAATTGCTGCTAAATTAAGAGAGATGGGTGGTGATATTGCGCGAAGAACGGTAACTAAATATAGAAGAAGTATGAAAATTCCTTCATCAAGAAAAAGAAGAGAATATTAAACACGCACTAATTCCGTTTTACTAAAAAATATTGAAGCCAATTGAAATCATTAAAGACGCTATTATGTTTCTAGCATTTGTAGTGTGCGCTTCGGGATGCTATACGTTCAACAAAAGTCACAATTTTGCTCATAACCGTGCATTAAAGAAGGATTTGAATTTATTACATAAAGATGTCGATTCTTTTCTCGGCACCGCGGAACCTTCGATGCTCAGTGAGTGACACATTACTTCAGGTTCAGCCAAAAGCCTTCATATATAATATTTTCACCTTCCACGCTATAGTCAGAAGCAAATCGTCTAAACACTCAATTCACAATAAATCATAGTTTAGAGTTTGGCAATATGATCACTTACATTTCATTACTGAGTTGTTTCATGGAGTATCTTTAATGTCACACGATTTTGATATAATAATTAAAAACGGTATTCTCGTTGATGGGACAGGTAATGCCAGGAGAGTTACGGATATTGGGATCCGAGGCGATAAAATTGTTTATATAGGCAATATTATTAACCATCCGGGCTCCGGCGTTATTGATGCTGCTGGATGTATTGTTGCACCGGGATTTATTGATATCCATTCGCATAGTGATTTTTTCTGGTTAGTCAGTCCGGAAAGTGAAAGTAAAATCTATGATGGTGTTACCACAGAAATTTGTGGGAACTGCGGCATATCCGCATTTCCGTTAAAAGGTCAATTACTTGAAAACAAAAAAAAGGGGTTCAGTAAATTCGGTTTGAATATTAATTGGCAAACAGCTGAGGATTTTTTTACCAGGGCAAATGAAGCAAAGAGTTCTATAAACAGAGGGTTTCTGGTTGGCCATGGCAACGTCCGCGCTTGTGTAATGGGATATGACGACCGGGAACCGGATAGTAATGAGCTTGCTAAAATGGAACAGGAATTACGAGATGCTATGGAATCAGGTGCTTTTGGTATGTCAAGCGGATTGGTTTATCCCCCGGGATGTTACGCGAAGACCGATGAATTAATTACATTATGCAAAATAGTCAGGGAATATAATGGTATATATGCAACCCATATGAGGAATGAAGGTGACGAATTAGAAGCTGCTTTAAGCGAAACTATAAATATTTCTAAAGAGAGTGGAGTAAAGAGTCAAGTCTCCCACATTAAGACATGGGGAGAAAAAAACTGGTGGAAGATAGATAAAATAGAAAGCCTGCTTGAAAATGCCAGAGCAGAAGGTATAGAAATCACATGCGATCGATACCCATATACCGCATCGGCAACAGATTTAGATATAATTTTGCCTGATTGGGTATATGAGGGCGGAACTGCCAAAGAGAAAAAAAGGCTCGGGGACCCTTTGTGCAGGGAGCGTATTATCAAAGAAATGAAGCAAGAAGGCGTAAGTCAGGAGTTTTGGGGAACCATAATGATTTCATCCGTGTTTAATAAAGACAAAAGAAGTTATGAAGGTAAAACGATTGCCGAGATTTCAAGAACATTAAAAGTACCTCCTTTAGAATTTGTACTCGACCTTCTATACGAAGAAGATTGCAGAGTAAGCGTTATATTCTTTAATATGTCAGAAGAAAATCTTGCCAGGATATTGAAATGGGATTTTGTAATGATAGGTTCGGATAGCTCTCTTCGTTCTTTAAAAGGAGTATTGAATTATGGAAAACCACATCCAAGAGGTTATGGCACTTTTTCCAGAGTAATTAGAAAATATGTTAACCAAACTTCCATTTTATCTATCGAAGAAGCTATATATAAAATGACAGGACTTCCCGCTCAAAAGCTGGGACTTAAAAACAGAGGCATCTTAAAGGAAGGGTCTTTTGCCGATATAACTATTTTTGATCAGGAAACTATTGCAGAACAGGCAACGTTTACAGACCCGCATAATTATTCTACCGGAATCAAGCATGTCATAGTAAACGGTAAATTAACTATTAACAATGGTAAGCACGAGAGCGTTATGAATGGCACTATTCTCAAGAAATAGATTTTATACCCATCTCAAAATAGTTTTTGGATAAAATCCAAAAACTATTTTGAGATGGGTATAACTGCAACCAAGATTTGGTTTTTTGAAAAGCCAAAAACCAAACCGGTTTTAGTATAAACCGAAATGCTTTTTAAAGCAAAATGGGGCTTGATTATCATATTGATATTGAATTATACTACTATTTGAATGTGTTAAATCACTATTATATTTAATTGGGTTTTATACCTAAAAGGAGGTTTTCGTGTACAGGAAAAGATGGAATATCAGAAACTATTTTTTGTCCCTTACGGTTTCACTGTTTGCTTTATCATTAATCCTTGGTTCTGCGGGTAGTGCTGAAGCAGCAAAAAGTGTAAGAGAATTAGAGCAATCTTTAATGAATGTTTCGGAAAATGTCAAACTGTCAGTTGTTTCCATCACGACAGTAAAAGTCTTCAAGCACCCTGCTACGGGAGGATATCATGGTGATCAGTATGGGCGCGGTCACGGTAATGGACGTGGTGATAGACGTGACAGAAGGGGAGGTCCGTTCGATGATTTTTTTGATAAATTTATGCCAAAAGCACCGCCTAAGGGAGAGTTTAAATCACAAAGCCTTGGCTCCGGTGTAATAGTAAAAATTGATGGTGAAAAAGCATACATCCTGACCAATAATCATGTTGTTGCAGAATCGGACGAATTAAAGGTTAAGCTCAGCGACAAGAGAGAATTTGATGCAGAAATTGTAGGCACAGACGAACAGACAGATTTAGCAGTGATAAAAATTGAAGGAAAAAATTTGGTGTCTGCAGAGATGGGAGACTCTGAAAAATTGAGGCAAGGACAGTGGGCTATCGCTATCGGAAACCCTTTCGGTCTTACCCATACCGTTTCAGTCGGTGTTGTCAGCGCGATAGGCAGATCAGGCGTCGGCATTGCAAACTATGAGAATTTTATTCAAACCGACGCTGCGATTAATCCCGGAAACAGTGGCGGCCCATTACTGAATATCGATGGAGAGATTATAGGTATCAATACGGCAATTTTCACTCGTTCCGGGGGTTACCAGGGAATAGGATTCGCCATTCCTGTTAACATGGCGAAAGCCGTACTCAGAGACTTGATTGATAAAGGAAAAGTTACTAGAGGTTGGTTAGGTGTCGCCATTCAGAATATAGATGCATCACTTGCAGAGCAGTTTGGTGTAGAGGTTACCGAAGGAGTATTGATAAGTGATGTACAGGATGATTCCCCAGCCAAGGAAGCAGGCTTCGAAAGAGGCGATATTGTAATCGGATATGATAATAGGGAAATAAGTGATGTTAATCGCCTGCGTAACTTCGTCGCTCAAACTGAGGTTGGCAAGAAGATTAAAGTCAAAGTCTTGAGAAAAGAAAAGGAAACGATTTTAACCGTAAAAATAGGTGAACAGCCATCAGATTTGTTTGCTTCAGGTAAAACATCAGCTGGTAATGACCTGGGTATATCAGTACAAGACCTGACAGAAGAGTTAGCGAAGAGTTTTGAGTTTGAAGGTGAAACCGGCGTAGTTGTTACTGCTGTAGAGCCAGGCAGTCCTGCTGCTCAAGCTGGTGTAAAAGAAGGTGATTTAATAAAGGAAGTTAATCGCGAAAAAATTAATAATTTAGAAGAATTCAAAAGCGCGTTGAAACGTACTGCGAAAGGGAAAGACATTCTATTTTTATTAAGAAGAGGTATGCATACACGTTTTGTGATAATTAAGAGTAAATAGAAAAGCAGGTTTTTCTAACTGCAGAAGAAATTATTATCACAAAGAAAATTTAAGCCTCGTTACCGTACTCTGGTAACGGGGCTAATTTTTTTGATCAATCTTGTAAGTCTTCAAAAAGAGGCGAGAGATTTTGTAGCCTTTTAATTATCGGTACCAGTATTTCCAGAATATAATCAATTTCATCTTCAGTATTAAATTTACTTAGACTAAACCTAATTGTGCCCCTACTGGTAACAGGAGGAATTCCCATAGCCTGCAAGACGTGAGATGGTTCTGCCGAGCCTGTTGTGCACGCGGAACCTGAAGAAGTCGCAATGCCTGCCATATCAAGCAAAAGCAGGGTCGCCTCCCCTTCAACATATTCAAAGCTTACGTTACTTGTATTGGGTAGACGCTCACTGTTCTCTCCACTTATTACCACATGAGTAAGCTGGTCTTTGATACCTTTTTCCAGTTTATCCCTGAGACGCCTCACTTCTGTCTGTTCTTCTTTCACAAATCCTTCCGCTAATTCGCAAGCCTTGCCCAGCCCGATAATATAGGGAACATTTTCAGTTCCGCTCCTTCTATTATCCTCCTGATGACCACCAATAATCAAAGGATCAATTCTAACTCCTTTTCGTATGAACAGGACGCCAACACCTTTTGGCGCATGAAGCTTGTGCCCGGACATTGACAGAAGGTCAATATGGCTGCTTTTTAGATTTACGGGGAGCTTGCCGATTGCCTGGACCGCGTCACAGTGAAAAAGCACTCCTTTTTCTTTGACTATTTTACCAATTTCTTCTATCGGAAATATCACGCCTGTTTCATTATTTGCATGCATGATAGAAACAATAGCCGTATTATCCTTTATGGAATCTCTTAGCTCATCAAGATCAAGCATTCCATCGCTATCGACGCCAAGCTCTGTTACTTCGTAACCGTTCTTCCCAAAATATTTACATACATTCAAAACGGCCGGATGTTCTACCTTGGTTGTAATGACGTGCTTTTTGTCAGGATGCGCTTCTAACGAACAATGTATGGCATAATTATTACTTTCTGTTCCACAACTCGTAAATACGATTTCAGAGGTATCTGCCCCCAGAATGGTTGCGACTCTTTCTCTGGCAAGATCCATCTTGCCCGACACTTGTCTTCCAAAGGTATGTATGCTTGATGGGTTACCGTAGAATTCCTTAAAATACGGCAGCATCTCTTCCAGGACTTCATCATCAACTCGTGTTGTCGCGTTATTATCAGCGTAAACTTGCTTCATGCGTAAATCTCCATTTTAATATAAATCAGTACGTCTATGTTCAAATAAAGGTATCTCTGTTCTTACCTCTTCCAATAAATCTAAATCTATCTCCGCGAAAATCACATTTTCATTGTCCTCCGCTTTTGCAAGGACCCTTCCCCATGGATCCACTATCATGCTTTTTCCCATAGCATGTTATATTATTCGGGCTGGTCCCTATCTGATTAGCAGCGACGACAAAAGTCTGATTCTCAATAGCACGTGCCTTAACCAAAGGCTCCCAGTGATATTCTCCGGTAGTTGACGTAAATGCCGACGGGGATAAAAATAACCTTTGCCCCATTTAACGCCAGAGACCTGTAAAGCTCGCAGAAACGTAAGTCGTAGCAAATGCTCATACCAACTTTTACGGTTCCCATATCAGCGGTAACTACCTTTTCACCTGCTACTACATTCTCAGATTCTTTATATCTTATCTTGTCTTGTATATCAACATCAAAAAGATGGACCTTTGAGTACTTTGCCACTATTTCACCATTTCGCGCAACTATTACGGATGTGTTATAAACCTTGTTATTTCCAACCTTCTCAAATATGCTCCCGCACACTATATAGATTCCATGCTTTCGTGCTTTATCCGATAACGCATTAATCGTATCACCCGGTATCTCTTCCGCATTTTCTACCATAACTTTTGTATGGCCGCAGCAGTTAAACATCTCCGGCAAGACGACAATGTCCGCACCTTCTTTAACTGCACTATCGATAAACTTGCCAGCTAGTTTTAAGTTTCCGGCTTTGTCCTCGTTTGAACAGAACTGGATAGCAGCAACGATGAATTTACGTCCTAATTCGTTTTTTGATTTAGCCATTTAATATTTAAAATAAATAATTGACACTTATCATGTGTCAAAGTAGAATTTCAGGCATACTACTCAAAACGTACGTCTTTTAACATGTTACCATAACTAAAAGCTTTCATATAACCTTTTCTGCTACTCTCTGTGAGTGCGGTATAGAAATATTACTACCTCTTTTTACTGTTTTTTAGTGAGATAAATATGCTTAAAGAAAAAATAGGATTTATCGGTGGAGGAAAGATGGGAGAAGCTCTGATGAAAGGGATTATCAGGGCAAAGCTGAGTCCTGTAGATAACATTATCGTCAGTGATGTTGACAAAAAATGTTGTCAAGCTCTTGAAAAAGAGACAGGGGTAAAGACGACACAGGAGAATAAAGAAGTAATAACCAATTCTGATGTAATAATCCTTGCTGTCAAACCAAACATAATGGGAACTATTCTTGAAGAATTAAAAAGCGACATTACATCTGAACATTTAGTTGTCTCTATCGCGGCAGGCATTCCATTGAACTTCATGGAAGCATCTTTAAACGAGGGATGTCGGACTATCAGGGTTATGCCCAACACACCATGCCTTGTGGGTGAAACTGCTGCAGGGTATGCCTTGGGGAAAAATGCCACCCGGAATGATGGAGAATTAGTTGGCCGGATACTTAATGCAGTAGGTAGATCTTTTTTACTGGAGGAGAAATACCTCGATGCCGTTACCGGATTGAGCGGCAGCGGCCCTGCTTTCATTTATATGGTTATTGACGCATTGGCAGACGGAGGTGTTAAGATGGGCTTGCCAAGAGACGTATCAACGGAGCTTGCAGCACAAACAGCCTTTGGCGCGGCAAAGATGGTATTGGAGGCGGGTATGCATATAGGAGAGCTCAAAGATTCTGTGACCTCTCCGGGAGGGACGACTATAGAAGGGCTTCACGCGTTGGAAAAAGGCGGTCTCACGAATGCCCTGATAAATGCCGTTGAAGTTGCGACAAAAAAATCAAAAAGACTGGGCAAGGCATTTTCGAAACAGAAAAAATAATGCAAACATACCAATTGCTGAAGAATATAAGGACTCTTCTCTTCGTCTTTATATCAGTGAGCATAATAGTCGCTGGAATAGAAGGTCCTTTAGATGCATCAATACAGGAAATAAAAAGTGTAAGAGACTCCTCTTTTAAAGCATTCATAAAACAAGTCAATCAAAATTACGGCAAACAGTACGCCTCGCATGTGCAAGAGCTATTCGAAGTACTTCTCAGAGAAGAAAAATTCGATCCCGCCGAAGCAGGACCACGTTTCCTGGAATTTGATGTACTGAAGATGAGAGAAACAGCAGGCACTTATCAAACAGCAATAATCAAGGATGGCAACATGATGAGTGTCAGGGATAACTGTAAAATCTCCTTTACGCCCAGGGAGAGATGCTACATATATATATTCAAGATTGAAACAACAGGTAAGATATTCCCGCTATTTCCGAGAAAAGAATTCAGCCTGCAGACGAACTCTTTAACGCCTAACCTGACCTATTTTATCCCTCCTATGAAAAAATGGCTGCCCTTTGACAAAGGCTACGGAAAAGAAGCAATCATTCTGTCTGCGTTCACAAAAGGGAATCCTGATATTGAAAGGTTGATGGAGTACTTTAATACTTTCAGTACAAAAAACTTGCCCGCCAACAAAGAAAAGGCCAAACCCGTAAAAGAAATCCCCATTATCAGCAACGGCATAAGCGGCTCTAGAAAAAGTGAAGAGAGAAAGCTGCGGATGCCTTTTGATGAACTTACAACGTTTACGGCAACGGAGTATAAATGGGAAGGCAGCAAATTCGTGAAAACGCTATGGTATAAGCGCAAATGAATTTCCTCTAATTTGAGTGATTTTGTTGTTTATAGTAGCCGCATTTGATCTAAGCCTGAAAGTCGTGCTTGTCCTGCCAGTGTCAGGTGGACTTGAATGGATGCTTACGACGGATTGCCTGAATCACCTCGTCGAGCTGTTGAAGAAAACGTGATCGGTCACGCTTCTTTAGCGGCGGAGGCCCGCCTGTTATCTTTCCTGTGCCGCGAAGTTCTGACAACAGGTCTCGAGTCGCGACGGCATGACCGATGTTGTTTTCCGTGAACGGCTTTCCGGTTGTACCAATGACACATGCACCTTCCTTGAGGCAGCGGCTTGCAAGCAGAATATCAGCGGTGATCACGATGTCGTGAGGTTGCGCGTGATTGACAATCCAATCATCGGCCGCGTCGAATCCGTCCTCTACAACTTCGAGTGCAATCCATCGTTCATTCGGGATTCGCATCCAAGAGTTGGCCACCAATGTGACATCAAGGTGATATCGGCTTGCGACTCGGTATACCTCCTGTTTAACCGGACACGAATCTGCATCGACAAAGATGTGTAGCATACAAAGGTCCTCCCATCACCCAGGAAAAATCAAGACAAACCATATTTAATGCTTCTTTGTTTCTTCAGCCCGAAAAAGTGGGCAGGTCTTTAATCTTGAATATTCAGTTTCTTTGTTTTGTGTTTAACAACCTGCTTATTGTTGTGTAATGTACTCCAAGAAGGTCTGCAACCTCTCTCTGGCTATATCCATATTCATATACTGCTTCTGCTATCCTTCTGTTTCTTTTTTGTTTTTCTTTAAATAATTCTCTAAGACTCGGCCTGTCAACATACCTTTGGTTCCTTGGTATTTCAATTATATCTTTGCTCTCTTTAACGTAACCAATCAGACTATCAACAAAATTAACATCACCAAGAATACTCTGCCCTTTTAATTTCTCCCACAACGTTTTCTCTCCTATTCCAGATCGCACAAAACCCCTATACTCTTTTTCTGCATCCCTTCTTTTCTTGCCAAATTGTCCCAATATACAATCTGTTGTAAGACCGTTATGTGCCTTTTCAAATCCGGCTGTAGCCTTATAGCTACTCCATTTCCATTCTTTAGGTAACTTAACTGTTCTTGCTCTTACTGGGTTCAGAACAATATATCTACAAACTTCAAGAAAATGGTTCTCCTTCTGTATTAATATAGCTTTATATCTTCCCTGAAATATGTGTCCAGTCTTATTGTTTCGCCTATTATATCGCTGTGTGTAGACACCGTTTAACTGCCTCATTCCTTTCGAGAGATTACCATCTGGTGTTTCGATAAGCAGATGGTAATGATTGTTCATAAGACAATATGCATGGCAAAGGAAATTATATTTTTCATTAACTTTCTTTAATGTATCAAGAAATATCTTACGGTCCTCATCACCTGCAAAAATTGATTTCCTTGCATTTCCTCTGGATGTAATATGATATAAAGCGTCATCATATTCTATTCTTAATGGTCTGGCCATGTGGTATGTATATCATATAATTATTGATATTTCAAGATTAAAGACCTGACCCCATTCTAGTATAAATCTAACGACTGAGGTGAGCAACCCCGTTTGGCAAAT
>PVMK01142181.1_pt1 | contig 11888 bp, 13 predicted proteins | sample 1853481 | NCBI WGS metagenome assembly PVMK01 (sample SAMN08533507, study PRJNA380276) | Marine sediment metagenome, whole genome shotgun sequencing project. | reverse complement strand
GTCGCCTCTTCACGTTTTTTTCGTACCTGGTCCAGCTCGTCCTGTTGTTTTTTCAAACGATCCTTGCGGTCCTGGTCCTGTTGTTTGCGCATTTTTTGAAGACGCAAATCCTCTTCCCGCTTCTTCGCCGCCAGGTCCTTCTGGCGCTGCTTTTCCGCCTCGGCCTCACGTTTTTCACGTTCCTGGCGGTCCTTGAGCTCCTTGTCCCGGCGGTCCTGTTCCGCTTTGCGTGCGACCGCCCTTTCGGCCTCTTGCCTGGCCTCTTCCCGGCGTTTCTTGATGGCACCGGTATCCACCATCACCGCTTCAATCGTCATACCGGTCAATGTAGGCGGTTTGAACGGCTTCCAGTCCATCGTACCCAGCACCACCATCGCTGCCATCAATAAGTGGACAGCTACAGCTAAGCCAAAAGCCTTGGTCTGTGCCCAAAATTCGCGCATGCTGAATTCAGCCCCCGCCCTGCCCCTCAAGGGATTCCAGCGGATCGCTCATCAAGCCAACCTTTGTTACGCCGGCCTTTTGTAACAACACCATGGCGTTATATACGTGCCCGTAACCCACCTCTTCGTCACCACCCACCAGTACCTGGATTTCCGGGTTACGACGTACGATGGCTGCCACTGTCGTCACCAGTGATTCAGGATCAATCAGACCGCTGTTGATACCATCGACCTCGCCACCCGCATTCAAGTACAGATCACCGTTGGTTAAAACCGTGACCACCATCGGCTCTTCATTCTGCTGGCTATCAAGTGGCTCGGCATCCGCATTTGGCAAGTCAACCTCAACGCCCAGATTCAACAAAGGTGCCGTGATCATGAAGATGACCAGTAATACCAACATGACGTCGATATACGGCACCACGTTGATCTCGGACATCGGCCGGAGTTTGTTACGCTTTCTTTGCATTTCGCAGCAAATCCTTAAGCGTCAACCAGCGCGTGGGCCTGGCGCTGTAATATGCTGGTGAATTCTTCGGTGAAATTGTCATAACGTGTCTCAAGTCGTTCCACCTGGTTGGAGAAACGGTTGTAGGCGATCACGGCCGGTATGGCTGCGAACAAACCCATGGCGGTGGCTATCAACGCCTCCGAAATACCCGGGGCGACCATCGCAATAGTGGCCTGGTTGACATTGGCCAGTTGATGAAATGACGTCATGATGCCCCAAACAGTTCCAAACAAACCGATATACGGGCTGGTTGAACCCACGGTCGCCAGGTAACTGAGGTGATTTTCCAGGCGGTCGGTTTCCCGCACCAATGCGATACGCATGCCACGTTGGGCCGCCTCGACCAGCACACCCGGCGTCATACGACCCTGCTCTCGCATGCGAGAGAATTCCTTGAAGCCGGACTCAAAAATCTGTTCCAGGCCATCACCCGTATTGTTACGGCTGACGGTTTCATACAACTGGGTCAAATCGGTTCCCGACCAGAATCGTTCCTCGAATGCATTGGCACCCTTTTCTGCCTTTGCCAGGGACTGGCGCTTGCGGAAAATTATCATCCAGGATGAAACTGATGCTGCCAGCAGAATCAGCATCACCATTTTCACCATCCAGCTGGCTTCAAGTATCAGCTGCCAGACTTGTAAGTCATTTTGCATTGTTTATCTCCGCCCTGATCCATTTGGGCATACGGGTTGGTTTGAAGCTGTCTGCGGTCAGACAAACAGCAGTCATATTGGCGGTTGCCACCTGATTGCCGGTCGCAGCAACGGGTCACATCCTGGCTTAGGGTCATCCTCACACCACCGGCGTTTACCGAGTGCACCGTGATATCCAGTTCATCATCCAGGCGCGCGGCCTGTACAAAATCAATATCCATGTTGCGGATGGCAAAAAGGACATTGTCTTCGCTGGCTATTTTTGCCTGGTATATACCTATGCTTCGCAACCACTCGGTACGCGCCCGTTCGAAGAAATTCAGATACCGCGAGTGGTAAACCACGCCGCCGGCATCGGTATCTTCCCAGTAAACTCTTACTTTCCAGACAAAGGGATTCATATTTGGTTCTTTAGAACGTCATAAAACTATAAAAGGGGTTATTTACCGGAAAATAAATCGGCACCACCATTATTTTTATCATTACCGGGTTGTTCCAGTCCGAAGTGCCGGTACGCCTTGGCTGTCACCATGCGTCCTCTCGAGGTGCGGGTAATATAACCCTGCTGAATCAGGAAGGGTTCAAGCACATCTTCCACGGTACCGCGTTCTTCAGACAATGCCGCTGCAATACTTTCTATACCGACGGGACCGCCGTCAAAATTATCAATGATCAATCTCAGCAGACGGCGGTCCATGGTATCGAATCCGCATTCGTCCACTTTCAACATATCCATCGCACCCATTGCAATATCCGCATTGATCAGACCATCGCCCTTGACCTCGGCGAAATCACGCACCCGCCGTAACAGGCGGTTGGCAATACGGGGTGTGCCGCGTGCACGGCTGGCGATACCCATGGAACCTTCATCATCGCAGGGGATATTCAATATCGCGGATGAGCGCGTCACGATTTGCTTTAATTCCTGCGGGCTATAAAACTCCAGACGCTCGACAATGCCGAAACGGTCGCGTAAGGGTGAGGTTAACAAGCCGGCGCGGGTGGTAGCACCGACCAGTGTGAAGTGTGGCAGGTCAATTTTGATAGAGCGTGCTGCAGGTCCCTCACCGATCATGATATCGAGCTGGAAATCTTCCAGCGCAGGGTATAGCACCTCCTCGACTACCGGTGACAGGCGATGGATCTCGTCCACGAACAAAACATCACCGGGTTGCAGGTTGGTTAACAGTGCGGCCAGGTCACCGGCACGTTCCAGCACCGGTCCGGATGTCTGGCGCAGGTTGACACCCATTTCATTGGCAATCACGTGGGCCAGCGTGGTTTTACCCAAACCCGGCGGGCCAAAAATCAGTACGTGATCCAGTGCTTCCCCACGGCGGCGGGCAGCTTCGAGAAAAATATTCATTTTTTCACGCATTGCCTGCTGGCCGATGAATTCATCCATCGTCTTGGGCCGCAGGCTGATATCTATGGCCTTGTCAGACGGCGTATCCATGGGTGTCACCAAACGGTCGCTTGCATCACTCATTGGGCTTCACCCTGGTCTGTAGCGCTTTACGGATAATTGCCTCAGCGTCCATATCGGCTTCAGCCACGGCACTGATCATGCGGCTGACCTCGGCTGATTTGTAACCCAGTGATGCAAGCGCATGACTGGCCTCGGTTACCGGGTCTGTGCTGAGGGGGGAGCCACCTGTAGCCGTTCCGCTAACGCCAAGATTGATGCCTTCGAGCTTGTCGCGCAATTCCATGATGATGCGTTCTGCAGTTTTTTTGCCGATACCGGGCATCCGTACCAGGGATGCCACATCGGCGGTAGAAACATAACGGGCCAGTTCTTCACCGCTGGCACCCGATAATATCGTCAGCGCCAGTTTGGCTCCGATACCACTGATCTTGAGCAGTTTGCGGAACAGTTCGCGCTCACCCAGGGAGGCGAAGCCGTACAGGGTCTGGGAGTCCTGGGAAAAATGGTGATGGATCAATATCGCCACCTGTTTGCCCTTTTCCGGCAAATCGGAAAACACCCCCAGGGGTGCTTCGACTTCATAACCGACGCCATTAACGTCAATGACCAGGTAGGGCGGGTTCTTGTTCAGTAAGGTGCCTGCTAAACGTGCAATCATTGTGAAACCTGCATCATCGCCATGCGGGCCAGTGTTTGCGCTGTGTGCTGGTGACACAGGGCCACGGCCAGGGCGTCAGCGGCGTCGTTCTGAATCGGTCCTTTAATACCGAGCAGTAAACCCACCATGTGCTGCACCTGGGTTTTATCAGCCCCGCCGCGGCCAACGATGGCCTGCTTGATGGTGCGCGGACTGTATTCCGATACCGGCACATCACAGGAGATCGCCGCGCATACGGCTGCACCGCGGGCCTGGCCCAATTTAATGGCCGAGGCGGCATTGTGCGCCATGAAAACGGTTTCAATGGCAGCCTGGTCCGGTTGGTGTTCTTTGATCAATTGCTGCAGTTCGGAAAAGATGATCCCGAGACGCTCGGTAAACTCACCGCTACCCGCCCTGATGCCACCAAAATAAACCCGTGTTACACGGTCGCCGTTTACTTCGATGATACCCACACCGGTCATCCGTGAACCAGGGTCGACGCCGAGTATGCGTAAGTTTTTCAGTGGTAGGCCTCTTCGGGAATATCTGCGTTGGAGTACACATCCTGCGTATCATCCAGGTCTTCAAGCGCATCCAGGAAACGCAGGACTTTCTCACCGGTCTCAACATCCAGTTCAACTTCGAGACTGGCACGCATGGTGATCTCCGAGTTTTCCGCGTTCAGACCAGCTGCTTTCATGGCCTCGCTGACAGCGCTGTACGTCTCGGGACTGGTAATCACTTCAATTGAACCATCATCATCCATGACGATATCATCCGCACCGGCATCCAGCGCCACTTCCATGACCTCATCTTCAGAGGTTCCGGGTGCAAAATTCAACACACCGATCTTTGAGAAAAGATAAGCCACCGAGCCGTCGGTACCCAGGTTGCCGCCATACTTGGAAAATGCGTGGCGTACTTCAGCCACGGTCCGGTTTCGATTATCGGTCAGGCATTCGACCATGACTGCAATACCACCCGGTGCGTAACCTTCATATTTGAGTTCTTCGTAGGTGACACCCTCAAGATCGCCGGTGGCTTTTTTAATAGCCCGCTCAATATTGTCCTTGGGCATATTGACCGCATTGGCCTTTTCAATTGCCAGACGCAATGCCGGATTGGTATCAGGGTCACCGCCGCCCTCGCGCGCTGCCACCGAAAGCACCCTGTTGATCTGGGTGAATATCTTGCCGCGTTTGGCATCAACCGCTTTTTTGCGGTGCTGGATATTCGCCCACTTGGAATGACCTGCCATAAAATCTGTACCTGTAAGAAATGGAATTTCGGGAATTTTATCACGAAACCCTGCCAATCCAAGGGCAAAAAAAAGGCTTTAGGACCCCTTATTGAACTTGCCGTGCAACAGAAACTGCTCAACTTGCTCTACCACCTCAATCGAGATCAGCATTTCAGAATGGGCTACCTCTAATTCAACACTATCCTTCAAGCCGTCGAGTTCCGTCTCGCTGACGGTAACGCTGCCATCATTTGGCTCGCTGCGCTGGCCCGCAATTCGACCCAGCCCGAGTGCGCGTGTACCACGGATGATTCCCGTTTCATGATTCAGCGGCGTGTGTTGGAAGCCCTGCATCAGGTTTTCCCGGGCTTTGCCAAACATGAGTTTCAACCCGGGTAGTTTTTGCAGACGTTTGGCGATACTGCTGCCTTTCACGGGTGTGCCCATCAGTACCACCCTGCCTGGTGGTAAATCATCAAAACGGCTTAACAGGTTTAAAATCACCAGGCCGCCCATACTGTGGCCAACCAAGTGCAGTTCTTCTGCGGTATTTTCACTCAGCAGTGTATGCAGTGCGTTCGCATGGCCGTCCAGGCAGTCGCTACGCGTTGGATAGCTGAAAACCACCACATTGTGACCGCGAGTCCTGAGACGCCTGGCCATGGCGGCCATTGACCAGCCACGGTTCCACAAGCCATGCACTAACACAATATCAGTCACGTAAACGTCTCCTTGCACGCCGGAATGGTTCGATTGAAACCAGCACCAGTGCCAACCAGATGCAGGTAAATGCCACCGCATGCCCTGCAGTAAATTGTTCACCATACAGGTACACCGCCAACAGGAAGCTCATGCTGGGTGCGATGTACTGGAAAAACCCTAATATGCTCAGCGACAGTTTCTGGGCGGCCATGTTAAACCAGATCAGGGGTAAAACAGTGGCCAGACCTGAACCTACCAGTAACAGGTCAATACCTATTGAGACATGCAGGAACTGTTGACCGGTCTGCGATGATAACCAGATCAAATACACCAGTGCCGGCAGGAACATCAAGGCTGTTTCCCACAGCAAACCCAACATCGGGCCCACTTTCAGACTTTTACGCAGCAAGCCATAGAAGGCAAAGGACAAGGCCAGGGTGAGGGCAATCCAGGGCGGTCTGCCCATGTACCAGGCAAGGTATATGATGCCGACAGCGGCCACAATGACCGCAATAACCTGCAATGTGGGCAGGCGCTCTTTCAGAAACAGGTAGCCGAACAGCACGTTAATGACCGGCGTTCCAAAATATCCCAGGCTGGTATCCAGCACATGGTCATTTGCAACCGCCCATACAAAAACCAGCCAGTTAACCGAAATTGTCAGACCTGACAGGACCAGCCAGGCGATGCTTTTCAACGGCAAGCGCAGTTTTTTCCAGAACTTCCCGCCGTCACGGATGGAAAGGAACAACAACAGGATGGGAACCGACCAGATAACCCGGTGCGCCAGCACCTCCCATACGCTGACCGTTTGCAGACCCTTGTAATAAATGGGCACCAGGCCCCAGAACGTAAACGCTGTCAGAGCGGCGATAACACCGCCGCGGTCCAGCTTTTGTTCTGTTGTGGGCGTCATTCAGCCCATCAGTCAGTTTTGGTTTTTACACAGATATGCAATTCATCCAGTTGGCTCTGTGCAATGGCAGAAGGTGCATCGGTCAAAGGACACTGGGCCGTGGTGGTTTTCGGGAACGCGATCACATCACGGATGGACGCCTCACCCGCCATCAGCGCGGCAACACGGTCCAGCCCAAACGCGATACCGCCATGCGGCGGGCAACCGTATTTGAGCGCCTCGAGCAGGAAGCCAAATTTTGCCTGTGCCTCTTCCTCGCCGATGCCAAGCAGTTTGAATACCGCCTGTTGCATTTCAGGTTTGTGAATACGGATCGAGCCACCGCCGATTTCCGCACCGTTGAGCACGATGTCATATCCCTTTGACAGGGCATCTCCGGCATTGGCCTGGAGTTCATCTGCAGAATCCGCCTGCGGGGCCGTAAACGGATGATGCACGGCCATGTGGCGGCCACTCTCCTCGTCCCACTCGAACATTGGGAAATCGGTCACCCATAATGGTGCCCAGCCCTCAGCCGCCAGTTCCAGGTCTGCACCGCAACGAACCAGCAAATGACCCATAAAGGTGCTGGTTTGCAGCCAGTCTCCGGCACCAAAGAACAGCAGATCGCCACTTTCAACACCCGTCTTCTCAGCAATACCATTCCAGGCAGCATCATCGAGGAACTTGGCAATGGGTGATTGCAGGCCTTCAATCCCGGCGTCTGCATCATTGACCTTGATCCACGCCAGCCCCCTGGCGCCATAACGTGCCACGAAGGCCGTGTACGCGTCGATCTGCTTGCGCGAGAACTGCGCGCCGCCAGGTACTCTCAGTGCTGCAACGCGTTGCTCATCATTGTTTGCCGGCCCGGAAAAAACCCGGAAATCCATATGAGCGACGTGTTCATCGACACTATGCAGACGCATCGGATAACGCAGATCCGGTTTGTCTGAGCCAAATTCATCCATCGCTTCATGCCATGTCATACGTGGGAAGGGGGTTGGCAATTCAGCTTCCAGCACGTCTTTGAAAATCGCGCGTACGAGATCCTCGGCTGCCGCCTGTACATCGGCCTCATCCACAAAGGACATTTCCATATCCAGCTGGGTAAACTCCGGTTGGCGATCAGCACGCAGGTCTTCATCGCGGAAGCAACGCGCAATCTGGTAATAACGGTCCATACCGGCCATCATCAACAACTGTTTGAACAACTGCGGTGATTGCGGCAGGGCAAAAAACTGTCCGGCGTGCACACGGCTCGGCACCAGGTAATCGCGGGCACCTTCCGGGGTTGCCTTGGTCAGGATGGGTGTTTCAAACTCTGAAAAACCAACCCCGTCCAGGTGGTTGTGAATGGCCTTGTTGAGCTGCGCCCGGATACGCATGTTGCGTTGCATACGGGGCCGGCGCAGATCCAGGTAACGGTAGCGCAAGCGGACTTCCTCACCGTCTTCATCTGTCATCAACAAGGGAATGGGCGCCGAGGCATTGAGCAATTCAACCTCATCCGCGACCAGTTCGATCTTGCCGGTGGCCATGGCTTCATTCCACTGGCTTTCGGGCCGCATACGCACCGTACCCCTGATGCGCACGCAGTATTCATTACGCAGACGCTCGGCATCGGCAAAAGGCCGCACTGTCGGGATCGACCACCACCTGGACGATACCTGCATGATCCCTCAGACCAATGAAGATCAGCCCACCGAGATCCCGTCTGCGGTCAACCCAGCCACATAGCGTGACGGACTGCCCATCCAGTGTTTCATTGATTTCACCGCATAAATGACTACGCATGTTTTGTTTCCTTGGCGGCTGGTTTTGCCGCAGGTTTCGTATCTGACTTTTTGGTGCTGCTTTCGGAAGAAGATTTATCAGCTTTCTTGCTGCCACTATCAGATGATTTTTTGTCTGAGGAATCTTTGTCGGAGTCCACCGCCAAATTACGCTTGTTATCCTTCTTGAAATCGGTCTCATACCAGCCACTGCCCTTGAGACGGAAAGAAGATGCAGAAACCAGACGTTTCAGTGCCGGTTGCTTACATTCCGGACAATCAACCAGATTGCCGTCACTCATTCTTTGCAGCTTTTCCAGCTTATGCGAACATGATTCGCAACGGTATTCATAAATCGGCAATTTTATTACTCCTATCCTCTCAAATCCCGCGGACAAGCACCGGGGCGGCAATTATAGACGTTGATGACGTCCGATGGCATTAAATGGGGGTGAAATAAGCATTTTTACAGGGTCTTTGATCACACAAGGACAACGCTGTTTGATATAGTGTTTGCCCGAATTCCAATACAGAAAGAATCACCCATGAAAACCAAGTTAATTGTTTCTGCAATCCTCCTGGCCAGCCTGCTTTCAGCGTGTGAAAAAGATAGCCAGGTTGCTACTGTCAATCCTGCGGATGAAGCACCCGCTGGCACTGCTGTTTCAACTCCGGCTGAAGCCGAAAAGCCGTCCCGTTTTGATATCTATGCCGACGTTGGCCTGAGCACCGACCTTGGTCATCTGAGTGACAATCAAAAACAGATGATCGGCTTGCTGATCGATGCGGGCAAAATCACCGACGATATTTTCTGGTTGCAGGTCTGGGGAGATAAAGATGAATTGCTCAATAGCATTGAGGACCCGAAGGCCAGGCGTTTTGCTTTTTACAACTACGGTCCGTGGGACCGCCTGGCAGCTGATCAATCCTTTATCGAAAGCCATGGCCCGCGCCCGCCCGGCGCACGTTTTTATCCACAGGATATGAGCAAAGATGAATTCGAAACCTGGCAACAGGAAGGCAAAGACGGGCAGTACTCGGTGGTACAGCGGGACGCCGATGGCAAGCTGTATCTGGTGCCTTACAGCAAAGCCTATGAAGCACAGATCAATGCAATAGCCGGTTTACTGGTGCAGGCATCAGCGCTGGCAGAAGACGAGGAATTTGCCGCCTATCTCACGATGCGTGCCGAAGCATTGAAAAACGACGACTACCAGGCCTCGGATATGGCCTGGATGGATATGAAGAACAACCCCATTGAACTGGTTATCGGTCCGATCGAGAACTACCAGGACGCACTATACGGATACCGCTCGGCGTTTGAAACCTTCGTACTGATCAAGGACCAGGTCTGGAGTGAGCGCCTGGCACGCTTTGCCAAATACATGCCGGAATTGCAACGTGGTTTGCCCGTGGATGATGCCTACAAGGCAGAAATACCCGGTTCGGACGCAGATTTGAATGCCTACGACCTGGTTTATTGTGCAGGCGATTGTAATTCCGGTGCAAAAACCATCGCTATCAACCTGCCCAATGATGAAGAAGTGCAACTGACCAAGGGCACACGCCGTTTGCAAATCAAAAACTCGATGCTGGCCAAGTTTAACCAGATCCTGATGCCGATTTCCGTTGAACTGATCGCCGAAGACCAGCGTCAGCACATCACCTTTGATGCGTTTTTTGGTAACACCATGTTTCACGAAGTCGCCCATGGTCTTGGTATCAAAAATACGCTGGATGGTTCAGGCACGGTGCGCCAGGCATTGAAGGAACACGCCTCTGCACTTGAAGAAGGCAAAGCGGATATCCTCGGTCTGTACATGGTGCAGAAACTGCGGGAGATGGGCGAAATCACCGAAGGCGAGCTGATGGACAACTACGTTACGTTCCTCGCCGGTATCTTCCGTTCAGTCCGTTTTGGCGCCAGCAGCGCCCACGGTCGTGCCAACATGATCCGTTTTAATTACTTCAGTGATGCGGGCGCCTTTTCGCGGGACCCGGATGCCGGTACTTACCGTGTCAACGTGGAAGAATTTGAACAGGCTATTAAAGACCTGGGCAACGACATACTGGTTTTACAGGGTAATGGTGATTACGACGCGGTCACCTCTTTCGTGGCTGAAAAAGGCAATGTAGGCGCACAACTGCAAGCCGACCTGAACCGCCTGGACGCTATCAGCATCCCGGTTGACATCGTTTACCAGCAAGGCAAGGAAGTGCTCGGCCTGTAAGCAGGCCGGAACATCGTCTCCATGGGTAAGCGCATCATTGTAAAAATCGGCAGTCAGGTCCTGTGCGACCCGGCTGGCGCGTTGAACCGGGAAGTTCTGGCAAACCTGGTCGGGCAACTCGGCAGCCTGTCCGATGACGGCTGGCAGGTGCTGTTGGTTTCATCCGGTGCGGTGGCAGCAGGCAGTGGCCTGGCAGGAGACAAACTGCAGCGGATTTCCGACCCGGTTACCCGCAAACAGGTCATGGCTGCTACCGGCCAGGTGCGCTTGATGGAAACCTACCGTGAACTGTTTGAGCAACAGGGTTTGACCATCGCCCAGGTGCTGGCCACCAAGGCCGATTTCCAGACACGGCGTCATTATCTGAATATGCGCGGCTGTATCGAGGCACTGTTAACCGCCGGCATTGTTCCGGTTGTGAATGAAAATGATGTGGTTTCAGTCACCGAATTAATGTTTACCGATAATGACGAACTCGCGGGTTTGCTGGCTGGAATGGTCAATGCAAAACTATTATGCCTATTGAGTACCGTAGCGGGTGTTTATGACGGTGACCCGGATGACGCCACAACGGAATGTATAAAACGCTGGGATGATGACCGTTACCAGATTGAAGACATCGTCTCACGCGGCACTTCTGCATTGGGACGCGGTGGCATGCACAACAAGCTGGCCATTGCCCGCAAAGTGGCCAGTCTCGGCACCGAGGTGGTTATTGCGGATGGGACCGACCCGCAGATAATGAGAAAAATTCTTGATGGCCACCAGGCGGGTACACGATTCCCGGCTACCGGCGATGCTTCATCGGCAAAAAGATGGCTCGCGAGCGCGGACGATCATGCAACCGGCTCGGTCACGGTAAACCCGGGCGCAGAAGAGGCCCTGCTGGACAGTAACCACCTGGCCAGCTTGCTACCGGTCGGAATCGAAGCCGTCGATGGTCACTTTGACCGTGGCGATGTGATCCAGATACACAATCAATCCGGCAAGGTACTGGGTTGCGGCCAGGCGCGGTATGATCACGAAGAAGCAAAAAAACTGATGGGACAGCGCGGTCAAAAACCGCTGATTCATTATGATTATCTTTATCTGGTGACTGAAAAATGAGCGATCAACGACAATACCTGGAACAGGGCTTGGCCAAGGTGCGTGAAGCGTCACGTGAACTGGCACGCTGTGATGATGCCAAGATCCGGTCCGTGCTTGAAACCCTGGCTGAGCGCACAATTGCAAATGAAAATGAGATATTGCAAGCGAACCTCAGCGACCTTTCCCGGATGCCGGAATCAGATCCAAAATACGACCGCCTGCTGCTCAACTCCCAACGCCTGGCCGACATCGCAAGTGATCTGCGCGCTGTCGCTGC
>PVMK01177129.1_pt1 | contig 11889 bp, 10 predicted proteins | sample 1853481 | NCBI WGS metagenome assembly PVMK01 (sample SAMN08533507, study PRJNA380276) | Marine sediment metagenome, whole genome shotgun sequencing project. | reverse complement strand
GGCAGGATAAAGACCATTGCGCTAAGGTTGATGACCTGGTTGGTGTTCAGGCCTGCCAATTGGCTGCTATGAAAGACCAGCATCGCAGCCAGCCCGTTTTTGAACACATTATCGTTAAACGCACCGAGGGCCTGGGTAATAAAGAACGGCATAAAACGCCGCTGCTTAAAGAGATCAAATTGGATGGGTGTGACACGGTATGTGCTGTTGATTTCTAGCCCGCCAGCGAAGTCAGAACACCCGCAATGGTGGCCGTCATCATCGTGGCCAGGGTTCCACCCATCACCGCACGCATACCCAGTCGGGCGATGTCAGAACGACGGTTGGGTGCCAGGCCACCGATACCGCCAAGTTGTATTGCTATCGATGAGAAATTGGCAAAGCCGCACAAGGCATAGGTCGAAATCAATACCGAGTGCTCTGAAAGTGTGGTCTTGAGTTCACTCAGGTGCATATAAGCTACAAATTCATTGATAACGATTTTTTCGCCAATCAGTCCGCCTACCATGACCGCTTCACTCCATGGGATGCCGATAATCCATGCCAGCGGCGAAAGAATATAACCGAGGATAAGGGACAGGCTCAGTGTCTGGCCAAGAATCGATTCAAGACCTGTTATTTCCCCAACCCATTCCAGCGGATAATTGACCATGGTGATCAGGGCAAAAAATGCCAGCAGCATACCACCGACATTCAACGAAAGTTTGACACCGTCTGCCGCACCATTGGCGGCTGCTTCGATGACATTGGTGCCGGTTTTTTCAATCTCAAGGTGGACCGAGCCCTTGGTCAGGGATTCTTCGGTCTCCGGTTTGAGCAGTTTGGCAATGACGATGGTGGCGGGTGCAGCCATCACACTGGCCGCCAGTAAATGCCGGGCGTAGAACAACCTCTGGACTTCATCCGCACCACCGAGCATGGCAATATAGGCCGCCAGCACGGCGCCGGCAATGGTGGCCATTCCGCCTACCATCATGGTAAATAGTTCGGATTCCGTCATTTTTGCAATATAAGGCCGCACCACCAATGGCGCCTCGGTCTGGCCAATAAATACATTGGCGGCGACCGACAGCGACTCGGAGCCTGAGACCCGCAAAACCTTCTGCATCACCCAGGCCATGCTCTGGACAATTTTCTGCATCAGGCCGATGTGATAGAGCACGCTCATCAGCGAGGCCAGGAAAATTATGGTGGGCAACACCTGGAAGGCAAAAATGAAACCAAATTCACTCTGCTTGGCCAGGTCACCGAAAATGAATACTGCACCGGACATCGCAAAATCAATGACCTTGACGAATATACGACTAATAAAATCAAAAAACTCCCGTCCGCCAGGTACCAGGATAACAATGACGGCAAATACGACTTGCAACGCGACACCCGCCGAGATCTGTTTCCAGTCAATCGATTTTTTATTGCTCGAAACCGTATAGGCAAACGAGATCAGAACCGCCAGCCCGAACACACCAAAAGCAATGTTGCCCATCATTCAATATCACCTTGAAAAAGTTTTTGAGGGAGATTGTTTTTTTATTAAAGACGCAATGTATCGACTTTACAGGTGGCTGGCAAATTAAAGCTTGATTCCCGCCCAATGTCTTCCTGCCCATTGTTGTGTGCAGGCAGTGGCCTGACCCACGCGGTAGATACCGTTGATGACCCAGACCCCCAACAATCCATAGCCCAGAACCGGCCCCACAATATATGCGAATGGCAGGAAAAATCCCCATTGTGCAATCACGCTGATCCACATACTGCGCCGGGTATCACCAGCGCCGATCAGCGAATTCATCAAAACCATGCCGGTGGTATCAAAACCGATGGCCAGCGCCCACAAAATCATTGGCAAATATGCCAGTTGGCGGGTTTCCGGGTTGGTCAAAAACATACCAAGCAGTGGATCAGCGAACGGGATCAGCAGCAGACTAAGTGAAAGCCCGTAAACCAGGGCGATGGCGGCGGCATTCCAGCCCCACAAGGCTGCGTCCTTTGTATCACCTCTGCCAAGTGCGTTACCAACCAGCGTGGTGGCTGCCAGCGCGAGACCAAAGGCCGGCAGGATAGCAGTGATATGAAAGGTCATTAGTACATTGACCGCGGCAATCTCAGCCGTGCCAATCTGGCTCATAATCCAGATCAGTGCTACCAGTCCGGCAGAGAAAAATAACTGCTGCAGGCTGGAGGGCAGGGATAATTTAAATTGCTGCCAGAGGGTGCTGCGGTTGGGTATCCGGTGCAGGAAACCCTTGTCGCGGGCATTGCGGAAGGCAAAAAAGAAATACAGGCCGGTGCCAATATATAGTGAGATTGTGGTCGCCAGTCCAGCGCCAACCACACCCATTTCCGGTGCACCAAGGTTGCCAAATATCAGCACCCAGTTCAGGAAAATATTAAAAGCATGCATGATCAGCAGTGTGCGCAGATACACACCGGTCATGTGAATTGCACTCCAGTAACCGCGGAAAGAAAAATTCATACCCACCGCGACCATGCTGAGTATGCGCACTTGCAGATAGGGCACGCCCTGCTCAATGACCGCCGGGTCGTCACTGAGGAATGTATATGCAGATGGTATGGCCATGTATAAAACTGCACACAGTGGCACACCGATCATCAGGGACAGTATCAGGCCGCCGTTCAATGGCACTGCCGTTTCGGAATGCCGCTCCTCTCCAACCCGTCGGGCAGCGAGCGCCTGCACACCGGCTGACAAGCCGATAATGAATGAAATAGCCAGGTAGTTGGTGAAACTGCCAATACCCGTTGCTGCCAGCGCCGTGTCACCCAGGTGGCCAACCATGCCGATATCTACCAGGTTCAGAATATTCTGTGACATCATCCCGCCCATGATGGGCAGGGCAATCGCCCAGATCGATGTGCGCCTTTCCCGGTTGGGAAAAAGGGATAACAGCCGGGCGATGGCGGTGCTCAAGGTCTCATTCTGCGAATAGCAGGGTTTCACGGGTGGCTGCAACCTGATGTCCGGCCAGCGCTCTTCAGTCAGTTGCAGGTTGACCCGGGATGGTGCGATATAGACCAGTTGATCAGCAGCGTCGCGTGCCAGGTTGCCCGCCAGCTGGTTGGTGAAATCGGTCAGTAGCTTGTCATCATCACAGCTGACCCAGCGGGCTGTTTGCACATTTACATTTTCAAAGATGGCATCGACGTTATATTCGTTCTTCAGACGATAGGCGACTACATCAAATTGCAGTACACCCACCGCGCCCGAGGATTAAATCATTTCCCAATCAACGGCCGGAAGAACTGGGTCGCGCCTTCTTCTGACAACTGCATCAATCCTTTCTGAAGAGCCTTTAATTTTAACGGATCGCGCAATTGTGCACGTTTGAATAACTCAGGTGCAAAGTTGGGAATGCCGGTAAATTGCAGCTTTTCACCCTCGGTAAAACTGTCACCGATAGCAATGGTGCCATGATTGTGAATACCGATGATGTCGCCGGGCCAGGCCTCTTCGACATGACCGCGTTCCTGTGCCATGAAGGTCAGCGCGTTGGGGATCTTGATGATCCTTGTTCAGCCGTACATGCCGTAGCTTCATGCCCTGGCTGAACTGGCCCGAGCAGATGCGCATGAACGCAATCCGGTCCCGGTGGGCCGGATCCATGTTGGCCTGTATCTTGAAAACAAAGCCGGTCATGGCGGACTCATTACTGTGCACTTCGCGTCCGACGGTTGCACGGGAATTCCCGGCGCGGGGGCGTGCTCTACAAATGCATCCAGTAACGGGCGTCACACCGAAATTATTGATGGCGGAACCAAAAAATACCGGGGTCTGGTCGCCGTCAAGGTATGCCTGCGGGTTAAATTCATGGCTGGCGCCTTTAACCAGCTCAATCTCGTCGCGTAACTCTGCGGCGTCATACTCACCCAGACGCTCATCCAGCAGCGGGTTGTCAATGCCCTCGATGATCTCAGCGGTCTGAGTGACGTAGTTTTTACCCCGATTCATAGAGGTGCACGGCATCATCCAGCAGGTGGTAGACACCCTTGAGGCGCTGACCCATGCCGATGGGCCAGGTAATGGGTGCACACTGGATGCCAAGTACTGACTCCACTTCATCCAGTAATTCGATCGGATCACGGCCTTCACGATCCAGCTTGTTGATGAAGGTGAATATCGGCGTTTGACGCAAGCGGCAGACTTCCATCAACTTGATGGTCCGCTGCTCTACACCCTTGGCGCAATCGATCACCATCAGCGCGGAATCCACTGCGGTCAGGGTGCGATAGGTGTCCTCGGAAAAGTCAGCATGGCCCGGAGTATCGAGCAGGTTGACGATGTAATCTTTGTAATCGAACTGCATGACCGAAGAGGTGACCGAGATGCCACGTTCCTGTTCCAGCTTCATCCAGTCCGAGGTTGCGTGTCGGACAGCCCTTTTGGATTTGACTGCACCTGCCATCTTGATGGCTCCGCCGAACAGCAACAGCTTTTCGGTCAATGTGGTTTTACCCGCATCCGGATGTGAAATGATGGCGAATGTGCGCCTGCGGGCGATTTGTTGTTCCAGTTCTGACATGGGTGAAATTCGGGTCGGTAATTAAGGCGCGAATTTTAACAGAGTCGTCACGCGAGTACTGACTTCATTTTTTTGGTAATACGCCATCGATCATCATTTGCCTGGAAGGTGTCATGGTGCCGCCGGTGGGTGTTGCAAAGCGGAAGGGCAGGCTTTCCAGCGTCATGCCGGCATTCAGCTGGATTACAAAATGCAGGTGCGGGCCGTTGCTGAACCCGGTATTGCCGGATGGCGATCCATTGTCCACGGCTTACTTTCGTACCCAGGCGGACGCGAAGGCTGTTGGGCTGCAAATGGGCATAAACAGCCATGGTGCCATCATCATGCAGGATGCGGATCTGGTTGGAACGGGCAAGGTAGCGCTGCTTCTGGGCCGCACCGTGAAAATCATCTTCCATATCCATGACCCGACCGCCACGGGCGGCCAGTATGGGGGTTCCAATGGGCATGACGATATCCACGGCATACTGGTTGGGTGGTTTGCCATGGGTGATATCTTCATCAAACCCCTGGCTGATTGGAAATTGCAAACCAAGCGGGAAACGGCGGGTAATAGTCGACTTCGGTCGGCAATTGATCCAGCGGCGGGCCGATCATCTGTTTGTAGGAAAGGCGGAAACTAAAACCTTTGCCAGGATCGGTTGCCTTGATTTTAAGCAGGCGTTTTTCGGTCTGACCGGCTAATACCAGCCGGGCAGGCAGTGCTGGGTCAGGGGTCACATTTTTTGCATCGTGCAGTCTGAGTTCCAGTTCGACCGGGCCCCAGATATTGTTGATAAAAGAATATTCCGGTTCGTGTTCAATACCCAGTTTGCGCATGCTGACCATGGGTTTTGGGATCGGTCGGCATGTCAATGGTGTCAAATTGCTCACTGGTTTCAGGAGGCGTTGAACTGAAATGCCAGACACCATCCGCATCCTGCCATTTGTACATATCGCCAGCCGATGCTCCAAAAGCCATCACGATAAAGCAACAAGCACGCAAAAAGCGAAAATGACCTGCCTTGATGTGTGCCGAGAAATTCAGCATTCGATGACATTGACGGCCAGGCCGCCACGGGATGTTTCTTTGTAATGATGTTTCATGTCAGCACCGGTTTCCCGCATGGTTTTGATCACCTTGTCCAACGACACTTTATGGGTGCCCTCACCCTGCAGGGCCAGGCGTTGTGCATTGATTGCTTTGACGGAAGCCATGGCATTACGTTCAATACAGGGAATCTGGACCAGCCCGCCGACTGGATCGCAGGTCAGGCCCAGGTTGTGTTCCATACCTATTTCAGCCGCATCTTCGACCTGGCTCATGGTTCCGCCAAGAGCAGCTGTCAGGCCGCCCGCAGCCATCGAGCATGCAACGCCAACTTCACCCTGGCAACCGACCTCTGCCCCGGATATCGAAGCATTGAGTATATATAAAATCCCGATAGCACCGGCAGTCAGCAGGAATTCAACGATGCCATCCTCATCACTGTCCGGTGTGAAATTACAGTAATAGTTGAGAACTGCAGGGATGATTCCGGCAGCACCATTGGTTGGTGCAGTGACCACCCGACCGCCGGCGGCGTTTTCCTCGTTGACGGCCAGTGCGTATAAATTGACCCAGTCGATAATTTTAAGCGGATCCTGAACTTCGGCCTTCTCCTGTTTTAAAAGCTCACGGTAAAGTGCCGGTGCGCGCCGTTGTACTTTGAGACCACCAGGCAATACTCCTGTGCTGGTATACCCCCGGTGGATGCAGCTTTGCATGGCGGCCCATATTTTTAACAGGCCGGCCCTGATCTCTTTCCCGCTACGCCAGACTTGTTCATTGGCGAGCATAATGTCGGCAATACTCAGGTCGTGTTTGGAACATAAGTGGAGTAGTTCATCGCCACTTGTGAAGCTGTAGGGCAGCCGGGTTTTGTCCTTGACGATCCGATCCGATGCAGCTTCATCTTCACTGACAACGAAACCACCGCCAACGGAATAATAATCCCGTTCGAGTAACTCCTCACCCTGTTGATTGAGTGCTGCAAACCGCATGCCATTTGAATGGTGGGGCAGGGTTTCGTTTTTATTGAATAGCAGGTCGGTTGATTCGCCAAAGCCAATCTGGAGTTCGCCCGCCAGCATGATGTGGCCACTGGTTTGAATGGTTTGCAAAATCCCATCAATGTCATCGGGATCAACCTGATCAGGCAATTCCCCCGACAAACCCAGCATCACTGCTTTATCCGTACCATGACCTCGACCGGTGAAGGCGAGTGAGCCAAACAAGGTAACCTGTAAACGCTCAACCTGGTCCAACAGGCCTGAATCTTGCAGGCGCTGCACAAAGGTAAACGCAGCCCGCATCGGCCCGACGGTATGTGAGCTTGATGGTCCGATTCCAATTTTAAATAATTCAAAAACACTGACAGCCATGTCATGCTTCCCTAAACCCGCGGACAAACTCAATGAGCCAATTGATTCTATATTACACGGAGTACTGTCATTTGTGTGACGAGGCGGAGACACTCATACATGCAGCGGGATTGAGCGAAAGCTACGAGAAAATAGAAATCGACGACGATCCTGAATTGCTTGAGCGCTACGAAATCTATATCCCGGTGTTAAAACGTGTGGATAATCAGCAGGAATTGTTCTGGCCGTTTGACCAGTTACAACTGGCTACATTTTTGGAGGCTGATAAGTGAGGCTGGTGATCATAGGTTTGGCGTTACTGCTTGCGGCAATTGATGTTGTTGCGGAACCTGCGAAAATCGAGCCATTGCCAGCGCTACCACAGCCCGTCACTAATAACGCGGTAACAGTGGTATCCACCGCGCAGGGAGATTATTTATATAGTTTCCTTGGCCTTGGAAGTGGAAAAACCTGGCAGGATATTTCATCAGGCGCAGCGGTGCTGAACCCCGGCTCAGAAACCTGGGCAGAACTGGAGCCGGTGCCTGGCACTGCGGGCCGATTAGCGGCTTCCGCTGTCAGTGCAGCGGGTGCGGCGTGGTTGTTTGGTGGTTACACCGTGGCTGTAGATGGCAGTGAAAAATCCATCCCCGGCGTTTACCGGATTCGGCCGGGGGAGTCGCAACTGCAATGGCTTACGGATATGCCGGTGCCGGTTGAGGATTCGGTAATGCTGGTCTATCAGGACCGTTATATCTACCTGGTCAGCGGCTGGCATGATTTGGGCAATGTAAACCTGGTACAGGTGCTGGATACAAAAACCTTGCAATGGGCACAGGCCACACCCTGGCCGGGTGCGCCGGTATTCGGGCATTCCGGTGGCATTAGTGAAGGACAGATGCTGATCTGTGACGGGGTAAGAATTCAATATCCGGCAGATAAGAGTCCGCGCGAGTTTTTGCCATCAAACGAATGTTGGTTCGGTAGAATCGATACAGAGAATCATCGCCGCATACACTGGCATTGGGTTTCGGCGCACCCGGGAGCAGGGCGCTACAGGATGGCGGCAACAGGCGATGGGAACAAACGTGTTGTGTTTGCGGGAGGGTCGACCAACCCGTATAACTTCAATGGCATCGGTTATAACGGTGTGCCTGCTGAAGCTGAGAATTCGGTATTCAGTTACAATTTTGCTACAAGTGAGTGGCAGCAACACGGCGATTTACCAAAAGATACAATGGATCATCGTGGATTGCCGTATGCAAACGGCTGGTATTATTTGATTGGCGGTATGCAGGACAAACAGACAGTCGTGCGAGATGTCTATCGCTTCAGGATTGATATCCCCTGAATAGGGTACTCATTGATCCGTGGGGCTCCTTCTAACCGGTAAATCTCTTATCTGTCCCGATGCGATGAACGTCCATTGCCAAAGGTATCAGTATAGAAGTCGGCCACTTTTTGAGTAAATTCCCTGAACCAGATTCCCAGGCCTTCAAACAGGCTTTTGCTGCGGCTTGATGTTTCTTCCATAAACAGGCCGAGCAGAATATAGGCCACCAGTGTGGAAAAACAATAAAAAACACCCAGTACTATAGCTGCCAACCTGATCAGCCAGACCTCCTGGTTGAAGCGTGCAGCAAGCGTCTTGCAGACACCCAGTACGATCGGCTGTCCGGGTTCGCCATTAAGGTTTCTCTTGAGGCTGTCAAAAAACGTATTTTCTTGCATGGTTTTCTCCTGTCATGTTACATATTGTAACGATGCAGGTTCCATGCCAAATGTGCCATAAGGCCCGGTAAGGGTTTTATTATCATACTTGTTTGCTTGCGTGCTAATCCAGCCAAAACACGGTTTTTTTCGCCAAGACAAGATTCCCGGCATGCTAGACTTTTGGCTGGTTCCTTTTTCCTGGGCTTCAAATTTTGACCAAGGCTATTGCTTACATTGATGCAACCCGCATGGTGCGGGGTTTGACCGCTGGTATTCGGCACCTTTTTCAGCGTCGCGAATACATCGACCGGATTAATGTTTTCCCGGTGCCGGATGGCGATACCGGCACCAATATGGCGTTTAGCTTCAAGGTCATTCATGAGGCCGTCTGTAATGTTCATGGTCTTTCAATGAAGGAATTGATGAGCCGGGTTGCCGATGCTTCACTTGATGGCTCCAGGGGAAATTCCGGTGCCATCATGGCGCAGTACTTTTACGGTTTCAGTGAAGCGCTTGGCAACAAGGTCTTTATGAACGCCGCAGAGATGGCGAAGGCCAGTAGCGCGGGTGCGAAGGCGGCCTGGACTGCTATGTCAAAACCGGTTGCCGGGACACTGCCTACAGTACTGGAAGATTTTTCAACCGCCCTTGAACGCAAAACCCAACAGGGCATTGATGATATCCGCGAGTTGTTTGAGTACGGTCTGCAGAGCGCCAGGGAATCACTTGCCCGCACCCCGGACCTGCTACCTGTTTTGAAACAGGCAGGTGTGGTTGATGCCGGTGGACAGGGGTTTGTGGATCTACTGGAAGGTATCTGGACATTCATAGACAGTGGTGAAACAGACGACGTACAGGTCGATGTGGAAGAAATGCTTTCGGCCAGCAGTATGGTGATGGAAATAGACGCGGGCGCACATCGGTTTTGCACAGAATGTGTAATAGAGGGCACCGCCCTGGATCGTGCCCTCATCATGAAAAAGTTGGGGCAACTGGATTGCAGTTCACTGGTGGTGGCCGGTGGCCACAAACGGGTGCGGGTGCATATCCATGTCAACAATCCGGGTGAGGCCTACCTGGCATGTGAAGAATTCGGCGAACTTCACCAGCAAAAAGCCGATGATATGCAGCGTCAGCACGGCTTGATGAACCAGGTCGGACAAGTGGCCATCGTGACGGATTCCGGAGCGGATATCCCGCTTGAAGAACAGGAGCGACTGGCCATACACATGGTCTCGGCACGTCTCAATTTCGGCGCAACAGAATACATCGATCATGTTTCACTGTTGTCCGCCGATTTTTACCGTATGCTGGAAGAGTGCGAGGAAATGCCAAAGACCTCGCAACCCCCGGTAGGGGATTTCAGTCGTCAGTATGATTTACTCACCGGTCATGGTTACGACGTTATGTCCGTGGGCCTGTCGGGGGCACTCAGCGGCACCACCCAGGCAGCCCGGACTGCGGCAGAGCAGTTTGGTGGCCGTGTGCGTGTGTTCGACACAAAAAGCGCAAGTTGCGGTGAAGCTGTGTTGGCGGTTATTGCTGCAGAGGCGGCACAGCAAGGTATGTCGCTGGATGAAATTGAAGGATTGTTAACGGAGTTCCAACCCTTGAACTACGCATTCGCAATCCCTGCTGATCTTTCCTATATCGTGCGTGGTGGACGTTTGCCTGCCTGGGTCAAGAAACTTACGGAGTTCCTGCATATCAGTCCCTTGTTGGGTGAAAAGAATGGCCGCTTCAAACTGGCCGGGTTCACAAGTGGTATCGGCGCCAAGCCATCAGCCTTGGGAAAAGCTGCGCTGAGGAAGATGCAAAAGGATACGACCTACCGCATTTTAATTGCGCACGGCGCAAATCCTGAGGGTGCCCGGGAGCTGCGAAGGTATATACTGGAACGGCATACACGGGTACATTCCTGCCACATTTCAGAGGCGGGTCCGGCGCTGGGTGTGCACCTCGGCCCCGGTGGCCTGGTTGTAGGTTTTTTGCCACAGCCAGATCAACTGAATTGAATTGGTCTGAAAGGAAACAATGACTGCATTGATCGTAAAAATTATTTTGGCTTACCTGCTGGGCTCCATATCCGGTAGCTTGTTGCTGGGCAGGCTGAAAAAAGTGGATATTCGCGGGCAGGGCAGTGGTAGTGCCGGCGGTACCAACGCATTTCGTACCCAGGGTTTGATATTTGCACTTGGTGTGGTTGTGATTGATGTCGGCAAAGGGTTTCTCGCCGCCTGGTGGATTCCGGCCATAGATTTTGGTGGGTCATCCGTGATCATTGATCCCGCTATACTCATCATGGTTTGCGGATTTGCGGCCGTGCTGGGGCATTGTTTCCCCATCTGGCACGGTTTTCGCGGCGGTAAAGGTGCAGCTACTGCGGTTGGAGCCCTCATAGTTATTGAACCCTGGTTGCTGCTGCCGGTGCTGATCACATGGCTGGTGACCCTCGTGATGACAGGTTACGTCGGTTTATCAACCGTGTTCGCAGGCTTCAGCCTGGTACCCGCGGCATGGTTTATGAACAACCCGGTGTTAATGATATTTTCGCTAGTCGTGGCATTGTTTCTGCTATTCACCCATCGCAGCAATATGGTCAAATTGCGTAAGGGGACGGAATACCGTTTTGAACGAATACATTTATTCTCCCGCAAACACTGATCGGGTTTTTGAGCCTCTGGACGGAGCTTCGATTCTTGCCGGGATGGATCCGGCAATTTGCAAACAACTCACCGGCCTGAATATTGAAGCCTCACTGGATTCAACCAATTCAGCATTGCAGCGTTTACCTCTTGCTCAACAGCATGCCGCGGCAATTCTTGCCGAGTTCCAGTCGGCAGGTCGTGGCCGGCGTGGCCGGCAATGGCATTCACCCCATGGCAGGAACTTGTATTTGTCACTGGGCTGGAAATTTAAAAAACCCCTTGCGGAGCTTGGTTGTCTGCCCCTGGTGCTTGCGCTGTCGGCGGCACAGGCTTTGGCCCGGGCAGGCTTAAAAGGGCACAGGGTAAAGTGGCCCAATGACCTGTTGCTCGACGGGCGTAAGCTATGCGGTTGCCTGGTGGAGGTGAAGGGTGATGCGAAAGGGCCCTGCCATGCAGTATTAGGTGTGGGAATCAATGTTTTTATGACGGAATCAGAAGCGGCAAACGAGATTGATCAGCCGTGGACGGATTTGCACTCCCGGTTGCCGGCTTGCTCACGTAATAAGCTGGCCACTTTGTTGCTGGAGGAACTGATCAAGCAGTTA
>PVMK01182860.1_pt1 | contig 11893 bp, 14 predicted proteins | sample 1853481 | NCBI WGS metagenome assembly PVMK01 (sample SAMN08533507, study PRJNA380276) | Marine sediment metagenome, whole genome shotgun sequencing project. | reverse complement strand
AGCACTTGCCGGCCGTACATATTAATTTGCTTGGGGCTTAAGGCCCCGGATTTTTCCAACTGCTTAAGATCGGCCGGCTTGGTCTCAGCCAGATCGAGCAGCGAGTGACTGCCGATGATTCTGAACAGGGGCCGGTCTTTTTTGCGTGCAATTTTACGGCGATACTGGAGAAGGGCTTCCAGGATGGCCAGGCTTCCGGGAGTGAGTTTTCCGGCACCCTTGAAACTAAGGTACAGTGGCTGGGCGTCATTGGTATTCGGTCTCACTTTGCTAAGAATTTCGCATTCCTCGTCTACCCACGAAAGGCGTCCCTTGTCTTTGAGTTCGGCCTTTAAGTCCCGGGCCAGAGGCAGCAGATACCTGGCGTCTTCAGCCGCATACGCGATCATCTCGCGGGGCAGCGGCCGCTTGGACCAGTCTTTGCGCTGGAATTTTTTATCGAGGGTGATGGCGAACTTTTTTTTGAGAACCGCTTCCAGACCGGTTCCCGGGAAACCCAGAAATCGGCTGGCCAACTCGGTGTCAAACAAATTGTTAATGCTAATTGTAAAATCTCGGTATAATGAACGAACATCATAGTCCGCTCCGTGAAATATTTTCTGGATGTCCTTTCTTTTAAAGATCGGATTGAGCGCTGACAGGTCTTTAATCACGAACGGATCAATAACCACATTGACATTGGCGGTTGCCATCTGAATCAGGCAAACTTTTTCCTTGAAATGATACATGGAATCCGCTTCCACATCGACAGCGATGGCGGCTTCGTTTTCTAATTTGCGGACCAGTTGCGTGAGTTGGCTGCCGCTATCGATGATATTGTAGCTGGTTCCGTTGTTGGTAGCGTTCATTTTTTTCCTTGACCCGTGCGATTGTTTTTCCTACTCTAATAGATTGTTTTGATGATCCCGGACCCTATTGACATTTTCCAGGCATGGATTAAATCTTTAATTGTCGATTGAATCAAATAGTTTTTTAACTGATTTTTTATTCTAACTGTGAGCGTGCAATGATAAACATAACATTTCCTGACGGTAACATAAAGGCTTTTGAAAATCCCGTAAGCGGGCTCGATGTCGCCAAAAGTATCTCCGACGGGCTGGCGCGTAATTGCGTGGCCATGAAACTGGATGATGATCTGGTGGATCTGGATGCCACCATCGACCACGATGCCAAAATCAAATTAATTACCTCCAAGGATCCGGAAGGGCTGGAGATATTGCGTCACACCGCCGCCCATGTGATGGCCCAGGCCATTTTACGGATTTATCCGGATGCCAAGCTGACGATCGGCCCGGCGGTGGAAGATGGATTTTACTATGACATCGACATGGCCCCGGTTTCCGAAGACGATTTTCCGAAAATCGAAGCCGAAATGAAAAAGATAATCAAGGAAAAGCTGCCGGTTCGACGCCGGGAAGTTACCAAGGCCGAGGCCCTGGAGTTTTACAAAGGCGAGTCCTATAAGCTTGAAATGATATCGGACCTGGACGATGGGACCATCTCATTTTACGGGCAGGGCGAATTTACCGATCTGTGCCGCGGTCCCCATGTGCCTCACACCGGCTTTGCCAAAAACATCAAGCTGATAAAAGTTTCCGGCGCCTACTGGCGAGCGGACCCTTCCAAACCGCAGCTACAGAGAATTTACGGCACCGCTTTTTTTACCAAAAAAGAGCTGGACGACTACCTGACGTTTCTTGAAGAGGCCAAGAAGCGCAACCATCGCAAAATCGGTCAGGCTCTGGATCTTTTCAGTTTTCACGAAGAGGCTCCCGGCATGCCGTTTTTCCACCCCAAGGGAATGGAGATTTGGAATGCCTTGCTGGATTTCTGGCGCCTCGAGCATCGTGCTGCCGGGTATGTAGAGAGCAAAACACCGATTATGTTAAACCGCTCCCTATGGGAACGATCCGGTCACTGGGAAAATTATCGGGAGAATATGTATACTTCCGCTATTGATGATATCGAATATGCCATCAAGCCGATGAACTGCCCGGGGGGTATGCTCATATATAGCCATAAGCCTCATTCCTACCGTGACCTGCCCTTGCGGGTGGCTGAGATCGGACTTGTCCATCGGCACGAGTTGAGCGGCGTGCTCTCAGGGCTTTTCCGGGTCAGAGCGTTTCATCAGGATGATGCGCATCTATATATGACGCCGAGCCATATTAAAGAGGAGATTCTGGGTATCCTGCATCTGTCAAAACGGATTTACGGTGCCTTCGGCCTGGGGTTTCAGCTGGAGCTGTCCACGAGACCGGAAAAGTCCATCGGTACCGACGAACAGTGGGAAACAGCCACCGGTGGTTTAGCCGCCGCCCTGGATGCCTATGGACAAGAATACGCCCTGAATGAGGGTGATGGTGCTTTTTACGGGCCTAAAATTGATTTGCATATAAGAGACGCACTGGGGCGGATGTGGCAGTGCGGAACGATCCAACTGGACATGTCACTGCCTGAACGATTCAATCTGTACTACATCGATAAGGACAATCAAAAGCATCGCCCCATAATGATTCACCGGACGATCTTTGGCTCCATCGAGCGCTTTCTGGGCATTCTGATCGAACATTTTGCGGGCAAGTTCCCAATCTGGATGGCACCGACACAGGCCATCATCTTACCGATCAATGATGATCTCGTGGCGTATTCGACCGAGGTGCTGGACATCCTGAAAAACGCCGGGCTGCGCGCAGAGATTGACAGCCGGACCGAGAGCCTGAATAAAAAAGTGCGTGAAGCCCAGCTGCAGTATATCCCGCTGATTCTCACCATCGGCGGAAAAGAAAAAGAAGCAGGCACCCTATCCGTACGGACCCTGGACGGCAATGTGAAATACGGCGTTTCCCACCAAGCGTTTCTGGATACGGTACTTTCACATATTGGGAATCGAGAACTATCGCTGGATATGTTTTAGTACCTTAGTAATTATTTTTGTGTATTTTATGGCAAGATCTTTTTGTGTAAAAATCAAGTTACCCCAAGAAATGCCTAAATCAGAAATGCCTAAAATGCCTAAATTGCACTAAAGTGCCTAAAATTAAGGTATTCTATCGATTTTTATAAAAGATAAAAGTGTTAATTCTCAATAAGTTCGGGAAAATAATATTTTTCGCGTTTTCACTGGATCCCCGCGGGGATGACAGACACTCAGACCGAATCGTCATTCGCGCGAAAGCGGGGATCCAGGAGCTGTTTTCCTGATTTTCTGAGAAGTTAGGAAAAAGCAAGGTATGCGATTATATTCATTAACTGATTTCTGGTTTTGCATGCTGAAAATACCAGATGTTATAATTAAGGACGGAGCGAAGCGACACCACAATTTTAGGCATTTTAGGCAATTTAGGCACTTTAGGCATTCTGTTTTTAGGAATTTCCGGCTTGTCCGGGTAAGGGTTGAGATGGCGGAAAATGCGGGTGTAACCACCAGTAAAATAGATTTTTGTGATTTGCAGTGCGGGTTTGCCGATTTTGCAAAAATTGACGCTCTGGATGGCAGTTGCCGGACTTTTCAGTCTTTATGGTGCAAAAAGCTGAAAAAGCATGTCACCAAAAATGCTCCCTGCGAAGCAACCTTCGGCAAAAGGCGACCGACGACGGGATTTTAATAGCGGTTGATTAAGTTGATCAACAACCAACAATGCCCTCTGAGCCTTGCCTTCCAGGGATTGTAAATCATGCCAATAAATTTAAAGCTATTCGCAGCAAATTGGTTTCCGCTCATTGCCTATTGTCTGCTGATCTACATCCAGTCTTCGTATCCATCACCGGAAAGGCTTCCTTCATTTGAATTCAGCGACAAGCTGCTGCATTTTGCAGCGTATGCCGTTATGGGTGCTCTGTTTTACCGGGCTTATCAAACCCTGCCGTTCAAAAACCATATGCAATTGCTGGTGCTGCTCAGTATGATATCCACTTCCCTTTACGGCATCAGTGATGAAATCCACCAGTCTTTCGTCCCCTATCGAGACGGTAGCCTTTTGGATGTGATTGCCGATGTGCTGGGAGCGGTCTGCGGCGTCTACGTATATCATTGGTGGACGGTAGCAAGAACCAGACGACAGAGTTTATTGAATTCGGAAGTCGGAATGCGGCCTGCGACGAGCTCAGCCGAGTCGAAGTCGGAAAAAGGACAAAAGACGGAGTTTTGAATTCGGAAGTCGGAATGCGGCCTCCGGCCCATAGGGGCTTACGCTTACGCCCCGGCGGGAATGCGGAAGGAAAAAAGAAGATAGAGGGTTTCGATTTCGGATTTCGGATTGTCTGGTGTTCACCCCGCACCCCGCAACACGCAACCCGGAACGCGACCAGATCCGCATTGACAAAACAGGGCGTAACAGGTACAAGGATACCTTCCCCCAAAGTTCCCAAAAAGGAGGGCCGAAACCGATATGGCTGAGCAGAACTTGATTGTTATCAATGGTAATGAGTTTGCTTTCGAACCCGGCGAAAGCATTCTGGATGTTGCCCGGCGCAACAGTATTGACATCCCCACCCTCTGTCATCTGAAAGCGGCCACGCCCACCGGCGCCTGCCGGGTTTGCGTCGTTGAAGTCGAAGGCGCACGCAGCCTGGTAGCCTCTTGTGCGGCACCGGTAGCCAAGAACATGATTGTGCGCACCGAGTCCGCCAAAGTGATTGAATCCCGCCGCATGGTCATTCAACTGCTGTTTATCATCGGGCAATCATAATTGTGCGGTCAGCGGAGCGGCCGGTGAGAACTGGACCGAATTCCAGCTGAAGTCCCAGCAGATCGAAGATACGGCCGAATTGTGCCCGGTATGGGGGGATTGCAAACTGCAGGATCTGGCTTTTCGCTATCAGGTCAGCGGGGATCAATTTGAGCCCACTGAAACACCGTATCCGATGGAAACGGTCAATCCTTTTATCGTGCGCGATTTTTCACGCTGCATCCAGTGCGGTCGTTGCGTCCAGGCCTGTAACGAAGTGCAGGTCAATCAAGCCATCCATTACGGTTACCGCGGCGCCAGCACAAAAATCGTGGCTGCCGGTGACCGTCCTTACCGGGATTCCGATTGTGTGTTTTGCGGGGAATGCGTGCAGGCCTGTCCCGTAGGCGCCCTGGTTGAGAAAGATGCCCGCTACCAGGCGCGGCCCTGGGAAACCAAAAAGGTCCGTACCACCTGCAGCTATTGCGGTGTCGGTTGTCAACTTTACCTGCATGTAAAGGACAACCAGGTTGTAAAAGTTACCGGTGTCGAGGACGTTGGCCCCAATTACGGCAGCCTCTGTGTTAAAGGCCGGTTTGGCTATGATTTCATTAATTCTCCCGATCGCCTGACCTCACCGCTGATTAAAGAAAACGGACAATTCCGCGAAGCCTCCTGGGATGAGGCCCTTGATCTGGTAGCCCGTAAGTTTGGTGAGATCAAGACTGAAAATGGGCCGGACAGCCTTGCGGTACTGACCTCGGCCCGCATCACCAATGAGGAAAATTACATTGCCCAGAAATTTTCCCGGGCGGTGCTTAAAACCAATAGTGTCGATCATTGCGCACGTCTCTGACATTCTTCCACTGTGGCCGGTCTGGCCGCAGCCTTCGGAAGTGGTGCCATGACCAATACGATTGATTGTATTGAAAAAGCCGATGTCATTCTGATCACCGGATCCAACACGACCGAAAACCACCCGGTGTTGTCCAGCTGTTGTCAAGCGGGCCGTGACCCAAAAAGGGGCCAAACTGATTGTTGTTGATCCGCAGACGAATTAAAATTACCCGCTTTGCGGATAAATGGTTGCGGCAGAATCTGGGTACCGATGTGGCCTGGATCAACGGTTTGATGCATGTGATCATTAAAGAAGGCCTGCATGCCAAACCATTTATTGAAAACCGCACCGAGGGTTTTGAAGAACTGCAAAAAACCGTTGAAAAGTTTGCCCCGGACGCTGTGGAGCAGATTACCGGTATCCCCGCACAGGAAATTATCGATGCGGCCCGGCTTTATGCGAAAGCCGGGCGCGGCAGCATTTTGTACTGTATGGGGATCACCCAGCACACCACCGGAACCGATAACGTCAAATCACTGGCCAACCTGGCCATGCTTTGCGGCAACATGGGCATCGCGGGCGGCGGTGTCAATCCCGCTGCGCGGTCAGAACAACGTCCAGGGCGCCTGTGACATGGGCGGGCTGCCGGATGTGTATTCCGGATATCAGAAAGTCATTGATCCCGCAGCACGCCAGCGCATGCAAGAGGCCTGGGAATGTGGACGAGCTTCCCGACCAGCCCGGTCTGAAGGCCACCCAGATGATACCGGCGGCCCACGACGGCACCCTCAAAGCCCTTTATGTCATCGGTGAAAATCCACTGGTATCCGATCCGGATGTCAACCATGCTGAAAAGAGCTTGAATAACCTGGATTTTCTGGTGGTGCAGGATATCTTTTTAACCGAAACCGCTCAGCTGGCCGATGTGATATTGCCCACGGCCTGCTATGCCGAAAAAGACGGCACCTTTGCCAACACCGAACGCCGCGTGCAGCGGGTACGCAAGGCGGTCGATCCTCCCGGGCAGGCCTGGGATGATTGGAAAATTTGCTGTGAGATTGCCACGCGGATGGGGTACTCCATGGCGTACGAAAGCAGCCAGCAAATCATGGAGGAAATATCAAAGGTGACCCCGTCTTATGCCGGGCATCAGTTTCGAGCGTATCGAACACGAAGGGCCTTCACTGGCCCTGTCCGACAGCCGAACACCCCGGGACTCCGATTTTGCATGGCGAACAGTTTACGCGCGGCAAAGGACTTTTTCACGCAATTGATTACATTGAGCCGGCTGAAATGGTCGATGATGAGTATCCGCTGTATCTGACCACCGGGACGACTGCTCTACCAGTATCACACCCGGTACGATGACCATGAGAACCGGTGGGCTCAATGAAATTGCACCGGCGGCGTTTGTGGAAATCTCGCCGCAGGATGCCCGCGAATTTGAACTGGAAGAGGGGGCCCTGGTTAATATAGCTTCGCGCCGGGGAAATATACAGGCCCGCATTAAAATATCGCGCAAGGCCGTTAGCGGTACCATATTTATCCCCTTTCACTATGCGGCGGCTGCGGCCAATCGGTTGACCAACGCGGCCCTGGACCCGATTTCGGGAATTCCCGAATACAAGGTCTGTGCAGTCAAGGTGTCTAAAGGCGGCCTGAGATGGCAAAGAGCAGGAGATGCCCATGGTGGAGTTAATAGCGATGAATTACGAAATTTAAGATTCAAACTCCATGCGCAAGCCTGTTTTTCTCGCGGCTAAAAGCCAGACTCCCATTTCAGTCATACTTTAAGGTGCGTGGAAGCGGCTTTTAGCCGCGATCTTTTCCAATAAAAAACCCGGCCTTTTCGCAGGCCGGGTTTTTAGTTGTACATATTCAGTTTACCTGAAACCGGTGGTGCGCTTATTCCTCCAACTCTCTTGGACGGCAGCACATCCACGTCCGCCAGTTCGGGTCCCAGATATTCGCGTTCATTTTCACCGAGGATGCCCATGGACAGGCAGATCAGGGTCCACAGATGAACGTTGATGCCAACCGCCTTCGTAATATTCACTCAGATCATGAATCTGAGCGTGGCAGTTATGGCAGGGGGTGATGCAGTAGGTCGCGCCGGTGGCCAGAATCTGGTCGGCTTTGAGCTTGCCGAACGCTCTGCGGGCCTCGGGCATCCCGTTCTGCAGAAAGCCGCCCCCGCCGCCGCAGCAATAGTTGTTGGATCGGTTGGGGGTCATATCAATGAAATTTTCTTCACCCACAACCGCTTTGGTCACAAAGCGCAGGTCTTCAGCCATGGGATCGCCAAAGGTTTTGCGAACCAGCTGGCACGGGTCCTGGACGGTAAATTTTATCTGACGCTCTTTGTTCCAGTCCGAGTTGACCTTTAATTTGCCTTCCCGGATCCAATTGGCGTAAAGGGTTATGATGCTGGCGATTTCGAATTTGTGCTCGATGTTGAACTTTTGCAGTCCGACCCGGACTGCGAACATTTCGTGCCCTCATTCGGTGTTGAGCCAGTACTTGCAGCCCAGGTCATCGACGGCTTTGGCTTTCACCCGAACAATATGCTCCCAGCTATCAAGATCCGCCATAAACATACAGTAATTTTCGGCGGCCCAGCCTTTGGTGCCGTAGGTCCAGTCGCAGTCGACCTTATGAAGAATCTTCCACAGAGGCACCATCTCATCCGGCTCTGTTACAGGCTCCCGGGAGTTTTGATTCAGGAAATATTCGGCACCCTGTTTGTTGACCGGTGCTTTGAGATCCTCGAAACCGGGCTGGAGCTGTTGCACCTCTTCCAGCACGTCCTCCACCACAAATTGGAAATCTTCTTCACCCGCCCCCATGGCACTGCAGGTATCGTTTTTGAGTGCCATGTCGCAGGAGCCTAAAATACCTTTGGGCCGCTCTTCCCGTGGGCTTTGTTCTTTCTCACGTTAAAAACCAGCTGCGGGATGTCGATTTTCATCGGGCAGACATAGATGCACCGCATGCACAGGGTGCACATCCAGGCCCAATCCGAGCTCAGAAGCTCCTCGTCCATTCCCAGCGCTGCCATCCGTAAAAATTTGCGGGGGTCCATATCTTCCAGACCCGTGGCCGGGCAGCCCGAAGAACAGGCGCCGCAGGTCAGACACAGGTTCAGATTTCCGCCTGCGGGCAGGATTTCCTTGACTTTGTCTATAAACAAGCTTTTTTTCTTGCCGCCAATTTTGATTGCCTCTTCAGTCATACTCTAAAATCCTCCGTAGATTATTTCCCTCTATCCCCAGGCCCAATGTGCCGGGAAGTGGTTTCAAAACTCCATCTAATTGCATAGTAAATTAATATAGAAAAAATCAGTAGATTTTATGCCAGAATTTTTATGGGGTGTCAACGAATCTCTATCAAAACAGTAGGAAAACGTGGAATATTTTATAACTACCTGAAATTAAATAGATCCTGTAGATCCTGTCAAATAATAAGAGGATATAATCGAATCCCATTCATTATCCCAATAACAGGATCTTAGATCTTTTTTGAGGGCTCGATTTACTCACCCGGAATTAAAATCGTCGATCCGGTGGTTTTGCGGGCCTCCAGATCCCGGTGGGCCCGGGCGGCTTCTGCCAGGGGATAGGTCTGGTTGACCTCAATTTTTACCGCACCGCTTTGCACCACTTCAAACAAATCCCCGGCATGATTCAACAAATCCTCCCGCGCGGCGGTATAAGCCATCAAGCTCGGCCGGGTCAAAAATAGGGAACCCCGGGCTGCAAGCTCGCCAAGGTCTAAGGGGGGGACCGATCCCGAAGACTGGCCGAAGGAAACCATCATGCCCATGGGGCGCAGGCAATCCAGAGATTGCATGAAGGTGGCCTGCCCCAACGGAGTCGTACGCCACGTCCACCCCGTTTCCACCGGTTATTTCTTTTGTTCTGGCCGTGAAATCTTCATCATTGTATAAAATGGGGTGATCACACCCATGAGCCCGGGCAAGCTCGGCTTTGGCCGGCGAGCCGACGGTACCGATCACCGTGGCCCCCAGGTGTTTGGCCCACTGGCAGACAATTGAGCCGACGCCACCGGCAGCGGCATGGATTAAGATCGTGTCGCCTTTTTTGACATCGTAACATCCCCGCAGCAGGTAACGGGCCGTCATCCCCTGCAGCATCATGGCCGCTCCCTGCTGGAATGAAATTTTCTCCGGAAGTTGTACCAGCCGGTGGGCCGGAATGCACCGCACATCAGCGTAGGCGCCGGGCGGGAATTCCGGCATAGGCCACCCGGTCGCCAACCGCCACCTCGGTAACCCCTTCGCCGATTGCTTCCACAATACCGGAACCTTCCAGACCGGGTGTGGCCGGCAAGGCCGGCAATGGATACAATCCGGTACGATGATAAACGTCGATAAAGTTTAATCCCACGGCCTCGTGGCGCACCAGCGCTTCTCCCGGCTCCGGTTTGCCGGGATCAACATCTTCCCAGCGCATCACCTCGGGGCCTCCGGTTTCATATATGCGAATGGCTTTTGTCATGGTGCCTCCTTATTTAGTTGACAAGTTGATTTGTTAAATATTTGTTAAATAGTTCCTTCTCAATGAATCTGCGGTAATGCCGCCTTGCTGATGATATGCGCTTTCCAAAAAGGCCCTATAAACTGTCGCATTTTGCCTGCCTGAGATGTTATTGTCAAGGGGTCGGTCCGGTCACCCGGCTCTTGACACCCCAAGGGCGTTATCCTATGCTGCCCTGATTTTGCATGAAAATAAATGAGAAAATTTTAAAAGTCAAAGGTTAACATGCTGACCGGGATACAACAACCATATAACGTTACGGCGGAGAGCTTCGAAACCCTTTTCACTTATTGGCGCAATTCAGATTTATCTCTCAAATGGGATTGCTTTTTTGTATTACCCCCCTGGTTAAAGGTCTGGTGGAGTACATTCGGCTCCACCTCTGAGATGTATCTTTGTGCTGTAAGACATGCAGAAGAAATCATCGGTATAGCACCGCTTTTGCTGGAAAATGAAACCGCATCATTTATGGGCAGCACTGATGTTTGTGATTACCAGGATTTTATTATCGCCCCCGGAAGGAGTAATGATTTTTTCAGTGTGCTGCTTGACGATCTGAGCGGCAAAGACATCACCGCCTTAGATTTAAAGTCTGTGCGTCCTGATTCAGCAACGATGCTCAAGCTTGCGGATATTGCCACCAAGCGCGGATGCGAGGTCATATGCAGCCAGTCGGATGTTTCTTTCGAGTTGGATTTGCCCGCAACGTGGGATGAATACTTGCTGCAGTTAAAAGGCAAGCAGCGACATGAAATACGGCGCAAACTGAGACGATTGCAGGAAGCCGGAAATATTTCCTACCGTGTCGTCGAAGGGGTCAAGGAGGTAAAAAAGGAGATCGAAACCTTTTTTGAGCTGTTCAGATTAAGCAGAGAAGATAAAAAGACCTTCATGACTGATAAGATGGCCTCGTTTTTTCGGTCATTGGCAGAAATTCTGGCAGCTGAAAAGATGTTGAAACTCTTTTTCATGGATATAAATGAAATACCGGTCGCGGCGGTATTATGTTTTGATGATAATTCGAGCATATATCTTTACAATAATGGATTTGACATTAGATTTAACTCACTGAGTGTCGGTACACTGTGTAAGGTGTTCAGCATCAAAGACAGCATCGAAAATGGCAGACATAAATATGATTTTTTGAAAGGTGCCGAAACCTATAAATATCGCCTGGGCGGCAAGGAAGTGCCTTTGTACGAATGTAAAATTAAATTAAAATAAAAATCAAATAATGCTGATAGAATTGATATAAAGCGGCCACGTAAACCATATGCCGCACGGATTCTGGCCTAATGTTGAAGGAAGCTCTGGTGGAAGAAGAAAAACTGAATATTGCGATGTTTAGTATTCATTCCTGTCCGGTCGGAGAGTTGGGAACAAAAGATACCGGTGGAATGAATGTTTATATTCGTGAACTTGCCGGCGAGTTGGGCAACAGAGGACATCGCGTCGATATTTATACCCGGGTTCACGATTCCAGCGATCCGCAGGTTATTCATCTGAACGAAAACGCACGAGTTATACATTTGCGCGCCGGGAAAAACGGCTATTTGCATAAATTGGCGATTTATCCTTACCTTGATGATTTTACCGGCGCTTTAGAGAGCTTTATGTTGCGGGAACGCCTTCATTACGATCTGATACACAGCCATTACTGGCTATCGGGTCAGATCGGCCGATGGGCCCAGGCCCGTTGGAATGTGCCCCATATGCTGATGTTTCACACCCTCGGGGCCGTCAAAAACGCCACCGGCGTGGGGGAGGAAGAGCCTTTGCTTCGCATTACCACCGAAAGGCAAATAGTCCAACAGTGTCATCGCATTATT
>PVMK01122417.1_pt1 | contig 11894 bp, 13 predicted proteins | sample 1853481 | NCBI WGS metagenome assembly PVMK01 (sample SAMN08533507, study PRJNA380276) | Marine sediment metagenome, whole genome shotgun sequencing project. | reverse complement strand
CACCAACTACTGTTCCCCAAGCCAGACCGTATATACCCATAGAGGGCACGAAGAACAACAGGCCTACAATATAGCCGATGTCGAGGGTGATCGGCGCTAATGCCGGGATAGCGAAGTGTTGGTGGGCGTTCAAAATACTACTCATGACTCCACCAAGACCGTATAGCGTTGTCTGGAGGAGAATAATTCGCATAATGTCCGCTGTCAGCTGTTGAGTTTCAAGATCAAAGCCCGGAACGAGCAGGCGACTCAGTGGACCGGCAAATAGGATTGCCAGAGCAGAGATTCCACCCAGTACGGCAAGAACGAGGGTCAAAATGGAATTTGCCAACCTCAAGCTATCTTTGGACTCGCGATCAGAAAGATATTTCGAGTAGACAGGGATAAAGGCGGCCGCCAAGGCTCCTCCGGAGATCAGGGTCACGAACACCTCAGGCAGCTGGTTGGCCGACGTAAAAGCATCGTAGGCTGGGGTTGTACCAAAAGCGTTACTGATCAAGGGTAATCTTACAAGACCAGTGATCTTACCAAGTCCTAGCAAGGCGATTACGATAACCGAGGAACGTAGTAAATGGCGGGCTTTTTCCATGTGAGGCGATTGTAACCGGGAGTTTTTGCGGTGCAATAGCGCGATTTGGATGAGAATTCTGCCTAATGTGACGTCGCCACATTGTGACGTCGCCACAACGTGACGTCGCAAAACGTGACGTCGCCACAACGTGACGGTACCATAAACAGTGGTTAAAATTCCTTAGCAAAGTGATCTGAGCGGTGACGCCCTTTAGGAGAAGAGTTGGCTAATTCAGACATTCTTGTCGAATATGATGATGAACTTGAGCGAATGAAGTTGACTATTCGCCTCAGGAGAAAGTGGGGTTTCATTGCCCTTTTCACTATATCGTTGATCATTTGGCTGACGATGCTTATCGTAGTTCTCGTATATTTGCTAGGGGGCAAGAGCACTTCGATCATATTGACTTTGCTGTTAGTTATGTGGATGGTTGTCTGGCTGGGTTTTGGGAGATTTCTTTGGAAGCGCTGGCAGTTTCAATTCGCCAATCGAGAGATTATCTTCATCGACCATGAGCAGCTCATCATTCGCCGTCCGGTTTCGATATTGGGCATAACATACGCCTACGACATGAGTCACATTGGGCCGTTCTATATTAGCCAACATCGGCATTGCCCAGCTTTTGATTATGCCTACCAACATGTCTATGTTGGGCAGGACTTATCGGACAAAGATGCTGATGAGCTGATCAAGATCTTGAATGAACGATGGTTTGCAGATAGTTTGGATGAGTGAAACAGGCTGCCTTTAACCTACGCTAGCTGTTGCATGCAATCCCTTGATATTTCACTTATCGATTCAAACGACACACTTCATACGATACACGAGGTCCTAGTTAATCGAGAGAAAGCTTAGCCTGGGGTGAGTTCATTACGCGATTCACGGTTCGGGATCGCCCATCGTCGTGCTTCATGGCAGACCCGGTGACGTGGGCCATCTGCAAGCAGTTATGGAGCCGGTATATGATGATGAAGCTCCCTGGCAACGGATCTACTTTGATCTACCTTGGAATGGGCGAACCAAAGCCAGCAACGAGGTTGATTCATACGACCGGGTCCTGGATTTTGTCCTCGAATTCATAGATTCGCAGAACCTGAAGAGCAATGGCTGCAGGACATTCTGGTCATCCAGACGAGGGAGCATGTCGATGCGATCCGAGAACATATCTCACCCGCACTTTCCCTTTATGATGCTGGCCTATCAGACAGACTCATTCAGGCGAGTCCTGGCCTGACAATCGACGTTGACGATCTGGCATCTCCGGTTGAAATCCCCGTATTGATCGTCACAGGGAGGCAAGACAGTGTAACTGGATTCCGGGATGCATGGCCACTACTACGATTATTCCCGCGGGCAACCTATGCAACTCTGGATCAAGCCGGGCATCTCCTAGGTTTGATCGAACCAAGGCGTCTGTTTCAATGCCTTACTGCTGACTGGTTAGATCGGTTGAACGACCATCGCTGGTGGAATTCCCCATAAGGATCGCCCTTCAATCCCATAAAGCCAGTGCCGGCTAAGATTTCGCAATTCTTCAGATACGACCCAATAGGACCAGAACGATAGGCTATCAATAGCGACAGAATTACTCAGTAAGATAGAGATCTTTCGTGGCAAAGAGATCTGCGGCGAGGATAAAGAGGATCGTTGCATAGAGGAGCAACAGAGCCGGCGCGAGGGCCTGGGCCCGACTGAAGTGTGCTGAAACTGAAGCATCCGCGATAGCTATAAAGGGCCAGAATATTAGTCCAGTGAGCCCTTGAACCAGATCGGTTCCGACGCCCGAAATCCAGCCACTAAAATCATAGGCCAGGTTGGACAACGTGCCCCAGCCCTGAGTTATGAAAGTATTACCAAGGCTCTGGAAGATTCCAGATATACCACTTGAAATAACGCCCAGACCGCTTTGTATATATAAAAGAATCGCCAGCACCCCAAATACGTAAACTCTTGACCAGCCACTCGCGACCAGGTCAGATGCATGGAGCGCTAGAACTATAAATAACGAATTGGCTGCGACCCAGATCGGAGGGATGTCTAATAGATGTTGAAAGGTAAAATGCGGTCCATTGGCCACGATCGCCAGAAGACCCATGGCGAATTGAACGGTAAAAGTAAAGGCAAAAGAGGCAATCATAACGGCCGAAAGATATTCAATTCTGCTCGGCAGCCTAATTAGGAATGGAAAGTGGACCGCACGATTCGCTCGAGCGGCAACAGACAATGTAACCAAGAACGAAAATACAGCGCCAAAAAGACCAAGAACAAGAATGTAGTAATCGGCATCAGGTGTTTGTTGCCGCGGATCGAAGAATATGAAGTAGTAAACCAGGGCAAAAAGCAGATACAGAAGGCCAGTTAGCGAAATCGCTGTCGAGCGCAGAAGATATATCGAGAGCGCGAATACTCTTTGGCTCAACTTACTGCCTCAGCATATATTTCAGCCAATGTAACCCGGCTCTGTTGAACGCTGGTAATATCGTACCCGGCACTCAATAAAATGCTTATCACCTGGGGACGAAGCGAAATTGCATCGTGGTTGAGTACGACTGTTCGGCGATCAGCATCTATCTCGATATCAGGGTGAAGGCTGGTAATAATCGGAGTTAGCGAGAAGAGATCTTTGTCCACTTGAATCGTTGCATGTGGCCTTTCGGCCAGTGCTTCTTCCATGCTGCCTTCGTAATGGATGCTACCTTGGTTGATAATTACTAACCGCGTGCATACTTGCGTCACCTCTGCAAGCTGGTGCGAGGCGAGCACGACGGTTATTCCCCTCTCATGCAATTGTTTAATTAACTCGCAGATATCAGACTGTCCTTCAGGATCCAGTCCATTCGAAGGCTCGTCGAGCAACAATAGCTGGGGGTCACCGATCATGGCCTGGGCAAGGGAAAGACGCTGACGCATACCTTTTGAACACTGGTTGATCTTCTTCTCAGAAGCGTCGAATAGCCCGACTGCCTGCAAGCCCGTCTTAACCGCTCGATCTGACTCATTCTTATTTAGGTTACTCAGGGCAGCCATCATTTCAAGGTATTGGCGAACACGCATGTGGCTCGGAAATAGCAGCCGTTCCGGTTTATAGCCAATTGATGACCAAATGTGAGCGGCCGAACGAATCCGCCCAGAATCAGGATTCAAGGAACCGGTAATCAATCTGAAGAGAGTTGTTTTTCCCGCTCCATTTGGGCCAAGAATGCCGAGAACCTCCCCAGGATTAATGGTCAGAGAAACATTGTCAATGGCGACAAGCGTTTGATATTTTTTGGTGACGCCGGCGATCTCAATCACAAAACTGAAATCCCAATTGATAGTGGAATTGGACGGGTATGCTGATCCAATCCCTGCTAATCTAACTAGACACTATGAGAAGGCATTCTGCACCTGGAACTGTCCAGATCATACTCCATAGAACGGGCAATAGTCTACCATTGGGCTCTTGATTCGCCTAGGATAGCCGAGCCTGATATAATGCCGAATTTGGCCGATAGACCGCCAGGATGAGCCAGCAGATTTTCGTCGTCACGCGAGACCATCTGCTGTCTCTAACCTTATTGTTATCGTGAGGAATTTTGAATGGACCTTGGACCATTTGCACCATATTTAGGAGTCACAGAGATAATATTGGCGATCGTGCTCGTCGTTTTAGTGCTGTTGCAAGCCAAAGGGACGGACCTGGGCGGCTTTATGGGTGGCGGGGATTCTAGTAGCGGATACCGAACTAAACGGGGCATTGAAGTTACTCTTCATCGAGCTACCATAGGTTTCTCAGTCGCTTTTTTTATCTGCACGTTCCTCGCGTTTATCGCATTTGGACAGGCATTCTAGCTGGAGTCCACGCCGATAGTTAAGCCCAAATGAATTGACGTGAAAATTGACATGCGCTGGCAACTCTTATTGGTTGTCATCTGTCTTGGTCTGGTACTGTCACTCCTTAGTTACCAGATTCAGACAACCGGCCTATGTACAACGAGGATTCCTTCGGCTGGAGGCCGTCTCGGTGTTGGAATCGTCGGCCGTCCTGATAAGATAAATCCCCTCTTGAGCAGTGCGAATCCAGTCGATCAGGAGTTGGTCAGCCTGATATTTGACGGCTTGATGCGCTATGATGAGGATGGAGCCCTTGTACCCGCCATCGCGAAAGAGTGGAGCGTATCCGACGACGGGAAGGCGCTCAGCTTCAACCTGAGAGAAGACGTATACTGGCATGATGGGCAACCCGTCACGGCCGAGGATGTCATCTTTACTTACGAACTGTTACAGTCCGAGGAGTTCAGGGCTCCTGAGAATCTCAAAGATCTCTGGAGCTCGGTGGTTATCAGCTCTAGTGACGATTTGATGGTAGAGTTTGCATTACCCCAACCTTACGGTCCCTTCTTGGATGCCACAACTCTTGGTCTTCTACCGGAGCATCTCCTAGGTAATGTCCCTTTGTCAGAGCTGACCGAACACAATTTTAATTCATCTCCTGTTGGAACTGGTCCGTTCGCAGTTTCACATGTTATCAATTGGGAGCAGACTGGCCAAATTCGGTTAGTACCAGATCCCGAGCATTGGCGACGAGACATTCAAATAGATACCCTCGATTACTTCTTCTACCCGGACGAGGATTCGCTAGCCGAGGCCTTCTCTGCTGGAGCAATACAAGCTGTGGCCAACATACCGGGTAATGCGCTGCCTCAGTTCATTGCTTTGCCTTCAATTCGACTTTTTACCTCCCCGTCTCCTCGAATAAGCCAATTGCTTTTCAACCTCAACGAAAGCGCTTCAGCAGTTGTCCGAACCGCCAGTGGTAGACAGGCTCTTTCCAGGGCCCTTAACCGGCCTGAACTTATAGATCTGGCCCTGTCTGGACAGGGCTTACCGTTGGAGGGTCCCTATATGCCTCTGTCTTGGGCCTATGATTCTCAGGCGGTGTCATCTATCGAGCACGATCCTTCATCGGCCGCTGCCCTGCTTGATGAATTGGGCTGGATAATGGCATCTGACGGTTCAACCAGAGCGAAAGAAGGTGAGAATCTTACCGTCCGACTTCTCCATTCCAATGATTCTCTCGATCTTAAAATAGCGCAGGTTCTAGCGGGACAGTGGGGAGATATCGGCGTTGGCATCGAATTGACAGCAGTTCCCCAGGACGATCTTATTGGCGCTCTTGGGGAAGGTGAGTTTGACCTGGCGATTGTGGAAATTCAGCCGCCCGGCGATCCGGATCTATACGATTTCTGGAGTCAGGAAGCGATCGTAAACGGGCAAAATTATGGAAGTTGGAACAACCGGCGGGCCAGCGAAGCGCTCGAAAGTGGACGACAACTCTACACAGTGGACGAACGGTTACCCTTCTATACGACATTTCAAGAGTATTTTAGCGAGGATCTGCCCGCCTTAACGCTCTTTCAGTTCGTCGACACCTTCGCCCTAAGCGAGACAGTCCAAGAAGCAGAAGTTGGGCTGATTGAGCACCCACGAGAGCGATTCGATTCACTGCCAGAATGGTTTATCTTATTCAGGGAAGTCGCCACCGCCTGTCCAGAAGATTCGGTATAGTTGTTTATTGGCAATTTGGTCGGAATGATGTCGGTTTCGGGGGGATAACTCGTAGGGCAGTTTTCTCAAGGTGCGGAAGCGCTGACTATTTCAATGGGGCCAAAGAGTACTGGCTGATTGACATTGACCTCTTGCTGTTTTATCAACTCAAGAAGAGCCAGGAGCGTGACAGAAACTTCAAGCCGGCCTGCGCTGGTGGACAGAATATCGTTGAAGTACAGTCGCCCCAATTCTTTGACCTCCTCTCTCAGACGATTTATCTGCTCCTCTATAGTTACTTTGCGCTTACGGACAACAACGGAAACACTATCCTCACGCATCGCTGCCCTGTTAAGGGCATTTGCCAACGCGGTTACGAGCGCCTGAGAGCTGAATTCACCCAATTCCAGTCTCCTGTCCAAATTTGGCGTTACTGCTACCCGAAGATATGAGCGTAAACCTGCATGCTCTCTGTTACCTAGCCATTCGGCGGAATCTTTGAACCGCTTGTAAACTCTCAGTTGGCGAGCCAATGTCTCCGCTGGATCTTCTTCATCTTCCTGTTGTTGGTCGGCCGGGATTTCCGGCAGCAAGGCCCTGCTTTTGATCACGAGTAACCTTGCTCCAATTACCAGGAAATCAGATAGTCGCTCAACTCGGTTTTCTTTTAGTTCGGCCAGTTGTTCCAGATATTGTTCGGTGACTTCCAAGAGAGATATCGCCGTAATATCGAGTTCGTTTCGCTGGATTAAGTGGAGCAGAAGATCTAAGGGACCTGAATAGACAGGCAGTTGAACGGAGTAGCTGCTCAGGGGGTGAATTGAAGCCGACATCCTATAATCCGCCTCCAACCAGGGTAATCAGGAGAACGACCAACAGGAAAAATATCACTGCTGCCCCGACGATAACAATCGTTCGCCTCTCCTCTTTATTTCTTTTCCTCGTTCGTCGTCGAAGCTCTGTCTGACGGCGTTCTTCGATAGATAAGAGCTTGGCCATCCTATCGACTGAGGCCGCTTCTTCTTCTTGCTTGATCATCGAGGCCCGCTTCATCTGTTCCTGAAGACGATCAGCAGTGGTGAGATTCTCATGGGCGACGAACTTAGACAACAAGTCCAGGGATTCACCGCACGCCAGGCAATCATCATGACCTGACCAGTTAACATTCTGGCAGGTGGCACATATTCTGGTTAATGGCGAACCGCATCGCGCACAAGCGAACGCTTCCTCCTCGTGATAATGGTTGCAGTCAGGACAATAATGACTGGCGAGCAGAATAGGTTCGCTACATACGCTGCAGTTCACGCGTTCCTCGTTCCCGGTCAAGGAGACGGAATTACGGCAGACGGGACAAGTTATGACGATCGAGTAATCGCTCACTAGATGTCTTCTCGTGGTCTAAGGATGCAGTAAACGAATCCATTCATTTGAACGAGATCGGTCGTTTCATATTGCCGGCCGATAACCTCAAGAACTGGCGGAGGATAGAATTGGGCTCGGAAGATGACCGTATCAAACTTCTGCCCCTCTAGCATAGCCAGCAATTCAGTTAGATCAACCTGCCCATTGTTATATAGATTTAGAAGTTGGGTTGGATTCGTAACCACATCATTATCGCTGTAGATGTTGAAGCCGGCATCCTCGCTGAATGCGGCCGTGTTTCCCATCGAGACCAGATTAGCGATGGCGATACCCGCATCCTTGTCCTGACTGTTTGGCGGCCGGCCGATCAAGCCCACTCCTGCCGAATCTATATAAGGTATCTGTTCTGGCGGCAAGTCAGCAGAACATGAAGTCTGGGGAGCGACGTCGGTCGCGATTGGTTTTCCAAGCGACTGGGCGACCGATTGTAAGAAAGGTGTATGTGTGGGCAGATGAAACACCTTGTTCGCCTGGATCAGCAAAAGTACAGCAATAACGATAATCGAAAATGCATACCATCGCTTACCTAACCGTTCGCTTCGATTGAGGATACGATTTATAGCTAGACCTGCCAATATGCAGCCAGCGGCGATTGCGGTAGCGTAGTATGATTCACCGGCGCCCCATTTGCCCGCGGTAAGGCCGTTTACTGCTGCGACAGCGAACCAAATAGCATAGGCCGACAGTCGTTCAAAGTAAAGTTGGTAGAACGCCAATAACGCGGCAGCAAGAAGAATGATAGTATGGAGGTTAAACCACTGGCGCAGCAAGCCAATACTCTGACCAGGGATGAAGGGATTGACGTTCGCTGTCACAGTGTTCACCAACCACTGACCTCCGGTAGAAAGATCTATCAGGAAGAAGATCAGAATAGTCACCGCGGCAAATCCAACAGCCCAAATCAGCGCGCGTTTTGTTTGACGGAGGAACATGAAAATAAAAACAGAGGCAACAGTAGCGTAGGCAAGTTGTTTCGTGTAGCCAGCAAGAAGTAACAGTATCATGACCGCAAGTAATCCGCGGTTATTGATCTTTCCGCTTTCTTCCTCTCTGTCGACAACCGTTGTTAACAGAACTACGGCCAATATCTCAAACATGACCATGAACATGTGTTGTCTGAAGAGAGGACCGACGTGGTAGATATAATTTGAGGCGAGAAAAGCTAGACCAGCCCAAATGGATAGCCACCATCTCTTGCCTTCCCGGTGGACGGCATAACCAATCACCGAGGCAGCGATCAGAGTCCCAACAAATGAGATCAGACGCCCCGTCCAATATTGTGGTCCAAAAAGCCATACCAGTGGAACCACTACGAGGTGAAAAACTGGTGGGTAGTTGGAAGAGTAGAACGGAGGTACTATTATCCTGGTAGGGCCATTTCCCTTGGCTGAACATGATGGTGTCAACCAATTCGAATCCTTCACCTTGGTCGTAGTCAAAAGGGAATTGAAAAAGAGAGAAGGCGTATATGACGTAGACGACGAAATAACCAATAAAAGCCAGACACAGCCACGGCCATCAGTACGTAGGCCAGGTTTACCCACCAGCTCTGTTTTTGCGACCACCGCTTTAAAGTCATGGGGCAGATTTGTCCTCGGCTCGGCAACTAAATAGATAAGCGATGACGGAACAAGCAGGTGTCAGGCTGGTCGGTCACCAAACGGCAACAGCGAGAGCCCAACTAAGATGCCAAATCCTGAGCCAATCAGGGCCATTCGTTGGAAGGGGCCAATACCGGTAAAGTTGCCCGCCCCAAGCCAATCGACAAGAAACGAACCCACCAGAACAAGGCTGGCGATCGATATAATTAAGATGCCAAGTTGCCGTTTAGTCACCATCGAGCATAGAGTTTAACCGAAATATTCTTTACAATGCAATTGTTTTTGGTATAATTTTGACCTTGTTGTAATCGAGCACAGAAAATTGTAAGCATCTACGCCGCTGCTCCAGCGGTTTTTTCCATTTAATAAGGGAGACTATGACTATAGCAAAGCCTCATCTCATTACGGCCGATGGCCTAAGCAAATTAACCGCAGAGCTAGAGTATTTGACCACAGAAGGCCGAGAAAAGATCGCCGATCGATTGCACAACGCCTTCCAAGATGGCCAAGACGACGACTTTGTAGAAAACGCAGAACTTGAAGCGGCACGAAATGAATTATCCTTTCTTGAAGGAAGGATTCAAGAGCTTGAAGATATTCTTAACAATTATAAGCTGATTGGCGAGTCAGACGGCCCTCATGATTCGGTGAGAATTGGGGACTGGGTCACTGTTCTTGAGGATGGATACGGTGAAGAGGAGAAATACCATCTGGTCGGTCCCGCTGAGGCCAATCCAGTCAAAGGCAAAATCTCGCACGAGAGTCCCCTGGGTAATGCGTTGCTTGAAGCCAAAGTTGGTGACAAGGTAAACGTTAACGCACCGAATGGCTTGTTGGAGTTTAAAATCGTTTCAATAGACTGACGGTGAGTAATCCCTCTAAACGTTTCAACTTTCTAGAGCCTGTGAATATCACGGGCTCTTTCTAGATATCGTGACTTTGATTGATCGTATTTGAAATTGCCGGGCAAATCTTGGTGATAATCGGGGGTATAAATGGGATGGCAACCGACCGCACTTGAAGATAAGCGGTTGAAAAAGATCGAAGAGCTTAGGGAAGAGGGTATTGACCCATATCCGCTACGCGTGCAGCGGACGCACACAATTTTAGCCGCCACAAACACGTTTCTGGATGCCGAACGGGAGGAGATAGAATTATCCGAGACGGTGGCTATTTGTGGTCGACTTGTCAGCACGAGGGACATGGGAAAGACCATTTTCGCCCATGTTGAGGACAGTACCGGTAGGATTCAACTATTCCTTCGCCGGGAAGAGATCGGGGAGATTGCACACCGGCAGTTTCAAAAGCTGGTCGATCTCGGCGATTTCGTTCAAGCCGAAGGTAACTTGTTTCGAACGAGAATGGGAGAGGTAAGTGTCCGTTTGACCTCCTGGAGGATACTTAGTAAGGCTGTCAGCCCTTTGCCAGTCGCCAAGGAAAAAGTCGAAGATGGGGAGACGATCCGTTTCAGTGCGTTTTCTGACGTGGAAGAACGCTTTCGTCAGCGATACGCGGATCTGGCGGTAAACCCAGAAGTCCGAGATATCTTCAAAATGCGGGCAAAGATCATTAGCGCTTTGCGTCGATTTTTTGACGATCATGATTTTCTGGAGGTTGAAACCCCAATAATGCAGCCAATCTATGGTGGTGCTGCTGCCCGCCCGTTTACAACATATCATAATCAGCTCAAGCAAAAGTTGTTCCTAAGGATTTCTTTTGAGCTATATCTCAAACGCTTATTGGTGGGTGGCTATGAGCGAGTCTATGAAATCGGACGGGACTTTCGGAATGAGGGTGTCGATGCGACACATAACCCGGAATTCACCCAGCTTGAATTCTATGCCGCCTACTGGGACTATCGCGACGTGATGGATTTCACCGAGAAAATGCTGGCCTATACGGCTGAGCAAGTTCTCGGAAGCACTGCGGTCACCTATCACGACCAGAAGATAGAGTTGGGCGGTACTTGGACTCGGATGACGCTTCGGGATGCGATCATGAAATTCGCTGAGCTAGATTATATGGAATACCCAACGTCAGAGACCTTATCAGCGGCTATTCGTCAGATTGGTGGCGAAGCACCTCCCGAAGCCAGTTGGGGTCAATTGATCGATAAACTCCTGGGCGACTTTGTCGAACCCAGGTTGATCCAACCCACCATTATCCTCAATTATCCGCGCGACATTTCACCCCTGGCGAAAGCCGTTACGGATGATCCCCGGCACGTAGAACGTTTTGAGTTCTTTATCGGAGGGATGGAGATGGGCAACGCCTTTACCGAGCTTAATGATCCGCTCGAGCAGCAGCGAAGATTCGAAGAGATGCAGCAACTTTACAAACCTGATGATGAGGATGCACATCCTGTAGATGAGGATTACCTTCGGGCGATGCGATATGGTATGCCTCCGAACGGTGGATTCGGGGCCGGGATTGACCGGATCGTTATGTTATTCACCGATAAGGCCACCATACGTGAAGTGTTACTTTTCCCACATTTAAGAAAGCGATCACCAGATTAACTATTCCGTTCATTCTGCTCCGAGAATTTGACCGGTAAGATTCGACCCCATATACTAAGCACATCGATAGTTAGTAAGCTCAGACAGAGCTAAGTAGGGTTTTTCACTCTTCGAGAGAGTTGGCGGCTGGTGTGAGCCAATAGACGGGGAATCCGAAATCCACTCTGGAGCTGCAACCGAAATAAGGTTTGCCGGGTGCGCCCGTTACTGCGCGACTAGAGGCTTGCATTTATTCAACACGCAAGCGAATCCAGG
>PVMK01189128.1_pt1 | contig 11895 bp, 5 predicted proteins | sample 1853481 | NCBI WGS metagenome assembly PVMK01 (sample SAMN08533507, study PRJNA380276) | Marine sediment metagenome, whole genome shotgun sequencing project. | reverse complement strand
AGACAGCCACCATCAACTCTGTGACGCTCATACCAAGCTGGTTGCCTGACAAATAGAATATGCGTTTTTGTTTCAATTCCCTCTTGCTTCTCCTGTTAATTATTTTCACAGGTATCATTGAGGTATTGGGGCTGCAATAGCCTCCTGGTTGAATCTTTGCCGCAGTTCATTCCAGAGGCTCAATCGATCTGATTCACCCAAACGTTCTGAACTTTGTTTCCTCGCCAGCCAATATCCCTGTCCGTTAAAACTGTAGATCGGGAGAAGATCGGTCCGCTCCGATGCAAAAAGGATCGCATCGATCAGGCTGTCCAAAACAAGGGGCTCCGCCGTCGGCTCCTGGTAATAACTTAAAACCATATGTGGCTGCTTGAGTTTCAGGGATTTTACGTAGGTGAGGCGCATCTTTTCATCCGGGACCGCGAGGTTGCGCAGGGTAAAATATTTTGCAGTGGCAAAGTCCTCACAGTCTCCCCCGTTGCTGATAAGCATTTCCCGGGGCGTTGCCCAGTAGTCTTCCTTGCCCCAGTGATACAGGTCATCCACGAAACACCAGTTTATTGAAGAAACTGTTCACGGATTCAAGCTTTTCCATTACAGGCACATCGCGTTTTTCACGCATCAACACGTGCCAGTCAGCTACTCTCTGTTGTCCAGGATCAAGCTCAACAGCTTCCTTTGGTGCTTTCTTCTTCGCGCCACAGCCGCTCATAGAAAGAAGGACAAGGACAATCAGACACGAGGATATAAGCAAAGAGGCAAACTTTGTTATGAAATTCATCTTATTATTGATTGACAACCTGACATATAAATTATCCAGGATTAAATTCGTCCAAACTTAACAGACTCTCACATCAAAACTTGTCTGCAAGTATAATTTATTGCTTCACATTAGCAAGCATCACTTCAGGTGTACTAACAACTTGAAATTTACATACTTCTTATGGCAGGAAAATTGAAAAAGCAGTTGAGTATCGAAAAAAACTGGCATTATTTCAATAATTTCAGAAGATCACTAGGCAGAAAGAGCCTTTAAAATGTGCCAATTGCGGCATAAACCCTGCTTAACAACGACGACATTTCTTTCTGCCATCGGCAAGTTTCCAAGTTCTCGTGTATTGACATTTTGTGCATCGTATCATAACTGAACCAGTATAACATTGGTCCAGGTTGATTAGGAATTACCATAAAGAATACATTGAATGATTAAAAGCATGAGACATCATAAATTGATGCGGCTTCCATATCGGTAAAAAATTCCTGTTAACCGCCATATAATAAATCCGTCGCAAATTTAAGCATTTACACTTTACTTTCAGCCGGCATTCGGTGACATGCTCACCCATGAGTTTTCTTGCTATAACACCTAATCGCTCACCTTTCCTTATCGTGCTGGACATTAATTGTCTATGACACAGTAAAATAGAGAGATTTTTATATCCACCAATCCAAGTTGGCCTGCTTTTTGCGGACTTTTACATGGAGGAATTACTTATCAAGAGAGAAGGAGGTGTGGTGATGCGAGAATTAGGCATGGCATTCAAAGGATTGCTTTACCATTTCAAGGGATGTATCTGCGGCATTATCTACACTGCGTTAAAAGGTACCTTGAGACCTATCACAAAATGGAACAGGGTAAACGTTTAACAGAAGAATTTATTTGAAAGCAAACATTTAAATTTGAAACTGTCCAAAAGCTTTCATCTTGGATTTTTGTACTTGTAGAAATGTTTTAAGTTGATAGACCGAGGAGAACACAATGAGACCACTTACAACAATGCAACTAGAACTTCTAAGCCAAATACACTGCAATGCCAATTGCGTTCAAATAGACGGGTTTGAAAACAAACGTGATGTTGGCAAACTCCAAAATTGGAAGCGTTTCGATACAGGTATCATCGAAAAAGTTGAAAATAAATTTGCTGATATCGCCATGATTGGTGAAGAAATCAGCGCCCTCATATGCATTCTTAAAAAAGTAAAATAAATGGATGGCAAAGGAGTATGCGGTTGTACTGCAGGAAGCTATTCATGCTGCCCCAATGGGGTATGCCCATTACCTGAGAAATTAGCGATGACCTGATAGTAAAAACGATTAGTTAATTTTTTATAAAACCAGGGGTACTGATTATTTAGTACCCCTTTTTGTTACATTGATAGAGGAAGTCATATATCTGCTGATATGTCTGACAGTGTCAAGGTTTCCAAGTTAATAGCAATTGTAAACTTTCAGGAGATATGAAGGCCCCGGCATTGGAAAGTGCCGGGGCCCTGTATGTTCCTATTTGTTTCTACTCATTTGCTTCCAGTTTCAATTCTCCGTAGCGTTTTTCATATTCCTTGACAACGTTGCCCAAGACGATGAGGAGTCTTTTTGCAGCAAAGGGGTTAAGAATGACCCTGTTAGTCAACTCCACCACCAGCTCGCTCTGGCCGGTTTGCCAGGCCTGGTTGGTGCCGAAGAGAAGGGTCATCTCCTCTCGGGTACTGTTGACGTTGCAGACGTTTGCATAGGTGCTTTTCATTTTGGAATCGTCCCAGCGCAGTTGTACGCTTGTCTGTTCAGTTTTCTCTTCCGGGGTTACTGCAAAATTCTTTTTGCTGTCCTGTTTACTCATGGTCTCTCCTGTTTTTGTTGATGTTGATGTTGATGGGTAGATCCGGTACGAAAGAAAAAGGATTTCTTTCGATCATTTTTTATATTTCTCTTTGTTGATGGCCATGTTTTGAAGCGTCGATTGTTCTCTTTTTTAGCCAAATGGGCGAAACCGGAACAGTCAATCGCAGTCCTTTCCTGAGTCAGTTTTCTGCTACCGGCAATTCCCCAGCCGGCCAGCCCGGCAACGGCCAATTCCATGGTATCAGTTCTCTCTTCTTCAGTGTCATTGGTGGAGGCCGGATAGGTCTGCTGTTTTCTGTTTAATTCTACCCCGGCGTTATGGATAGTTCCCCCCTGTCGTCCCGCCTGGTTAACTTTTTTATTTAAGTCATTTTCAGGTTGGGGATCAAGGTTTTCCTGATCAATAGTCTGTAGCGGAGTGGGGTGTCCGGAATGGTGAACTTCGGGAATACTGCTCAAAAGAGGCCAGGAAAAGCCAGTGCTCGAAGCAGGCCACGTAAAGCCCAGGTCACTTTGCAGCCCTGAGTCGACAGGTATAAGGAGGTTTGATAATACTGGCATTCTAAAGCTCTCCTCTTCCAACGTATCCCAGGTAAAAGGTGATTGGTATAGACCGAAGAGGATTCTTTCGTGAAGGCCTATGCCCATAGTGATGATGCTTTCGATTTGCTCATCGGAACCCGCCTTGTACAGCACTCGGCCGAATTGGCCAAGCATGATATCCTCGCTCAGGCTGCCGTGAAAGACATCGTTGCCAAAACCGCCGATCATGATGTCAAAGCCTGCATCGCCGTGCAGTGTATCATTTCCACCGACAAATGGCCGAATGGTGGCCTCGGTGTATACCCGTTTGTCTTTTTGCATGACCAGCAGACCACCATCGCCGATAAGGATGTCATCACCATCACCGCCATAGAGAATGTCATCCTTTGCCCCGCCCACAATAAAATCTCTGCCAGCGTCACCGAAGATTGTATCGGTGCCACCGAAGGCAGGAGCGGAGCTTGTAATATGGACTGGCCATCCCAGGGAATCATACTGTGCCCACCCCTGATCACCGAGAAGGAAGTCATTGCCGGCACCGCCATAAATATGGTCATTGCCTGTACCGCCAAAAACCATATCGTCCCCTGCTCCGGCATCAATGAGGTCATCGCCGCCAACAGTCGGATCGGTATCCGTGGTTTTGAGCTGAGTGGCGATGCCGGCACTGTTGTATGTAATCTCACCGTTGTCACCGATAATATCGTCATTGCCAAGGCCGCCTTCAAGGACATCCCCCTGGCCTCCGCCTGCGATAAAATCATTATTGCTGCCGCCGGTGATAGTGTCGCTGCCACTTTGATCAGTATTAACGCTGGAGAGTCCTACAAGTGTATCGGGGCTCTTTACGGGTGCTGTACCACCTCCATAGGTGGTTACAAAGGCACTGTACTGTTCGGCCCCGTGGTCACCGAACAGGGCGGTGCGGCTGGTCCATGCACCGGCATCAATGATGTCGTTTCCTGATTCACCATGGACAATTAGAATTCCAGTGTCTCCGGCATTGCCTGTTGCCGTAACGGTGTCGTCGCCACCGCCTGTCCTGATTGATAATATTTCATCGGGCCGGCTATTGTTTATGGAGATGTCGTTGCCCCCGGATCCCATCAGAATACTAAGATTCAGGTGTCCGTTTCCAATGGGTGTTGTGCCCGGGTCGCCGGAACCGGTTGTTGTAAAATTGACCTGTCCGGGAGAAATTCCGGAAACGCTGTTAGGTGTTATGACAACGGTATCTCCAGTTGTATCACCCTGGTCATTGAGAGTGAGAGTGTTTTCTCCGTCTCCGGCATGGATTGTGATTTCACCTTCGATATCATCCATGGTACCGGATTCACTATTAGTCGGTGCATCCGATGAAAGGTTGAAGATATCGTTACCCTGGCCGCCGTCCACAGTGGTGATGGCGGTGGCGGAGGTAGACCAGACATCGAAGCGGTCATTGCCACTGCCCAGGGCGATATTTATTTCTTCCAGAGTCGAATCATAGAAAATGGTTCCTCCCATGCCCATGCCGGTGATGGTGGAACTGGTAAGCATCGCGTCATTATCAGTGGTGTCTCCGGTATCGTCCACCGTGAGCTTGTCAGTGCCAGCGTTGCCAATGATCGTCAGATCGACATTAATATCATTGACAGTACCGCCGGTGTTGGAGAAGGGTATGGGAGTGACAATACCGAGGGTGTTCACGGTAGAGACGGCATTACTTCCAACGTGTATGGTGTCGTCGCCTCCCCGGCCATCGATACTGGTCGCTGTCTGTGTGCTGGTCAGGCTGATGACATCATTGTCGTCATTGCCGTATATTAAAACAGAAGGAGTCGTGTCAATAACCAGGCCGCGCAGGTCTATAGAGGAACCAAGGCCTGGATCGACGTCGACAACTCCATAGTCACCATAGATTTCAATACCGGAGAAAGCCCGGATAGTCGCGCCCTCTTCAAAGAGCAGGTCATCGCCGGCCTGGAGAATTACGCTGCCGGCCTGTGACCAGAGAGTAACGCCACTCTTTATCAAGATAAAATCGTCCGTGCCTGCGGTGTCGGTGGCGGTGACAATAATATTGCCGGCCTGAATGGTTTCAGCAACGGTCACCGGGCTCATGGCCGTGATTTCAACAGGTCCTGGCGCCGTGATTCCATCGGTTGTTTCGGTAATCCCGCCCACATTGAGATGGCCGGTGTTGACAATCCAGACTCCGCCGCCGGTGGAGGTTCCCTCCAGTTTGCCCACAGATGTCCTGAGGGGATTATCCGGTGCGCCTATATCATCGGCGGCAAAAAGGCGGGTGGAGCCGGATATGACATTGTCACCACCCGGATTGGCGTTGTAGATGCGGCCTTCGCTGTCAATAAATGCGGTATATGTTGTTCTTGTGCCCACCTGGAAAATACCCAGATCACCGAGTACTTCGATGAGATAGGTGTCTTCATCGCTGTATGAGGTAAGTACACCGGTACCGAACCGGGCGCTGTTGATATCGAGATCATCTCCCGGGGCGCCGATGGAACCAAGTACAGCGTTCAAAGTAATATTGCCGGCAATTATGTCAGGGTCCGGGTTGCCGACAATACCGTTTGCTTCATTGCCAGCATCGAGAATGGAAACAGCGGCTTTAAGGTCAACATCCCCCGCTGCGTCGATAACACCAATATTCATATCACCGCTGACCTCGGTCATGACAACATCACCAGTGGAGGTAACATTGATCGCGCCTATGTCATCTACAAAATCTCTGAGCGGCATTTCGAGATCCAGTCCATTGCCCGCAGCGCCCACCGAACCGTTGGTAGTGGTAATGGTCAGATTATTTCCCTGGATGTTCCAGTAGTCGTCGTTATTACCGTCAAGCACCGATTGAGGGGAAATCAGGAAGATATCACCCTGGGCCGAATAGATGGTGTCAACAATGAAATCGCCGTTTACTTCGTTGAGATAGATGTTATTTTCAGCCCGGGCAATGAGTTTACCGGCCAGAAGGTCCACATCAAGGTAACTGGTCGGAAGAACGCCACCAATATTGGCACCGGTGGAGTGGGCATCAGCGGATTCGAGAATGATACCGCCGCTGGCACCGCCGCCGGTGACATCGGCTGCTGCATCATCAAGATAATCGTAAAGGCCGCCGCCGACCTTGATGCGGATCGCATCACCGCCGATAATATTGTCAATATTGATATCATTTTCCGCGCCGAGATAGACATGCTCGTCTGCGGTGATGGTAACACCTTCTTTTGCATCCACATCGATATCATCGTGGAGAATAACATCAATCCTGACCGCTGTCTTACTCGGATCGTGAAAGCTGATAACGTTATCGTCGCTGTCGTAGGCGATGAGGTCATCGCGCTCCGCCGCGGCCAGCATGGTTTTTTGCTCCGGTGTCAGATTATTTACGCCGCTGGAAAGATCAACCGGAAAGTTGGCGGTAATGGCCCCAACGCCTCCACCGGTAGCGGTGATGAAGATATTATTAGCCGCGATATTGGCCTCTTCAATGCTGGTCTCGGTATCTGATTTTTCCCGCAACAGGTTGGGGTCAAAGGTGGTGGTTAATTCCTCATCGGTCCAGTAATGACCTACCATTAACCTATCGTATTCCTCATTGCCCACAGTCTGGTCCACTGTATAGATGAAATTCACGTCATAGGTATCACCATAGACACCATAGGTCTCGTCCAGGTGGTGATACTCGGCAGCGCGTTTGGTCTCCAGAGAGAGGATATCATCGTTTTCCCACCCGATACTGAGATAGTACTCTTTTTCAGCGTCGGAAATGGTGACCTGGTGCCCCGCATCGTAGATGGACGGGTCTGCCTGCTGGTTGCGGTAGCTCCAGTAGCCGTGGTATTCCCGTGCCTTCAATCCTTCATAGGCTTCGATATTCTGTAGTGCCGCTTCAGATGCTCCTGTGGCCAACGTCAGATTCATGTCATTCCACAACGACTGCAGTTGGGTGATCGCCCGCTCATCGCGCCGGTCATTGCTGTTGAAGTCGAGCAGACTGCCATTGACAACAGTGAGATGGACATCGCCGTCCTTGGTCTCAATCCGGTTAAGATGAAGATCTCCGGCAGTCTCCTCAATGAAAACATCTCCCACAGCAAAGGCGGCAAGAAAATCCTGAACAGTATTCGGATCTGTATCGCCGCTGTCTATCCTGAGAGCCTGGGAGGAGGTGCCGATACCGCTGTAGAGCGAATCCAGATGGATGGCTTGTGCGGAGACAAGTGACTGATCATCAAATGATCTGATGGTGCCGCCGGCAATGAGAGATACATTGCCAGCTGTTGCAGTAACCGTGTCGACAACCAGGTCTTTATTGATTTCCTGCAAGTGGATAGCACCGGATGTGGTTGATGCGTCAAGATACTCTTCTTCGCCGTCAGTAAGATTGGTCCGGACGGGCATTGCTTCCGTGCCGATGCCGGTTTCGGCGTTCAAATCAATGGTGGAACCGCCTATAACGCCAAGGGAATCGGCCGAAAGCATCCTGATGGCGCCGTCCGTGGTCAGGGTAGTGGTGCCGAGATGATTAATAATGGAGTCTTTTATTATGATATCGGTATCCGATGTAATGTTCACCGTACCCTCATCATCGCCGATGAAGTTGACGTTCACGTTATAGTCTGCCCTGACGCTGACATCGACAAAGGCCCGGTCCGCTCGTTCGGAAACCCGCACGATGTGTTCGCGGGTTGTGGAGAATATCCACCAGCCGTGGGTGGTGGTATAGGAGTATGAATATTTGAAAATCGGTTCTCCCTTCTCTGTAATTTCAAGGTTATCCGTAATCTTGTAAGTTAACCGGTTATCCCAGTCTTCGTGACCAGAGGTAAGGATTTCGATGTAATCACCCTTCGGCAGTGGTTCCACCGTGTCACCGGGCACGGTCCACTCTTCATTCGGAGGACCGGGTATTTCCCAGCTAATATCGAACCAATTGAGTGGCCATATGGTTTCCATGATCCATTCTTCGTAGATTTTAGTGGAAGCATCGGTGCCGCCGACAAAGACATAACGCTGGTTATTCAGTGGTGTGAAGGTGTCTTGTCTGCCACTTTTGGTGGAAGCCACACCGTTTACGGTTTTGGTGATTTCATTGCCGAGCCTGGTGTATATAGTTGTTATGGGATTGTCATAAGCGGTGTCGTAAAGAATGAGCGTTCCCTCGATGCCTTTACGTCCGGTATCGATCCGGTTTACAACAATCTCCCGTGTTGTCTGGTTGTCTATGGTGATTGTGCCAAAGCCGTCCATGACATTAAGGTTGGCACCGCTGTATGGGTTAGTGTTCATCATGTGCCCGGTGAGCATCATGAAACCGCCTTCCACTGCAACGCTTTCAAGAAGTATCTGGTTTTCCTGCCTGTCATACCAGACCTTGATTCCTGTCTGACCCGCAGCCGGGATTTCAAGATATCTTTCCGATTCCGGGGTGGTGGCCAGGAAGGTCGCGATCTGTGTATCAATGCTGCTGTCCAGGGTAACACTTCGATCCGGAATACCGCTCTGCAGGGTGCCGTTCAGGTTCAGGTATTCGGCATTGATAAGGATATTATTTGCAGCAATATTGGATCCTGTCTGGTTGCCAGCAGGAACACCGCCGATATGATAGAAATGGTCGGTGGTCATGATGAAATCACGGCCGCTTTCAATCAGGAGATCCTTGGAGGCAATGGATTTGGCGTCATCGCCAAATCCTTTACTTATTGAAATAACGCTGCCCTTGTCGTTCTTGATCCAGACCTTGCCAGCCAGGTTGCTGATATTGCCAACAATCTGGATGTCCGGGGCTATCACCTGGATATCCGAAAGAGGATCAACGGGAAGGGGGGTATTGGTAGGTGCGCTGGGATCAAAGGTATTATGGATAAAGATAAGCGGATCCTCGGCGTCCGCGCTGCCGCTGGTCTCGATGGTGGAGAAGTTTGCGGAAAAGACAGGGGTCGAGGGTAGATTTTTGACATCGTAAGCCCCATTGATATCGTCATTGGAGTTGACCCGCACGCCATTCATCCGAAGTACTCCGCCATGCTCCCAGGGAATGGTCATGTCACTAACCCGTAACTGATAGGGACTGTTGTTGATCACCTCGATCTCCGCATCGCCGGAGCTGATCAGGCTGCCGCTGCCGGAAAGGTACCCGCCAGTGACGCTGATATTGCCGGCGCCGACCTGAATATCCGGCAGGTTGATATAGGTAACCTTATAGCTCCCGATCATAACAGGTACGGGCAGTACTCCGGGTGTAGGGGGTACCACAAATTGGCCGGGATCATCTATTTTGATCAGACCAAGACCAAGGGCTTGTATTTTGAGTGCATTGATCTGCCGCCAGTAGCCCATGATGGCATCCTCATTGCCACCGTGTGCGATCATAAGTTGCTGCAGGCGATTGATTTCATTTCCTATATGCAGGCCCAGATCCTCAATGGTGAGATATGGCATGGTGATGCCTTCACTGATCCCGGTGCCGGTGATGGTAGCAACACCGCTTGACACCGACTCGGGAACCAGGGTGTCAAGGGCATACAGGTATAGTTCCTTGCCGTCATCTGAAATGGAATCGATCCTGAATTGACCGTTATTGTCGTCTGAACCGCTGATGGTAATGGTCTGTCCCTCACGGAAGCTGTCGGCTGTCCAACTACCCGTATCCCGCACGATGGTGTCGCGACCGTTGGAAACATGGCTAAATTCAAGTACTGCCGCCGAATCCATGCTTGATTGGTGGATATTGATTGCGTAGGGCAGGTTACAGATGATCGATGCATTGTTGACGCCGGTTGCATCTACAATATTCTCGTACTCAGCAAGGTAAAGGTTGGCGCCGTCCAACTCATCAACAATATACGATCCGTTATTGGGACCGACACCGGAGATGGCAAACCCAGACTTGTCCAAGTCTTCAACCAAGGTGTGAATCGATTCGAGGTACAGCTCAAAGCCATCCGCGGAGATGGTATCGATCCTGAATTGACCGCTATTGTTGACTGAACCGCCGATAGTAATGGTCTGACCCTCACGAAAGCCGTCGGTTATCCAACTCCCCGTCTCCCGTACAATCTTGTCATTATCACTGGCGACGTGGATAAAATCGAGCACTGTAGCCGGATCCATTAAGGACACATTATTGATATCTATCAAGGTATCTTCCTGAAACCCATCATCCACCCAACTCGTACCGTCCGTGCGTACAATCATGTCCCGGCCGTTATTGTCGGCAAATGCCAGCCAGGAAGAACCCGGTGTACCGGAATATTGGTACGTCTCCGGATTATGGGCAACGATGTGCACCGATGCAGCGTTGAGCTCCTCAACAAAATCCACGGTGCCAGAGAGTTGCATTTCATCATTATTCAGGGCAGCAATAGTGAAAATACCGTTGTTGGATGATGAACCCTGGATATGGATGACCTGACCGACTGTAAACCCATAGCCCATCCATGCCATGCCGTCGGTTCTCTCCAGAATGTTGACTCCGGGGCCGGGGTTCTCAAAATTGAATTCAAGGGTGGTATTGTCGTTCATTGAAACGGAAGCTTCCATGAGCTGGATAGTAATTCCGGAACTGTCAACAGCAAGCATTTCCGTCAGCTCTTCGGCAAGATCCAATATCTCATCTGTAACATTGACAATGGAATATAATCCGTCATTTGCACCTGTGCCATTAATCATAACGGTATCGCCGGGGGCAAAGTCGTCAAAGCCGTCATCAACCCAGCTGCCACCACCGCCTGCAGTATCACGTTCAATAACATTGCCAACTGAATAGAAATCAAGGGCCGGACTTCCCGTCAAGGTGACTGGTGTTGCAGGGGTGTGGACCGCTGCCCCCTGAATCCGGATATCTTTTGTATAGGCCTCTTCGGTGAGTTCGTCACCAGCTGCAAGGTACAAGATCCAGGGGCTTTGGGCATCGAATCCATCAATGGTGTAAAAGCCGTCATTGTCGGCCGATCCCTGGACATGAATGATCTGTCCTTGAGAAAATCCTTCGGCAGCCCAGAAGCCGTCCGACCGGATGAGGCTGTCCCTGCCTATACCACCCTCGTCGTAGAAACTCACCAGGGTGTTGCCGCTTTCCGCTACCACCTGCTCGGTCTGCACCACCCTAATGGCGGCATTTGCAAAGCCATTCAGACGCTTGGAGTCTTCCAGATAGAGTGTCTTGCCGTCAGCTGAAATGGTGTCGATTTCGTAGAATCCATCATATGGGTCAACACCTCCAAACTTGATGGTCTGCCCGGAGCTAAAATTGTCAGTAGTCCAACTTCCTGATGAGCGAATGATAGCGTTTTCCATGTAACTGAAATCAAGGGTGGGATGTCCCTGCAGGGATGCGTCCGGAATCACCTTTTTATAAATACTGAGGCCCGTATCATCGTGATATTCCTCTGTTAAGTTAGTTGAAGGCAGATCAAGAGTGAGCTGGGTTCCAAAAAATAATATCTCCTTTATTGTATACGTACCGTCGTTATAGTCGGACCCTTCAATGACAATTTCATCTCCTACACTAAAACCGTCATTATCCCAGGGATTACCAAAAATAGACCAATCAGATCGAGAAATCGTGTCCCCACTGAAAGTGAAGGGCGATCCATCACCTGCAAAGACCACCTGATCGAATGACACGATATTCACCCCGTCGATACCTGTCAGGAACTTGTCGGATTTCAGATAGAGTATCGTGTCATCTGCTGAGATAGAGTCGACTTCATAGAACCCGT
>PVMK01177451.1_pt1 | contig 11895 bp, 16 predicted proteins | sample 1853481 | NCBI WGS metagenome assembly PVMK01 (sample SAMN08533507, study PRJNA380276) | Marine sediment metagenome, whole genome shotgun sequencing project. | reverse complement strand
GTCACATGAATTATGATAGTGTTCAAATTCAATTGATCTGCCTTAGTTAAATACCTAAGCTAGAGGAGGGCATGCTTGCAAACAACCCCAATCAATAGAGAGCCAAACTCTCTACCAATCGGTATCATTGAAGAAGTTCATGGACCAGTAGTCGATATTGCTTGTAATCGCTTGCCGCCTCTTCGCCATGCACTTTTCGCTACTTTTGACCACGAATACTTCACCTTTGAAGTACATCGGCATTTAGACAAACATCGCGTTCGTGCCATTACTCTACATCGCACCAGTGGCCTTAAACGCGGCCAGCTTATATTCGACAGCGGGGGTCCACTGCACGTCCCTGTCACCCCAGATTGCCTTGGGCGCTTGGTCGATCTGTTTGGTAAACCTCTGGATGGCGGCAACCCTTTATCTTCCACTGAATTCCGTAATATAAATGCACCGCCTGCTGCTTTGTCAGAGAGCATCGCCCCCACGGGAATTCTGGAAACGGGGATTAAGGTCATCGATCTTCTCTGTCCCTTTGTAAAAGGTGGGAAGACCGGCCTCTTCGGTGGCGCAGGTGTGGGCAAGTCTGTTTTAATTATGGAGTTCATGCATGCGATCGTTCATCTTCATCAGGGTGTATCGGTTTTTGCTGGCGTTGGTGAGCGGATTCGCGAGGGACATGAACTATGGCACGATATGCAACAAGCAGGGGTAATGCCGCGTACGCTCATGGTATTCGGGCAGATGGACGAATCACCCGGAGTCCGCTTCAGAGTCGGTCTATCCGCGTTGACCTATGCTGAATATCTACGCGATAAGTTATCGACGGAAGTGCTGTTCTTGATGGACAACATTTTTCGCTTCGTTCAAGCTGGCAGTGAAATCTCCGGTTTACTCGGGCGCATGCCCGCCACCGTTGGCTATCAGCCCACCCTGATGACGGAGGTGGCGGAATTGCAAGATCGCATCACTTCTACGCGCAACGGAAACATCACTGCGGTGGAAGCCGTTTACGTACCGGCAGATGACATGACTGACCCCGCTGTGAGTGCCATTCTCACTCACCTCGATACAGTAGTGATTCTCTCGCGGGCACAGGCAAGCAAGGGCATCTACCCTGCTGTCGATCCTATGCTATCCATGAGTAAAGTCATGGACCGTACTTTCTTGGGTGAGCGGCATTACAAGATAGCGTCTGCAGTTCGCGAGCACCTTGCTCGCTACCGTGAATTGGAAGACGTAATCGCTATGCTCGGGCTGGAAGCCCTTTCAAAGGAAGACCGACTTATCGTGCAACGAGCGCGCCAGCTCCAGCGCTATCTTACTCAGCCCTTCCAAGTGGTAAAGGAACATACGGGTATTCCTGGCGTATCTGTTCCTCTTGCCGATACTCTCACAGACTGTGAAGCTTTCCTTCATGGCAAATATGACAAGATTCCAGAAGAGCGCTGCTACATGCGCGGTAGGATGGATGCGGACAGCTAATGAATACATTTGTTATGCATCTATATGGCAGCACACAATACGAGAGAATCGAGGGTGTAACCAGCTTTGTAGAACAGGATGATTCCGGTAGTTTTGGTATCCAGGCCGGGCACGCACGAATGATGACTGCTTTAAGTTATGGTTTGGCACGCTATCGCAATACAAATAACGTATGGGTCTACCTCGCACTACCAGGAGGGTTGCTCTATTTTGTTAATAATGAGCTCCATATCACTACTCGACGCTATTTCGTCGACACTGACTACCAACGTATCAGCACGACGCTGCTCGATCAACTCCTAAGAGAGGAAGAGGAATTGTACTCGGTAAAACAGACCCTCAGCCGTCTGGAACAGGAGACGCTGAGACGATTGTGGCAAATGGAGCAAGGGGTAACATAGAAACATGGAAGCTGGTGATGATCTCAAGCACAAGGTCAAGCAGCAGGCCCGCCGCATGCAGCAGGCCGAGCGAGAGCGTTCTTCTTTGCTTGCCCAGTCTATCTATCTTGGCACGCTCGCCTTGTTGTTGGTGCTGCCCGTGGTTATCGGAGCCTATCTTGGGCTTTGGCTGGACAGCTTAGTTGAAAACTACTCGGTACGTTGGACCGTAAGCCTGATCGTACTCGGTGTCGCCCTAGGTGCATTTAATGTGTATCTTTTTGTACGGGAACATAGCTGATGGATAAAGCAATAATCCTATTTCAATTCGGGCCACTTATGATCAATGAGGTCGTAGTTACCACATGGGGCATTATGATTATTCTGAGCTTGATTTGTTGGCTTACTACTCGACGTTTGAGTCTTGATCCGGGAAAGATCCAGACAGCACTAGAGGGAATCGTTTCGGCGATGCAGGCAGCAATCGAAGTAATCCTTCCTAACAAGGCTCTGCTAATCCTGCCATTCATAGGCACTCTATGGATTTTCATCCTAGTTGCCAACTTGGTAGGAGTTATCCCCGGACTATCCTCACCAACGAGTAATCTGTCGGTCACTTCCGCGCTAGCTATCCTCGTGTTTCTTTCGGTGCATTGGTTTGGCGTGCGCGCCGAAGGGTGGCTCGCCTACCTGCGCCACTATACCCGGCCTAGTCTGATCCTACTCCCATTTCACATCATCAGTGAAATCTCGCGCACGGTAGCGCTTGCAGTACGCCTATTCGGTAATATTATGAGTCTACAAATGGCAGCCATGCTCGTGCTACTGGTGGCTGGTTTTTTAGCGCCAGTGCCGTTGCTGATGCTACACATCGTAGAAGCAGTGGTGCAGGCGTATATCTTTGGCATGCTCGCACTGATCTACGTTTCGGGCGCTATGCAGTCGCAAGAATTTCAAAAAAATCAAAGAAGGGGAAAATCATGAGTGATATGACGTGGTTCACTATTTTGTCGACACTAGGTGCAGTGCTGGCCATCGCGATTGGTGTCATGTTTCCGGCAATCGCCATGGGCCGCGCTGTCAGCCAGGCGCTAGATTCCCTTGCGAGACAGCCAGAAGCTGAGAAGTCCATAATGCGTACGCTGTTCATCGGTCTTGCCATGATCGAATCGCTTGCTATCTATGTCTTGGTCATTGTACTGATCGTTTTGTTCCGTAACCCGTTGCTGGAATACCTGCTCCCCAAATAGGACTGAGAGCTGTACATGGAACTTGATTGGACGACTTTTTTACTAGAAGCACTAAATTTTCTGATCCTGGTTTGGATCCTGAAGCGGTTTCTTTATCGTCCAATACTTGACGTCATCACGCAGCGTCGGACACGCATCGAACAGACATTGGCCGACGCTAAGAAAATTCAAGACGAGGCGTTGGAGCTAAAAGTACAGAACGAGCAGCAGCTGAAAGAGTGGGATATAAAACGGGAAGCTGCCCAAATGCAATTGACTGAAGAAATCAATGTCAAACGCGGCCATATGATGGCTGATCTCGCTACTGATATCGAACGTGAACGCGAAAGAAATGCCGCCCTTGAAGAGGTGCATCATAAGGAGTGGCTGCGATCAACGGAGACCAAGGCTCTGATACAGGCAAGTCAGTTTTCCGCTTCACTTCTTTCGCGGCTTGCATCACCAGAACTTGACGCTAAGCTGTTTGATGTTCTTTTAGAAGATCTGCGAAAGCTCACACCGGAAGAGACGGCACCTCTTATCGCAGGGGCGGATCAAAGTGAAATACGCATGCACGTTGTAAGTGCCTTCCCCTTGTCCTCTGATCGACGAATAAAATTAGTCGAGACCTTGACCGAACTTGTGGGAAAAATACTGCCTGCGGATTTTAGCGAAGATTCTAGTTTATTGAGTGGCATCAAAATTAGTGTTGGGCCTTGGGTGTTACATGCCAATTTGCGTGACGAACTCACTTTTTTTCACGGTAATAGCCATGGCCCCAACTAAGAGAGATACTCAAGAAGTCTTGCCAATTGAGGTAAGATCCGACCGGTTAAAAAAGTATAGCTTTCAACTACGTATTTCCGAGATCGGCGCAATCATATCCGTCGGTGATGGGATTGCGTGGATCAGCGGCCTCCCATCTGCTAGCATGGATGAAATCATCAAATTAGAAGATGGTAGCCAAGCCTTGGTCTTTCACCTTGCCAAAGGACGTCTCGGCGCCATTCTCTTGCGACAAACAGCGAAACTGACTGCGGGCACTGCAGCCTATCTCTCGGGAACACAACTGAGCATCAGTGTCGGGGATGGTTTCCTGGGCCGTGTCATCGACCCTCTTGGCGAGCCCCTTGATGGCTTGCCCCTCCCTGAAACTGATGCCACCGGTAATCTGGACGTGCTATCACCACCGATCACCAGCCGCGACTTTGTCAAAAAGCCTCTCTATACCGGAAACAAAATCATCGACACGTTGATTCCGATAGGCAAGGGGCAACGCCAATTATTCATTGGCGACAACGGCACTGGGAAGAGTTCATTGGCGATTGACACTGTCATCAATCAAGAAGGAAAAAATGTTCTTTGCGTTTATGTTCTCATCGGCCAAAAACGCTCGTCGGTGGTGAGCACCATTGAAACCTTGCGTCGGGCAGGTGCTTTAGAATATACCGTTATCGTTGTTGCTGAGGCCACTGCCATGCCTGGCCTCAAGTATCTAGCACCGTTTGCCGGCTGTACACTCGCTGAGGCTTGGATGTGGCAGGGTAAAGACACTCTTGTCATTTACGACGACCTTACTACCCATGCGCGAACCTATCGTGAGCTTTCGCTTTTGTTGCGTCGCCCACCGGGGCGGGAGGCCTATCCTGGTGATATATTCTATCTCCACGCGCGCCTATTAGAGCGCTCTACCTGCCTCGCGGCACACTGCTGTGGTGGCAGCATGACCGCCTTGCCAATCGTGGAAACCGAACAAGGCGAGATCGCATCCTATATTCCTACCAATTTAATCTCCATCACTGATGGTCAGATCTACATGGATGGGCAATTGTTTGCGCGCGGGTTCCTGCCTCCAATCGACGTAACAAAATCCGTCTCGCGTATCGGTGGTAAGGCTCAGCACCTGGCGATCAAGACAGAAGCTGGCCGCATGAAGCTAGATTATCTGCAGTTTCTTGAGCTGGAGGTATTCACCCGTTTTGGGTCTCGACTTGAGGCCAGTATGGAGGCCCGCATTAAGCGTGGGCAAATCCTCCGAGAGCTGCTGAAACAGGACCGCCTAAATCCTTTGCCGATCGAATTCGAAATGGCTTGGTTGGTTGCCCACAACGAAGGCCTGTTCGACGGAGTTGACAGGGAACAACTTTCTTCCCAGCTAGAGCAACTCAGGCAACAAGTTGCGAACTCTGGCTTGACTCTGTCAGACAACAGGGAGCAATGGAGGAGTGCAGTCAGATTGTGGTTTGCAAAGGATGAACATGAGCCGGCGGCGTGAATTGCAAAGACGGGTCGCTGGCTTAGGCGAAATAGAGGGAATCATGATGGCAATGAAAAATCTGGCCTTCATGGAAATCCAAAAACTCACGCGCTTTATTGGCACACAACTAAATGTAGTGACTGCGATCGAAGCGATCTCCAGTGACTTTATTGCTCACTACGGCAACTTATTACCCCATAGTCAATCAGTAGTACACGATGCCTATCTACTTGTCGGTTCTGAGCGCGGCTTCTGTGGTGATTTCAACGAAAGCATTGTTAAGGCTGCACAGGAACAATTAGGGACACCAGACTCTCCACCAGTTGTCGCTGTCGGCCATCGACTGGCCACCAAGCTCGAAGGATATTTTAGCCTTGCTACGGTAATCGAGGGCCCCAGTGTTGCGGAAGAAGTGGATTCAGTATTGGCCTCTGTCGTCAGTCTATTCACGCAGTTGGAACGCAAAATGCTGACCGATGAAGTGCTCGGACTTGTCATCATCTACCACAGCAGCGAAACTGGTGGCGTCGAGTTGCGCCGTCTACTTCCCCAGCCGGAGCCGAAGCTGTCTGCTCATCAGTTCTCCCATGCCCCGCTACTCACCCTTGCGCCTTCTGACTTCTTAGCCAAACTGACCGAGCACTATCTTTACGTCGCACTCCATGAAGCATTCTACAGCTCCATAATGGTGGAGAACCAGTATCGCCTCGATCATATGGATAATGCCATTCGCCAACTGGACAAACGCATGTCAGAATTCATGCTGCAAAGCAACCGCCTTCGCCAAGAGGAAATTACCGAGGAAATTGAGATCATCATGCTAAGCGTAGAGACATTGGCCCAGCACGACTGATTTACCCACTTATGAGACGATTACCCCTTCATTGGGGCATTGCTTGCCGCTGCTAAAGTTACCCTCTACTCTAGCCTCAAGGTTATGCAGGAACTGATCATAGCTGAGGGGCACCCGATTCCAGTTGTTTCATTTTTTATAATGTATTTTCTTTAACTATAAAATGAGACTTTATTTCCACATTACGTTACAGTCTGCCTTTACTGCTGCAGTCAGTAGATTAATCAGGGGTAGTCCTCTATTAGCCATACTCACCACTGGCTCATCTGTATCTTTGTCCTGAAGTGGCAATGATGCTTTTTCTGCTTCGATTGCAATTGTTCTTCCTGGTGCTGCGCCAGTCATTGCAGGAGGCGTATTGCTGGCAAGCACTCTGGGGGGTGCAGGTGTCGGTACCTGGCTAGGTGGAATGATAGGTATGAGCTTTGATAGTAGGCGTATAAAAGAGTTCGAGGATGCAATTGAGGCGGGAGAACTCCTGGTGCTGGCCGATGTACCAATGGACCGGGTCGATGAAATTGAAACATCCGTAAAGCAGCATCTACCCCAAGTAGAGATCGAAGGAACGGAACCACATGTGCCAGCGTTTCCCTGATAAGCATAACAATGCAAACTGTAGCTGCGAAACGTACTAATCCTCTGTGTTTATAATGGACCCAAATTATGGGTGCGACATCATTTTTACTCATAGCGCTTCATTTGTTCTGTTTTTCAGCCATAGGTATTTTAATTAGCCTTCAATTTGTATATTACTTTGAATACAAATTGAAAAGAATCAAAAAGTATTCTTATCCTAGATATTTTGGGACGATTTTCTCAATAATATTTCTAGGGTGGGTTTTAGAGGCAACAGATGGTCTCCATAAACAGTATTGGGCAGTAACTTTTCTGTATTTTATTTGCGTCATCATGGGTGTTTATCTTACAACTAAATTTCTTTTTAAGAAAAAAGGACTGAGTTTTTCTGATATAAAATAGAATCATGAACGATGGTTAAAGTATTAAGCCCGGCCTAGTGCCGGGTTTTTTGTGCGCATTTGGCACAAGGCGGACATTCAGATAAATTTGATCCTACTTCCTGCTGAATCAAATTAAGCGAACTTTTGTCCTGCTTAATAATAATGTATTGAACCCCAGTTCATACGTTCTTATGTTTCGGAGGTATAGCCGTGCTTCCGAAAGAAAAGCGCCACGTTCACCAGAGCTATCATCACCGGTACTTCGATCAAGGGACCGATCACTGCCGCGAAAGCCACTCCACTGTTGATACCAAATATCGCCACTGCCACGGCAATCGCTAACACAAAGTTGTTGCTGGCAGCTGTTGAACAGAGTGATTTATTTAAAAGCGACCTCGAACGCTTACAACAAATGGATAATCGACCAGATACACAGATGTGTTGCTACTTTTTTTGATACTAATATATGCTTATACGCATCAATGCCTGCTGAAAAACTAACTGCTGAGCTAATTGGTGGCTTATGGATGGTTATTGGTTCAGTGCTGTTTTTCGTGGCCATCGTAGCAACTGTTACAACCTATTTTATGAGGCCAATGCAGCGTCCTCATAAAAAAATAATCGATACGATAGAATACAATCTCGAGCAGTTAAATGAGTTGACTCTCGATGAGCTCGATTTGTTGAAAGAAACAGTTGATACACTGATCGTTCATGTTGAGCACCTAAAGGAAAAACAATCAAGGGAATAGTCGAAATCTAACAATGGTTTTTAGATGTATTGGCTTTTTTCTAGCACTTAGAAGCCAGACTTTCAAGCCAGCCGTTAACGCCTGCTTAAGAGAAGATCGACTGTATTCTTAGTCGTAACCAGCAATACGCAATATTCGCTTTGTGCCAAAAGCGGACGTTCAAGTAATTCTAGAGCGTGTTAAGATGCCTCCCCAATTCGATATGAAAAACAATAATTGAATCGATAATACTAATCCATCCAAATCTATTTCCGCATTATGAGAAAGATTAGAACTATTGTAGTTCTAAGCACATTATTGCTTTATCACTCAATACCCAGCCATGCGGCAGGGCAGGACGATATATTTGGAGTCTGGGGTACGGTCAAGCTACAAGGTGATTTTAAGATATTATCACCTGATTTAAACAAGGTTAAATGGGTTGTCATGAATCAGACTCGTACTCGTGATGACTCTCCCAAAGGATCAAGATTCTTTCAGGATCTGCTATTTGGTCAGGTGGGATATCAGTTAAATAATAATTTATCGTTATGGGTAGGATATGCACATACTTGGACTAGTCCACTAAGCAAGTCTTCCTTTCAGGAGAGCCGCCCCTACCAAGATTTTGTTTGGAGCCAAGCTATTAGCACATTTAAACTTGTAAGCCGTTCTCGTATGGAGCAACGCATTCGTGAGACTACGGGTGATACTGGTTATCGTGCAAGACAATTATTAAAAATTAGCCATCCACTACCGCTAATAGATGGTTTAAGTATTTATGTTGGTGATGAAGTTTTGTTTTATATGAATGAAAATAAATTTGGAAAGAAAGGGTTTTCTGAAAACCGTGTGTTTAGCGGTTTAAGCTATCAAGTTACAAAAAAGGCGGGTTTAGATTTAGGATATATGGGGCAGTATGTAGATACTATTTCCGGCAAAAATATATTTACCCATAACATACAGGTTAATTTTCGCTATAAGTTTATTTAGCTGAATAGATCAAAAGAATTGAATGTCTGCTTTGTGCCAAAAATGAGCAGCTTAGATGTACGCGGTTACAATTGACTAGAAAACTCTCATTTGGGAAGTCTAGAATATCTCATTCATACATGTTTGTATCTCGTAGATATATTGAATATTATTTAATAATTAATAAAAGTTAACGTTAATTAGGCAATCACTTTGGACAATGTTTCGATCATAGAGTTTAATGCGCGTCAGGTTTTAATACTCAGTATTATTGTTTTATGGTTAGGGATCTACCTGACCAAAAGAGTAAAGTTCCTTAATGAATTTAATATTCCCGCACCAGTTACTGGAGGGTTGATATGTAGCTTAGTCGTTGCCTTATTAGATATTGCTGTCGATATTAAGGTGAACTTTGATTTGGGTTTACGCGACATGCTGTTACTTGTTTTTTTCAGTACCATTGGTCTTTCGGCAAATCTTCGCTTACTTGTTGAAGGAGGAAAGTTATTACTGATTATTTTAGTAGTAGCAACCATATATCTGGTGATACAGAACAGCATTGGTGTTTCAGTTGCGATGTTGATCGAGGGGCATCCCGCCTACGGTTTACTAGGCGGCAGTGTCTCTTTTGCGGGCGGGCATGGTACAGGGATTACCTATGGAGTACTTTTTGAAAAACAATACGGATTGAAAGCTGCAGTAGAAATTGCAATGGCCTGTGCAACCTTTGGATTAATCTTTGGTGGACTGGTAGGAGGGCCTGTAGCAAAGTTCTTAATTACTAAATACAACCTTAAAGGCGATGAAACAAAGTCATCTGAAACACCTCATCCACAAAATGTGAGTAAGGATGGACCTGTCAATATGGACGCAATAATCAATGCAACATTTGTGATAGCGGTTTGTATTGGTGTCGGGGAATACATACACGGATGGTTAAAAACAAACGGTATCACTATGCCTCTATATCTACCTTCACTTTTTGTTGGCATCATCATCACTAATCTCACTGACTTAATGAAAATTAAACGTACGGATCGATTTGTCAATGCTATTGGTCTCTGGAGTGATGTAAGTCTTACACTATTTCTTTCGATGAGTTTAATGAGTATGCAGATACTCATATTGTCGAATGCGCTACGGCCCTTATTATTGGTACTAATGTTGCAGGTAGTAGTAATGGCATTATTTGCGTATTTTGTTGTTTTTCGTATCGCCGGGCGTAATTATGATGCAGCTGTCATTACAGCTGGTTTTGCAGGATTGGGTCTTGGGGCAACGCCGGTTGGAATGGCAAACATGCGAGCAATTACAACTAAATACGGGGCATCAGCAAAGGCCTTTCTAATAATACCGCTACTAGGTGCGTTCTTTATTGATATAACGAATGCATTCGTGCTTAAATTTTTTATGAGTCTGCCATTCTTACAGTAGGCACTGATATCAATAAGAAATCAGATGATTTTAAATGTCTGCTTTGTGCCAAAAGCGGTCAGTCGCGTTCATAGCAGTCCAATAGCATCCAATAAATCTGCTGGTACATTTGCTGGTATATTGAAAATAGAAAAAACCTAAATCAGCCTGTGGTAAGGGTTACAGGCTACTATTCGATTCCCGCCGCCGATCATGAGAGTATCAAGATAGTGAAAATCATATGGGAGTGCGTAGCAAGGGGATAATTGCTTGTGCGTCAAATGCGTTACGCGCAATCTCAATGCATTGTTCTTTGATGTCTTGCACTGTTCGCGTATGTACCGCCCGCAGGGGAATATCCATAGTAGCACTGAAATTTATGATTTCTTTATCTTCTGCCTCGATGAAAATAGCGACCTTGCCATAGGCAAAGTTATCGATTTGGATAATGTCAGTAAAAACAAACTCTGGTTGTAGTACCTTGGATTGCTTGTTTTCGCCCATGGGTTTCCTTTTTCAACTTTAGCTGGCTTATTTATAAAAAGGCAAATTAGTTGTTTTCTAAGAACAATCTGACAGAGAGTCAGCATACACAAATTTGCGGAACCTTACCAATTATTAGGTTTTTTGTTAGTAGCCATTTAACCGGTTTCGGCGGGTTTCTCTTTGAGTCAAAGAGTATACTAAATCACAGCGAGACGAAATAAGAAATAAAGGGGAAGCTGCAATTCATAAAGCTATTTTAATGATGATACTAGCTGTTGTGAGTAGTAGTGCGATGGCGGAGTGGGTTGAAGTTGGGTGGGCTGAGGACGGAAATTCTACTTTCTACGCCGACCCCACCACCATTCGCAAGTCTAGCAATAAGGTAAAAATGTGGAATATGCTGGATTACAAGATAGGTACGGTTATTAAGTTAAGTTATCAAAGTTATATATATGTTAGGTCATTGAGAAGACAAACTGAATACGACTGCAAGGAAGAGAAGCAGCGAATACTTTATGTAGACCTCCTATCTGGAAATATGGGGAGCGGTGAAACAGTTTTTACTGCTCATAAAGAAGACGATTGGATTCCAATTCCGCATGGCGCCGCTAATTTAATCTTTTGGAAATTCGCCTGTGGGAAGTGATGTAGAAAAATACGTCATGAAAAAACTACTATTAATTTTAATGTTAATTGTAAGTACTAGTGCGATGGCTGAGTGGGTTGCGATTGCCACCGCTGATGGAATTATCTCTTACGCTAACCCTGCCACCATTCGTAAGTCAGGCAACAAGGTAAAAATGTGGTCTCTGATTGACTTTAACTCGGTTCAGGAGGACGCTGGTGATAAGTTTTTATCATCAAAGTCTCAAAATGAATATGACTGCAAGGAGGAGCGGATAAGAACACTTTATTTTTCTTGGCACTCTGAAAATATGGGCGGAGGTGATGTTGTCTATATAGATCGTAAACCCGATAAGAATTGGGATCCAGTCATGCCTGAAAGCACGGGTGAAAACTTGTGGAAAATTGCCTGTGGGAAGTGATGGGTAAATAGAAAATACGAAGTGAAAGGATGGGTGCTTAGTATTGTTAACTAGTCTTCTTTACCTAGCTGAGCTACTAGAGCGCTAATATCCTTG
>PVMK01120444.1_pt1 | contig 11895 bp, 8 predicted proteins | sample 1853481 | NCBI WGS metagenome assembly PVMK01 (sample SAMN08533507, study PRJNA380276) | Marine sediment metagenome, whole genome shotgun sequencing project. | reverse complement strand
GGAGATGCAAGTTATGGGTGGCGATGTCTTTTACGAGATCATGACCACCCGCTTTCTAGGCAGAGATAAAACTGTCTCCGCTCTCGAAACCGTCAAGGTCGAATGGATAGACGGCCGCCCTGAGAGAGTCGCCGGAAGTGAACAGATCTGGAAATGCGACCTTGTTCTTCTGGCTATGGGTTATCTTGGACCACGCTCGGAACTGCTCGAACAGTGCGGTTGCGAAACGGACCTGCGTTCCAATATCAAGACCGACTCCAAGACCCGCATGAGCTCGGTCGATGGCGTGTTTGCTGCCGGCGACTGCCGGCGGGGCCAGAGCCTGGTGGTCTGGGCAATCAGCGAAGGACGCGAGATCGCCCGTTGCGTCGACGAGTACCTGACCGAATCGCAAAGCCTTCTGCCTAAGGTACGCCTGGAGCCTTTCGCGTACTAAGCAATACAACGAATCAGCGGTCAGAATTGCCAGACTGGTAGGAGACTTAAATATCACGACTCAGCAACCCAACCCTCGGGGAATACTTCCGAATGCGCATACTGATTATCGAAGATCAACCTGAAATTCTGCAAAACATTGCCGACTACCTGGAGTTGAAAGGCTACTTGGTCGACTGTGCCTACGATGGTCTGGGCGGCCTCCACCTCGCGGTGACCCAACCCTTTGACCTGATCATCCTTGATCTCATGCTACCAGGTATGGATGGCATCACCCTCTGTAAGAGACTTCGTCAAGATGCGCAAATCAGCACACCGATCATCATGCTTACGGCCAGAGACAGTGTCGATGACAAACTGACCGGGTTCCAGGCTGGAGCTGACGACTACCTCGTCAAACCCTTCTCCCTTCCAGAGCTACACGCTCGGATAGAAGCCGTTCTACGTCGTGGACAAGCCGGTCTGCAAAACATCTTGGAGATCGGTGGCCTCTCCTACGATATGAACAATCTGGAAGTCACCCGAGAAGGAAAGGACTTAAAGCTCAGCCCCATCGGCCTCAAATTGCTGGAAAAACTGATGAAGAGCAGTCCTCATCTGGTCAGACGTGAAGTTCTTGAAGAACTTCTGTGGGGAGAAGACCTGCCGGGAAGCGACAGTCTGCGCAGCCATATTCACATCTTGCGGCAGGCGATCGATAAACCATTCAATTCTGCACTGCTGCACACCGTGCATGGCATTGGCTTCTGCCTGAAAGTTTCAGCAAATGAAATTTAAATCCCCCCTGTCACAAAGGATTCTCATTTCATTCGTGGTGCTGACGACCGTGGTGAGCGGACTCTTCAGTTTCGGTATCATGGCCGCAATCGACATTGTCAAAGAGGACCTGATCACCGCCGAATTCAACAGGAAGTTCCCGGAGCTCCTGGTCGACTATAAGCAAGGTCAGAGCTCGCAACTTGACCTGGGGACCCAGTTCTACAGCGGCACAGAAAATCTTCCGTACTACCTGCAAGATCTTGAACCCGGCTTTAACGAAGTGGAATTCGAGCAGAGTTCCTTCCACGTCATGATGCGACAGGACAAGGAGACGCCATTGTACCTTGTCCAGGAGCAGACCACTTTCGAGCGTCATGAGAATATATTGGAAATAACTGTCGTCGCCGGTTTTTTTCTTTGCGTCATCTCCTCAATGATTCTCGGTATCATGATGTCCAGAAAAGTTATCGCCCCCGTGCGGCGGCTGACCCAACAGGTACACAATCGCGAGAAATTGCTGCTCGATGCCCCGCCATTGTCCTCCGGTTACGTCAACGATGAAGTGGGTCACTTAGCGCAAGCCTTTGATCGAACCATCAGCATGCTCCAGCAATCCTTACTGCGAGAGACTCTGTTCACCAGTGATGTCAGCCACGAGCTTCGTACTCCCCTGATGGTTATTAAAAGCTCCTGTGATCTGCTCGTCGAAAAAGATCAGCTCGATGACTTTTCCCGGCAACGGATCAACACCATCAGCAAGGCTGCCAGGGAGATCCAGGAATTGGTAGATGCTTTTCTAACCCTGGCTCGTGGTCGTGAGACCGAGCAGAAACGTGCGACCCTTTCAAGTATCATCCAGGAAGACCTCAATGAATGGCAACGACTATCAGAAACGAAAGGGATTTCTTTTGCTTTGGAGGATCAAACCGCAAATCAGGACAATCTGGGTGAGCTGTTTCCAGTACCCATGCTGAGAACGGTACTCAACAACTTGATACGTAATGCAATTCATCATACGAAAGAAGGCGGAATAACCCTGATCGCCAGCTCCACAGGTTTTGAAATTTGTGATACAGGCCCCGGAATTCCCTCCTCAGAAAAGCAATCGATCTTTAAACCTTTTTACCGTGGCGAATCAGAAGAGAGAAACAGGCATGGCATGGGACTCGGTTTATCTCTGGTTCAACGCATTTGTGAGCGGGAACAATGGGAGATTGTCGTAAGTGACAACAAACCGGTCGGCTGCTGTTTTACCGTAATTCTCAAAAAATAAATCAATACTTTTTCACGTTTTTTTCACATTCTTTCTACACTCCTGTCACACCCAATCCTTTAGAGTGTCAATCACAATACGCTAATAAAGTGTATAAGCGAGCCAGGCAGTTGAACATTGCCACCCAGAGCCCTTGGAGAGGATCCTGACCTGTTCAAGTGGCATTACCACTCTGGGATGAGTCAAAAAAGACAATGTCTGGCGAACAGAATCACCACTTTCTCATTGTCCACAATGAGTTGCCTCCGGGGTCTTGATGTTATGAGACCCCTTTTTTTTTGTCTTACGCCATTGAACTCACTGATTCAGGTTAAAGCAGAACAAAAGTTCAAACTTCCTGTGGTGGTTTTGGCAAGAACCTCGCCCAGATCACTGCAAACCCGGTTAAAACTGCTGAGGCCAGGTAACTGCCAGTGAAGGTGCCGGTTGATTCAGCGACCATACCGGCCACTGCCGGGCCAAGGGTTTGACCGAGGGCGAAGCAAAAAGTGATGATCGAAAAAGCTGCCGCAGCACGCGCCTTGCCCAGGTAATCACCCACCGCAGCCGCCATGATGGCCGGAACAGCAAAAACCGCGACACCATACAGCACAACCGAAGCGAACATCGCCATAGTCCCCAAGCCAGAGCCAGCCAACAGGTAAGCCAGAGTCTGCACACCAAAAACGATCATCAAGCCACCCTTACGACCAAGTTTGTCGGAAAGCAAACCGAAGAGAGTCCCGGAGAAGAGGCTGAAGAATCCGACCCAGGACCAGAAGCGACCGGCGCTAACTTCGGCAAAAGCATATTCTTCGACCATGGTCGTAACGATAAAGGTGCCGTATATTACGTAGGTGGCGCCAAAGATGAAATACAAGACACCAAGGTGAGTCAAAATCCGCACCGGGCGGAATTGCCCTTTACTCGCTGATGGGTCGTACTCAACTTCCTGTGCCTGGCCAACCGGCTCCAGCCCCTTTTCAGCAGGATCATTACGAATCAATATCGCCGCTATCATGGCAACCAGCAGAACGATCAAAGCCAGTAGCCCCCAACTGACCCGCCACCCCTCTTGCTCGAAGCTCTCATTGAGAACAGGAATGATAAATCCTGAGAAGATAATTGCGAAGCCGCTGCCAACAACAATCAACCCTGCTGCCTGACCACGCTTTTCACGCCGGAACCAATAGGAGACAAGCACCATAACCGGGATATTGGCAAAGCCACTACCGACGCCGACACAGGTGTAAAGCAACAGGATTAACAGATAGCTGTCGGCAACTGCGATACCAAACATACAGAGAGAAACAAGGAATAGACCAGCGGCGATCAGTTGACGTGGGCTGAAACGGCGCAATAGAAAAGGGGCCATACCAACAGCCGTCAGGTAACCGGTAAAATTACCGGTGCCGAGAAAACCCATCTCATCGTAGGACATGCCCAATGCCTCGCGCATCGACGGTAACAGCATACCGAAGGCAAAACGTGCCAAGCCGAGACAGGCGAAGATCGTCAAGGTCCCAACGAATGCGACTACCCAGCCATAATGTAGACCTTTCCCCTGATATTTGGAATCTTGTGATCCTGATCGTTTCATAATAAGGATGTTATCTTGGCAGAAGAGTTTCTCCAAGAGAATTGCCTGTAGCATCCTACTTTTTCAAAGGGGGTGAGGGCGGATTTGAGCCTGAGTCAACTCGACTATTTTATAGCCGCAGCTTTCACCATGAAATGCCGTGCGATATCATTTTTCCCTATCATCGCAAAACCCGAGCCTATTTCTCTCAGGGCCTGTGCTGTATCCTGAGAATTTGAACCAAAATTGTGTACCGGCAAGATGGTCGTTGAAGGCATGCTTGCCCGGATGGCCACCAGGTTTTCTCGCTGAAGAGCACCAAGGGTATTTTCGCCGATGTTGTGGTGGGCTGAATATTCGAGCACTGGCTGATCGTCGGTGTTGAGTATGGAGTTACCAGCAAATAACATCAGGGTGCTCTCATCGAAAAGGTAGTGTTTGGCGATCAGGTCGCCCGGTGAGCGAAACTGAATCTTACGCATGATCTCGGTAATTTTGTGGTTAAAGAACCGGTCTTGCATCTGCTGATAATTAATTTTAAAAGGCGATTTCGAACCAATCAGTATCAGGTCGGAACCCGACCTGAAGACAAGCACGCGTGGGAAATTATTGAGGAAGGTCTGACTGGCGATCTGCAAATTTTCGAGAGCGATGTCGTATAGTCCGATCCATTGGCAAAAGAGTCCGCCATCTTTCAGTCGATCAGCTGCAAGCCGATAGAAATCGTCAGTGAACAGGTTACAGTTGCCACTCTGCCATGGGTTGGACGGTTCGGAAATAATAATATCGTACTTTTTAGGGTCGGTAAGCAGCAGGTTGCGTCCATCATTGACGATCAGTTTGACTTTCGGTTCAGCAAGGGCATTGCCGTTGGCCTCTCTGAAGTATTTTTCTGCTTCAACCACCTCAGGTGAGATCTCGACACAGGTAATATTCTCGGTCGGATGGTCACTCATACCGTTGAGAGTAATACCGGTACCAAGTCCTATGACCAGCACATCAGCTGGTTTTGGATGCAGAAGTAACGGCAATTGGCCAATCAGGATCTGGGTAGCCATATCACTGCCAGTCCCGCCGTCGACCTTACCGTTCACAGAAAAAAACCGATAGTAGCCATCGTTGCTTTCATGCACCGCAACCGTGCAATCCCGCCCTTCTATCACCTCAAGAATCTTCTCTTTTTCGAGAACAGCATCCAGACCACCCATTTTGGCGTATTTCGGTGCATAGCAGTAGACGCCGCTATTGACCAGTTCCATATTCCAACCGGCCGGGAACAAAACCAAAAACAGAGCGACAGTCAGGATTGCCGGGACACGAAACCCTGTCACTTTCTTTCGATAGTGAATGGTGAGCAGGAGCACCAACAGTAATTGACCAATCGCCAGGTAGCGGAAGCTGTTCAGTAAACCGAAGAATGGTAGCATAAGGAAACCTGCCAACAGGCTGCCAAGCACAGCACCAATGGTGTTGTGCAATACAACCAGCCCCACGCCCTCACCTGTATGGGCTTTGCCAGGGTCAATAATAGCGACGGCAGCAGGCAACAAGGCCCCGGAGAGGACGGTCGGGACCGCAATGACCGAAAAAACTATCAGAAAAGAGAAGAAGGAGAGGAGCCACCAGCGTTCTCCTGAGAATTCATGAGCGAACTGAAAGAGATAGGCCAGGTTGTCGTAATATGGGGCGCTGGCCAAGATCGCGAGGCCCATCAGTGCTGACAAGGTTAGGAAGAGCTTTTTTTCATTCATCGCGGAATGAGCCAGTCGGGAATAGAGCACACCACCGAGTGCAATACCAACCAGGTAGGCACTGAGCATCATCGAAAAGGCATAACTGGTGTTGCCGAGGAAGAGTAAAAGAATCCTGGTCCAAAGGATTTCGTAGGCGAGGCTAAAAAATCCAACCATGCCGATTGCCAGCAAAATCGGCCGATACCTGATCGTATCAAGCTTCACTATTTGCGTTGGATCTCGTTGAACACCATCAGCATCAACAGCCCCATAGCGTTTTGCCAGCAGGAAAGCGATCAGTGCAACCCCGAAATTGCCGCCAATCGCCAGGAAACCTGTGCGAGACAGTCCAATGGTCGGTAGCAGCCAGTAGCCTGCGGAAAAAGCTCCAAGTGTCGCACCGACCGTGTTCAAAGCATAGAGCCGACCGATCTGAGCGCCGGATTTACGACGGGCGAAGAAACGACACATGAGCGGGAAAGTACCGCCCATACAGATGGTGGGGGGGAGCAGCAACATACTGGAGAACAGAATGTTGATAGTGGTGACCAGCCAGGGCAAGTCAGGGAGCTTCTGAGTCCAGTAAATATAGAGAACTTCGACCAGATCGAGAGCTGGAGCAAAGAGTAGCGCACTGATGGCAATACCGACTTCGAGAAGGCAATAGATCTTAAGCAGGTTGGCTTGCTGATCAACGTAGCGACCGAGCATATAACTGCCTATAGCCAAGCCCGCCATAAAGGTCGCCGCAACCACGCTGACCGCGATCATCGTATTACCAAAGGTCAGCGAGAGATACTTGGTCCAGAGGACTTCGTAAATCAGGGCACAGCAACCAGATGCAGCGAAAATAGTGTATATCTGGATTTTGTGGCGCTTGTCTATCTTCATATCTCCCTCCTGAACATCTTTTATAGTATACATTCATTGGATTTTGCAAATAATAAGCGAAATATGGAATTTAAGTGTGGGACGATTTCAAGCTGGGGAGTTGTCAGCTAAACGGCGAGGAGAAGATCGGAAATATTTTACAGAAGCAACGTTTCTGCATTACTATGCCAGCCATGATTTCATTGATTATCAATGCTGACGATCTCGGCAGTAATATAGATCGTGACCGAGGGATACTGAAAGCTTACAAGCAAGGCATAGTCACCAGCGCTTCCCTGCTTGCCAACGGACCATCCTTTACTACAGCAGTCGCACAAGCCAAAGAAACGGGCTTGCCCGTCGGCGTACATCTGAACTTGGCCGACGGTACAACCTTGGCTGGTCCAATCAAGGGTCTGACCGATTCTGCAGGGCGGCTACCGGGCAAACAAAAGCTGCGTCAATGCCTGGCAAACGGAGCTTGTGATCATTCGGCTATCCGCATGGAACTTGCGGCTCAGATTGAATGTCTTTTTGACAATGACCTTCCCCCCGACCACCTCGACAGCCACCAGCACTGCCAGCTTTTCACGTGCCTGATGACCATGGTGACTGAACTGGCACAGGAGTACAGCATTCCAGCCATGCGCTCATCTCTTCCCGCGGAGCCTGCCGTGCAGGACCCAAGCGGGCAATTGGGCGAAGAGCTGAGTCTTTACCGTCGTCTTGGCCAGGAGGCACACACAACTATAGTCAGTGCTGGCATCAAAACACCAGATGGCCTTTTGGGAATGCCGTTGTTGAACCGCTTGAACACAATCAACCTCTGTAATCTTCTGGATAATCTCAACGAAGGGTTCTGGGAACTAATGACTCATCCCGGCTATCCTTGTGAACTGGGAGGGCCATTTGACGGACCACAGCGTCAGATAGAATTGCAGGCTCTTCTCTCAGTAGAAGCGAAAGAAGTCATTGCACGACGTAATATTCGCCTGTGCACTTTTGGAAACCTGCCATGCGCACCCTGATTGTCATTCCGAGACAAGATCGCATCAGCGGCAACTGGGTGACTGCCCACAGGTTTCAGAACGGCCTGGAAAAGTATGGACATCAGGTCGCCCTGCATGATGCTAAACTGCAAACAGACGGCGTTTTCAGGCAACAATTGCTTGACTTCGCTCCCGATGTAACGATTCTGCTGCACGCCTACCGCTCCGGGAAACCATGGTTGGCAGGAGCAAAAGATCTGAACATCCCCTGCGTGGTCCTTCTCACCGGCACCGATATCAATCATGGGTTGGACGACCCTGAACAGATTGAGATCATTCACACGATCATGCATCAGGCCGCGTTCGTGCTTCTGCAGAATCCTTTGATCATTGCCGAGCTCAAAACCGTTCATCCGGCATTAACAACAAACCTGCGCGAGTTGACACCCGGAATTGTATTAGGCACAGCGGCTTACGATCTCCGAAGCATACATTCACTTAAAAAGGCACAAACACTCTTTCTTTGCCCGGCCGGTTTGCGGCCCGTCAAAGGGGCTCTGGAACTGCTGGAGATGTTCGATCAGGTGGCGATGGAAAGTTCTACCTTCCAGCTTGCCTTTTGCGGCCCTATCCTCGATGAGGATTACGCTAAGCGTGTCCTTGACGCCATTGAACAAAGGCCATGGTCAAGCTACCTTGGCGCCATTTCTCCAGGAGCCATGGCAAACGCAATGCGCGGCGCCGATGTTATCCTTAATAATTCGCAAACAGAAGGTCTCGCCAACGCCTTGTTGGAGGCGGCAACCATAGGTCTGCCGATTCTCGCCCGAAAGATTCCCGGCAATGCCGCGGTGGTCAGACATGAGAGCAACGGCCTGCTCTATAGCAACAGGACAGAGTTCACCCGATATGCCCTGCAACTTCTGAAACGGGAAAGACGTCAACAACTCAGCTGCCCTGATCCTGATCGTTACAATCCAGACCAGGAAACCGCAGAACTGATTGCTATCCTGCAGAAAACAATAAAGATGACGTAATCATTCAGCGCCGCAGGAAAGAATTGTCATTCCCGAGGGTGTAATCGGGAATTCAGCCTTTAAAACCATGGCTCCCCGATAGAATCATTCGGGGCTGACGAGCTTTTGCAAATAGTTCAGATTGATAAAAAACTTCATCTCAGTTGAACCTGAGCCCAGATATCGCATACTATCTTATAAGTAGGCACACCGGCACCCAGCTCTCTGGAGACTTCTTTGCGAAAAGACTTTGGCGTCAATCTGTCACCTGCAGTCAAATACTGGATCTTCCTGACTGGTATTATCACTGTCATATTTACCGTCATCTTCGGTAGCTTTGCTGCATCCTATCTGAATCTTTCACCCGAAGAGCAAGCCATTATTGCAAATCTCTTCAACAAATTGATCCCCTTCCCTTTGATCGGCTCAATCGTTCTGGTTGCCTTCATTTGCACCATGATCAGCCTGCTCTTTCGCTACTACATCATACCGGTCCTGCGCATGGCCGAACAGACCCGCCTGATCACCACCGCCAACCCGGACTATCGCATCACCACCGAAGGTGCTCGCGAACTGGCGATGCTGGCTAAGATTATCAACGAATCTGCCGATGCCTTCCAGGCACTGCAAAGTGAAGTTGATGGAAAAGTTCGCCAGTCAAACATGGCACTTAAGGAGGAGCGCAACCGGTTTGCAGCTCTCATGTCAGAGCTGCCCTGCGGGGTAGTGGTCTGCAACAAGGATGGCAAGATCCTGCTTTATAACCACCTGGGACGGGAGATGCTGCAACCAGCAGAGGGAGATCAAGAGGAAAGTGGAGCCATCGGCCTGGGCCGGTCGATATTCGGTGTTCTGGAGCGAGACCCTCTGGTTCATGCCCTGGAGGTGATGAACCACGCGTTTGCCAAGGATCAGGTGAAACCTGCACTCGGCTTGACAACCAAGCTGTGTGGCACGCGCTTTATTCGTGTCAACATGGCGCCGGTCACCAGTAACGATGAGGAGGCCCGAGTTATTTCCGGTTTCGTTCTCTCCCTGGAAGATATCACTGGTGAAATAGAAGCCGACAGCGAACGTGACAAGTTGCTGCAAGACATGGTCGACGCTGTCCAGGATTCACTGGGTAAAATGCATCAAAGGGTCGATCTCATCTGCGAGATGCAAACCACCAAACAAGACGCCTGTAATCATCATCTCCGATCCGCCGCCCAGATCACCAGTGAACTTGAAGAACATCTGGCGTTGGCCAGAAATCTCTACAGCGAACATCGTCTCGCCTATGGCAATCGCGAGAATGTGCTGGCCGACACCTTCATGAAGCTGATCACGAATAATCTCGATGAACGGTTTGCCATACAAACTGAAGCAAGTACGAATAAAAGTATTTGGCTGAAGATAGACAGCTATGCCGTCGTACAGTTGGTTACCAACCTGGCGGGGTTCCTGAAAGCCGAATACGACATTAAAGCTATATTGCTGCAAATTCGTTGCAACCACGGACCAATGGCCACTCTCGCATTAAGCTGGGCAGAGCAAAGCGCTACCGGCCAAGCTCTGCGTGACTGGCAACACAGCCCACTCTTCATGGATAGTGACGGCACAGCAGACTCTCCACAAATTATTATCCGCAAACATGGTGGCAACATCACGATTACTGAAACCGATGAAACTTTCTGCAACGGCATCAAAATAACCTTGCCGACTGCACTGGAGGAAGAACCGGCAGATTTACATTCCTCAGTTGCACCCCGTCCCGTCTCTTATGAGTTCGACCTCTTTCACCAACCCGGCCAGGATGCTCTTGGCAAGGTGCAATTGCGCAACCTGACCTACGTGGCTTTCGATACCGAGACCACTGGTTTGAACCCCTCTGAAGGAGACGAGATTATTCAGCTCGGCGCCGTGCGCATCATCAATAGTCGCCTGCTACATAATGAATGCATCGACCAACTGGTCAACCCGCAAAGATCAGTACCAAAGTCTTCTGTCGAAATTCATGGTATCGACCCCGAGCTGTTAACATCACAGCCGGTGATTACCCAGGTTCTACCAAGTTTTCATGCCTTTGTAGCCGACTCCGTACTGGTTGCCCACAATGCCGCGTTCGACATGCGCTTTTTGCAACTGAAAGAAGATGCTATCGGGTTGCACTTCGACAATCCGGTCCTCGACACACTCCTGCTTTCTTCAATAGTGCATCCGAATCAGGAAGGTCATTCTCTGGATGACATTGCCGAACGCTTTAATATCACGATCGTCGGGCGGCATACTGCCTTAGGGGACGCGCTGGTCACTGCCGAAATTCTACTGAGACTCATCCCATTACTCGAAGCCCAGGGGATACATACTCTCGAAGAGGCTCTCAGTGCTTCGTTTAAATCGCCTTTTGTGAAAATAAAATACTAACGTTGTATAAATCAAATACTGAGCAAAAACAAATAAGGAGAGAGAAGGGCAAGTCGCTTGACAAATACACCTCTGGCTGTTGTACTTAAACGTCTGGTTTTACAGGATAAATGATATAAATTACCGTCGATGTTCCGTATCCTGCGGTGCATAAACGTTTATTGCTCAATTCAACTAGTGGAGGAGACAGATGAAAAAGCTGAAAGTTCTTGTCGTATTGTCCCTGGTCGCTCTCTTTGCGACTCCCGCCCTCGCAGCCGACACCATCAAGATCGGCTACAACATCCCAATGACAGGTGACATTCCCAAGGTCGGTGAGATGTCCAAGCAGGCAGCCGAAATGCTCAAAGCAGATATCAATGGCGCCGGTGGTCTTGAGGTCGGTGGCAAAAAGTACATGCTTGAGTTCGTCTACGAGGATAACGAGGCAAAAGCTGAGTCAGCAGTCACCACAGCTCTCAAACTGATCGAAAAAGACGAAGTTCTGGCCATGATCGGCCCCAACTCCTCCAAACAGGCCGTACCTGCAGGCCAGATCGCAGACGACCTCAAAACCGTCATGGTCACTCCCTGGTCGACCAATCCGGACACAACTTTTGATCGTCCATGGGTCTTCCGGGCAGCCTTCCTCGACCCCTTCCAGGGTCCGGTCGCTGTTGACTATGCTGTTGAAACATTTAACGCCAAGACTGCTGCTGTTCTCTACGACCTCTCCAATGACTACTCAAAGGGTCTGGCCGAAATCTTCAAAGCTGATTTTGAAAAGAAAATGGGCGCCAACACCGTTCTCGCTTTCGAGAGTCATGGCACCAAAGATCAAGACTTCAGCGCACAGCTGACCAAGATTATTGCTAAG
>PVMK01133829.1_pt1 | contig 11899 bp, 8 predicted proteins | sample 1853481 | NCBI WGS metagenome assembly PVMK01 (sample SAMN08533507, study PRJNA380276) | Marine sediment metagenome, whole genome shotgun sequencing project. | reverse complement strand
GCATTTTGTCCTTGTATGGCTATGGCCAAACGGTCACCAGCCGGACTAAAGTTCAAATAGCCCTGGGCATCATCTGGGTTTCCGATACCATGAATAGCACCTGCTGAGGAGAGCACAGGGTTACCAATACCACCGGCACCAACCGGGTAAGCACGGAAAGTATTGGTGCCCCATTCGTGACCTACTACCCAGGTTGAATCAGCGCCATTAAATGCTGCCAGACGTTCGGTACTACGTTCGAACAGTGGTTTATTCTTGATCACCACATCACCCAATCCCATGTTTTCTTTAATATCCACCACGGCATAACCCATGATATAGCTATCAAGCCCATCTTCATCAACAACTTCCTCGGTGGTGAAAATGTAAAACAGTGTTTCGTCATTGGGGTAGGGGATAATAATTGAGCTTTGAGTAGAATTTATACTTTGAGTAGAACCGGGAGCCCCTCCAATGTCAGTTCCATTGAGCATTACATTCCCTTCCCGGTCCCAGACGGTCTCACCATTGGTATAGAAAAGCACATTCCCATTCCGGTCAGAGATGGTGGCGGTGCCTTCAGGTGCCGTCATAGGTCCGGTTATGGGATGCTGGGGATCGTTGAAATTGTAGCCGGCGCCTTGTCCGAAGAACCAAACGGCAGAACGCATATCCTGCTCTCCGCAAACTGTAACCTCTGCACTGGAATACACTTTACAACCCTGTGTATCTTCAACTACTACCCAATACACTCCGGCTGTATCAGTTGTAAGCATAGGACTGGTAGATTTATCATGCCAGACATAGGTTGGCGGTCCAAACATAGTTTGGGCGGTAGCATCCAAGACCACAGATTGACCCGGACAAATGATGGTATCTTGCAACTGTACTTCTAAGTCAGTTTGGGTGATGTTAATGATTGAATCGTAGGTGAACAATTGGTTATTCAGAAAATACCTCATACTAATGGTCAGTGATCCTCCTGAAGAAAACGTAACACTAGGTGCCAGTAGCCTACTACTTGTTCCGCCAATAATCCATGAGAAATCATCGGCCATAGGGTCTACATTAGGGAAGAATTGAGTGGGGCTGTTGGTACATTGGCCCATCACCATGAACATATTGGAGTTGGAGGTCCTGCGGGCAAATGCAAACTCCGGAAACTGCCGGCCGTTGTAATTAATATTGCCCACTTCAGGAGGCACAGAGTCATATCCAATGCTGTCGATCACCTGATTGGGTTGGTCAATTTGACCTACTAAAAACTGCCCGGAATTGACTTGGTATAAGTGATAGATGCGATCATCGGGCCCCAGTCGAAGTCCCAAACTGTGCGTTAGAGGGGGAGTTGGAACGGTTTGTACATTTGGGGCGCCAGGGTCATATTGTAACAGACGTCCATTTGGAGTAGTGTCACTGCCAAACCGGCTTATATAAAGTTTAATACCATCAGGTGACCATTCAGTATCATAAACTGCATATTCGCTGCCATCATTGTTTCCGGTATTAGGGATTTCTTCTTTAAAGGTGATTACCCGGCCGGTACTGGTGTTAAAATTAAGAACTTGAACATTTTTATTGCTGTTTTGTGGAGATACGGCAATTTTCCCCCCGTCTTGTGGAGTAAATGCGAAATTCGCGGCAATCACAGAAGAACCACCCGTGGGTGAAATGTCGGAAAGGACCGGCATACCAAAGCCGCCAGAGGACACCTCAACAGCCCGGTACATGGTTGTACCTCTTTCCTGGGTCACCACCCAGCAGCCGTTGAAACCGGGTTTAGGTATCACCACCATGGCCTCCGAAGTACTATTTATCGGGAGTGGCAACGTTTTTTCAGGTAACGGCAGCCAAGATTGGGGGCGAACATCCAGCGTTCCCAGGCAGAGACATATCAACTTTGGTATACAATAAGTTACCCGGCATTGCTCCCCCGGCAGAATTTGTGAATATATAATATTGAGTACTATCATCAGGATCTGGGCAAATACCTGCTTGTTGATTGGATAATGTTAATCCCAGGAGCCCATTACCATTAACCATCATTACGTGAGATGCATCATAAACGGTAAGACCATCGGTATAAAAAAGTACATCACTAGTTAGGGGATCTGTGGCTACCGCACTCCCGCCCTGCCCGAATGGTGTCGCCTGAATATCCACCCACATGGGCTCATTATCGGATTTATTGAAGATAATGGCGTCGGCGGAGTTACCAAAAAACCAGTTATGACGAGAAAAATTTTGCGCAGACAATGGGCACTGAAGTGCCAAAAAAAGGACTAGAGGAAGATATTTAGCTATACGCTTTACCATATTGGAACAATGCAATTAAGGTCAATATAGTTCTTAGTAGCGGCTGCAAAATTTGAACCATTCTTTAAGTAAACTTGTAATATCGTAAAATATTGGATCATATTTCATGATTTTAATACAAAGACGAACAAACTGGCGTTTAGGGTGGTAAGAGTTGGTGATATATTAATTATATTGCCAAATTGCTGGAATTGTGTGGCCTGAATATTGCTTGAGGTTGAGTGCTATATGAGAAATTTAGTGTGTATTTTACTGTTAACGTTGGCAGTGAGCGCTCCATTAAAAATGGAGGCGCAAGACCCCCAATTCAGCCAATTTTACGCTGCACCTTTGTATTTAAACCCCGGATTTGCCGGAACTACCCCGTATATCAGGGCAGGCGCTAACTTTCGCAGTCAATGGCCTTCGCTGGATGCTCAGTTTACCACCTATTCATTTTACATGGATTATTTTGCGGAAGAATATAACAGTGGATTGGGGTTATTGATCACTGCCGATGAGGAAGGCCTGGCAAACCTGACCTCAACCAGCGTAGCTTTGCAATATGCTTATGAACTTCATATTAATGAAAGGTTGACTTTCAGGCCTGGTGTACAGGCTGCTTATGTGTTGCGGGACATTAATTTCAACAAACTCACGTTTGGTGACCAATTTGATGAAACAGGATTCATCAGTCCCACCACCGCGGAGCAGTTCAATACCGGGGAAAACGTAGGATTTGTTGATTTTTCTTTTGGGGGATTGCTTTTCTCAAAGAATTTTTGGTTTGGAGTGGCCGCCCATCACCTGAATACACCCAATCAATCAGTGGTGGACGGCAATAGTGAATTGCCAATCAAATACAGTATTCATTCAGGATACCGTTTGCCATTGCCAACCAATTCAGGAAATAGAGGGTTTACTAGAGACGGAAAAGAACGCAGCATCACCCCGAATTTCCAGTACAAAAGGCAAGGAGAGTTTGATCAATTGGAAATAGGCACTTATCTGACTTTTGAACCCATTGTTTTTGGCATGTGGTACCGTGGGATTCCTATTCAGCAGGAGTTTGATGGTTTCAATGACAAAGAATCCATTATTTTGCTGGTGGGCCTGACCGCTGATAATTTAAATATAGGATATAGCTTTGATTACACAATTTCAGAGTTGGGTATTGCCAGCGGCGGGGCCCATGAAATATCAATTTCCTATAGGTTTCCTCCGGATCCCAGGCGGCCGCCTAAAAATGTCCGACAGATACCTTGTCCTAAATTCTAGACACTGCGCCTAGCGCCCAACGCCCAGCGCCTAGCGCCTTCGATATTTCATATTCGGTGTTCGGTGTTGGATATTTTTTCGGTATTTTTGCCAGCTTATTCTAATGTAATTTCAAACTGTGAACGCTGATTTAGTTCTATACATCATTATAGGGATAATTCTATTCAATTACCTGTGGGAGCAATTTCTGGAATATCTCAATCTTAACCACCAAAAGGAGCATGCGCCCCGGGAATTACAGGATATTTGTGACCAGGCAACTTACCAAAAGACCTTGTCTTATCACCGGGCCAAAACCAATTTCGGGTTCCTGACCTCTGCCGCTGGGGTTATGGTGATAATTGGTCTTTTAATCACAGGATCACTAGGTGAATTGGATTTATGGTTGAGGCAGTATTTCCACCATGAGATTGCGCTGGCATTGGTGTTTTTCGGGATACTTTATTTGACAGCTGATATCCTGAGCATTCCCTTACAGTGGTATAACACCTTTGTATTGGAAGAAAGATTTGGGTTCAACAATACCACTATTCGGACGTTCTGGCTGGACAAGTTGAAGGGTTACCTGGTGGCAGTAGTTTTGGGAGGCCCGTTAGTTTGGTTGCTATTATATCTAATTGATCAACTTGGACCTGGTTTTTGGCTTTACTTTTTAATAGCTATCTCGGGCTTCTCGCTATTTATTAACATCTTTTATACCAGTCTGATCCTTCCTCTATTCAATAAACTAACTCCACTGCCGGATGGAGAATTGAGGGACGCGATCCAAAGTTATTCAAAGACCGTGGCCTTTCCGCTTGCAAATATTCTGGTCATTGACGGATCGAAGAGGTCAAGTAAATCAAACGCGTTTTTTTCAGGGCTTGGCAAAAAAAAGAAAATTGTTTTGTACGATACATTGATTCAAAATCATAGTACCCGGGAGTTGGTCTCAATCTTAGCCCACGAGGTTGGTCATTACAAGAAAAAGCATATCATTCAGAGTTTCATGCTGTCAATATTACAAAGTGCACTAATGCTCTTTATGCTGTCATTAATGATTAACAATGAATCGTTATCTCTCGCCCTTGGCGGCAAACAAATGTCAATTCATCTGAATCTTTTGGCTTTTGGAATATTATATACCCCTGTCAGCAAGCTGTTGGGTATATTATTTAACGTTTTTAGTCGCAAGAATGAGTATCAGGCGGATGCTTTCGCAGCAAATACTGCGGACCCTTCTGCTTTACAGTCAGCTTTAAAAAAACTATCAATAGATAACCTATCAAATCTATGGCCACACCACTGGTTTGTGTTCTTTCACTATTCCCACCCTCCGCTGGTGCAACGGCTGCGGGCCCTTAATAGCCAATGACAATTTTGGGTTAAAGAAAATCAATGTCCTGAATAAAGGGGTACTTCATCAGTAATTGTAGTCCCTCTTCCAACGACAAGTCCTCGAATAATACCTGGTACAGGGTATTTGTTATGGGCGCTCTCACCCGGTAATTATCAGCCAGTTTTTTGACGATCTTAATAGTGTTAACCCCCTCGGCCACTTCTTCCATGGAATTAATTATGGTTTGAAGGGGCTCGCCTTGAGCCAGGCGGTATCCCAGGGTAAAATTACGACTGAGCCTGCTGGAACAAGTGGTCACCAGATCACCAATTCCAGCCAGTCCCAGAAATGCTTCAACATTACCACCCAGGGCCTTACCTAAATAAATCATTTCAACCATCCCGCGACTCACCAGCAATCCTTTGGTATTTTCACCATACCCAAGCCCGGAAATCGCCCCTGCCCCAATAGCAATGATGTTTTTTAGTACGCCACACAATTCTACTCCGATCAAATCATTGTTTCCGAATACTCCAAAACGATCACTTTTCAAAAGTTTTTGCCCAAGGTTGATCACTTCATCAAAATGACTGGCTACCACCGTAGCTGCAGGCTGATGTTCATTTATTTCACTAGCCAGATTTGGACCAGCTAAACATCCGACTCTTACCGCCAAACTTTCACGGCGTATGAGTTCACTCATGGTACAGACCTGATCACGCCTTAGTGTTTTCACCTGGTCTAACGAACTACCATTTAACTGGACCTCAAATCCCTTGGTACCATGAATTAATATGTGGTAAGGTTTTAGAAACGGTGATAAATCGATGATCATGTTTCTAAAGCTTGCAGAGGGCACCACCGGAAAGATAACTTCACAAGTATTTGCCAGCATCTCCAGGTCACCGGTGCCGGAAATATTTTGATGCAAGCTAATACTTCCGGAAGTTCTATGCTTTTGGATTTGCTCAACTATCTCCGGCTTCCTGGCATATAGTAATACAGGCACGTTTTCCGCCAGTATATTAGCTACAGCACAGCCAAAGCTACCGGCGCCCACTACGCCCACAGGCTTATCGTATATATTATTCGAGTCCATATCCGTGCATCCGGTTGTGATAGTAATACAAGGTATAAAGATCCTTAGATACAATTTCCCCTCTTTTATTCTTCAGTAAAGGCCTTTTGGCATGGTACATTCCTACATTATTCATACCATGGGCTATAACTTCTTCGGCGGCACCTTCGAGATGATTGGCAGTTTGTAATTTGCCCTGGTTTCTTAATTTAAAAACCCTGTTTCGGACAATAATAAACTGTTCTAAAAAACTGTCAAAATTAATTGACATTTCATCCGGTGGTATTCTTAAAAAATTAAAGAGGTCCAGCTTAGCGTGTTTTTTCTTAAACATTTGAAAAGCCACAAAAGCTACCAGGTGACTCGAAAAAACTCTGTTTATTTTGTGGAATTCCTTAACTATTCTATTACCCAGCATCTGGGTATACTCCAAATCCCGTTGGGAATCTTTGGTAATTTTTCCAAAAGACTTGAAGTAGTCAGCGGTATCGATCGGCCGGCCTTTCATATCAATTGAATTGCCTTCACTATTAACATAGTTTCCAATGGGATCCACGGCTCTTCCGATGGACACGCTAATAGCAGATCCTTTAGTAAAAAACTTAACCAGGAACTTTAATATCTTATAAGAATTTGTGAATTCATCGCTTTCCACGTAGTATCGCTCCTGTCCCTGTTGTTCCAGAAACTGATGTATAAGCACAGGCGCTTCCAGCACAAAATGATAATTTAGCACAACCGGAACAATAAAAATCTTGGTTGCCTGGCCTGGTGAATTTTCGATAAAGTTGCATCGCTGGGCCTCGATTGCGGTACTTAGAAGCCCCATTTTTAGTTTATCTTCAATCCTGCCGGAGCGTGAACGAGTCCCGCCAGGGAAAAACAGGCTATGACAGCCATATTTTAGGGCCTCTGTGCTATAAGCTTTTAGAGTTTCAAGGTAGAGCAAGTTCTTTTTTCTCCGGTCGACCTTGTATGCACCCAGACTATTCATAAAATAGGCAAAAATTCCGATATTGAATAGGTTCAGACCCGCCCCGTAAATGAAAGCCGGAAGCCCCAGATGTTGAATAACCCAACCGATCAAAGCGGAGTCAAGGTTGCTGAAGTGATTAGGTACCATCACTACTGTACCAATCTTTGCCAGGGAGCGAAGTTGTTCTATTTCCCCTGTCACGTGTATTTTATCGGGCAAGTCCAGTTGTCCACTCCACAGGGCCCTGGGTCCCTTGATTCTAGCGGCATTCAGTAACCTTGCAAACCCAAAAGTGATAATTGTTCGCGCCAACCGATAACTTGATTGTTTGAAATTGCCGGCAATTTCATCAACATAACGAGCTACGATACGCTCAACCATATTGGCGGTACTTTGTTTAATGTCTTCCGCCGGAGCCTGGTTTAGATTTACCAGTTGGGCTTTTATATTATTCCAAAACTCTTCATCATCTTCAGGATCCACCTGCCAGGGGTTTTGTCGCATCCTGTTGCGCTCAAGAAACAGTGTTAACTCCAGTTCCTCTATCAGGTTTTGATGGTTGTTTCCATTGTGTAATATTCTGTTTACCGTTTCATTCACAACGGCAGTAATAAAAGCCTTTCTATTCTTGCTTAATCGAACCACCGGCCATTCTTTATGACCGGGTAATATCGGTGGATAGGTTTTTGGCTGCTGCTTTGGGGGTACTGGGCTCATGAATGGCTTTCAAAGAAACTTAAAGATAGGAAAGTAATTATTAGTGATGAATTATGAGTGATATATTGTTGCGATGAGCACGCCTGATCTAAAACCTTTCCAGGCACACTCAAACGAGCAAGATGCACCAACTATCACTAAAAATTAAAAACTCAAGAAAGTTCTTCAATCTTTACCACCGCGTCTAAATTTAAATCGCCATAGATGTGTGGAAAAAGCTTGCCTTCTCCCATGAGGTCCTCATACCTGATCTCTGCATTTACCAGCAGTGGATCGATAGTGAGCAGAAGTAAATGAGATAGACCATTGAAATGTTTGCTGCGGGTACCATCCAGTTGATCAAAAGTACTGGCATGCATAAATTCGTCATTTTTCCGTCTTCTATAGTGGGTCTGTGACGTTTCCTTTTTCCAGGTGAAGGTGTCGGTAATATGATATATCATCCGTTCAGACTCTGAACTTAAGGGGAGGTTCATTGGCAGGAGCTTTATGGCAAAGCCTACAAAGGCCTGGATATTGTCACTTACTTCAACTAAAGGATAATCACGACTTAGGCCGAATAGATGAATCGTCAAAACCTGATACCCTCTCCAGCCTATATAAATTGCAAAAACTCCTCCAAACAACAGGAACAGGGTAGGCCAGGGGTCCAAAAAATCGCGATAAAATGCTACTGCAGTAAATGGAACGCCTATTCCACCACTCAAAAGATAGAGCATGGCTTTACGATGGCCAAATGTTATGTCTTTTACCTGCGGCAGTTTGTAACTATCGGTCTTGTCTCGATAGTTAATTACTAAATGGCTTTCAGTCAGTGAAATTTTATTTTTTTCGTCGTTGAGATGTTCTAAATAGCAAAATGCCCTAACCGGATCTGAAGCAGTCACGGGGTGAATTTATGACGCAAAGTGCAAAGTGCAATGCGTAAAGCGTAAAAACTCAATCCCAAATTCCAAATCCCAACTAGGCGCCAAGCGCCCAGCGCAAAACGCCCAGCGCGCAATGCACCCTTTGCCCTATGCACAAAAGGCTCCAAAGGCACAAAAGGCCCAAAGGCTCCAAAGGCTCAAAACGAGAAGGAAGAACTATTTATCGAACAACGGTAGTAGATTCCTGGGACTTTCGAGGTTGGTTATCGTTGGCACTTGAATCGCAGCTATTTACATATCCAAGGATGAATAAGGCTGCCAAGCAGAGCATATAACCCTTTAAAATTCTCATAAACTTATGGTATCAATTAAATAATGATCATAGCTGGACTACAAAATTATCGGATTTGATGGCGAATAAAAGTAAGTTTAGGCTTAAATAGTACAGCTGAAAGGAATTAAACCTGTCTAAAGCATGAGTATTAATGTCTAGAAATACCCTTTTTTTATTGGCTGTTGGTAGTTTTGTGTTATTCAGCGCTATGGGATGGGCAATTATGGAGTATTTTGGCCCGGTTTCTCTTCCAGATACCTTACTCCAAGGGGTATCTTTTGTTAAGCAGGTCATTTGGGGCTTGATTTTAGGACTGATTTTGGGCATTGCCGCCTGGCTATTGATAAGCCAACCGTTTCTAAGCAGCACCAAGGTGTTTTTTATGGACATTGCAACTCCCTGGAAACTTACCTGGTCCGAGATGGTATTGGTTTCTTGCTGTGCTGGTATTGGCGAGGAAATATTATTCAGGGGTGCGATTCAGCCTTTTCTAGGGATTGGATGGACCTCCATATTGTTTGTAATATTGCATGGTTATATAAACCCCTTCAATGGGCCTTTAACCGTTTATGGGATATTTATGGTTCTGGCTATTGCATTGTTGGGTTTGGCCACCATTCATCTTGGGTTGATAGTGGCCGTGGTGGCGCATACTACTATTGATATCTGGTTGCTTTTTAAGTTATCCAGAGCTAATTCAACTACGACAACATGAAATACTTTATCGTTATCATTTTTTTATTGGCCTTATGTCCATCATGGGCTCAGGAACCAGCAAGTATAAAGGTAGAACCGGCTAACCTCAAAATGGAAATTGATGAGGAACAAACCATTAGGGCGGTAGTAGTCGATGAGGATGGTCATTTAGTTGAAGACAGAACAGTATTATACTATAGTGGTAAGGGTTTGTCGGTCGATTCATTGGGGAATATAACCGCTCATGAGCCGGGAGACCATCAGGTAATCATCATTTCACCGGACAGCGCCGGTGATATATTAAGAAACGAATATGTGGTTCATGTGGCTTTTCCACCGCTGGCCAAAATAGAAATTAAGGAAATACCTCAGAAGATATATGCAGGGACTTCATTTCCTGTAGTCATTGAAGTATACGATGAAAAGAATTCCTTGCGGAAAGATGTTAAGGTTATACTTAGTTCGTCGAACCCGGATGTCATCAGTTTTGACAGTTTCCATAATCTTTCCGCTCTAAAGCCAGGCTCTTGTCAGGTACGGGCGGCGGTTAAGGGAATTGAAAGTGCCATGGAGGTTACGGTAATTGCCAATCCTGTGGTCAAACTCGAAATAACCGCCGACAAACAAGAGGCAAGAACAGGAGATGTGATTCATATTGAAGCTAGTGCCTTTGATGATAAAGGAAACAGCATAAACGATGTTCCAATTCATTATTCATTTGAAGGCCGTTCATACGATATTAGCTCCAACGCCAGTGGATTGATCAGACAAGATGGGAGATTTGTGGCAGATGAAGCTGGGTTATATAATATATCGGTTACTTCCGGATCTTATGTGGCAAGGTTAAGTATTAACATTCTGCCACGAAATGTAGATCGAAAGATTGAATTGGTGGGATCAGGTCTGGTATCTGATAAGCACACTTCCGATCTATGGATATGGGAAGGAGTTGATGGCAGGGATTACGCGGTAACGGGAACATGGGGAGCCGACGGTACGGCCTACTTCTGGGATGTAACAGATCCCGCAAATATCATTCGAATTGACAGCATTCAGGTTGATGCCCGCACAGTTAATGATGTAAAAGTGTCTGAAGATGGAAGGATTTGTGTTATTAGTAGAGAAGGTGCCAGTAATCGAAAAAATGGAATTTTGATTCTGGATGTTACCAATCCCAGTGAGGTTGAGATCATTAGTACTTTTACTGAAAATCTTACCGGCGGTGTGCACAACGTATTTATTTATGCCAATCATGTTTACGCTTTAAGTGATGGACAAAAGTATTATATCATTAATATCGAGGACCCAAGGAACCCTGTATCCGTAGGTAAGTTTGAATTGGAAACTCCCGGTCATGCGATACACGATGTTTGGGTGGAGGACGGCATCGCCTATTCGTCAAACTGGCAGGATGGAATCCAAATGGTTGACGTGGGCAACGGAATTGCCGGTGGATCTCCTTCCAATCCAGTACAATTTGCTTCCTACAATTACCCCAGTGGGGCCCATCATGCAACATTTCCCTTCACCAGTCCCTCCACCGGAAAGTTCTACGTTTTACTTGGAGACGAGATTTTCCCTCATGGACTGAATTTGAATGGTCCCAATATAGCAGGCGGATTTTTGCATTTTGTTGATTTTACTGATCTGGACCACCCCGAAGAGATAGCCCGCTTTGAAGTACCGGGGGCAGGAACTCATAATTTTTGGATTGAGGGGGAAACACTATACCTGGCCTACTATAATGGTGGCGTACGGGTGGTTGATATAAGTGGAGAACTGATGGGGGATCTATACAAGCAGGGTAGGGAAATGGCTTTCATTTTACCCAGTGATCCTCATGGCTTTGTTCCCAACTCACCCTTCACCTGGGGGGCACAACTTCATAAAGGGCATATATTTTATTCGGATTTCAATAGTGGGTTGTGGGCCGCAAAGTTAACCCCGGAAACACCTAAAGGAACCAAAGTTGAAACAGATTAATCAAGGTATGAAAAAGATAACTTTCTTGTTGGTCATTAGTGTGTTGGTTGGATTATCATCGATAGCTCAAGACTATTATGTGTACGTTACAGCTGAATCAGAGGACGAAGTGGCAGTAGTAAAATTCAATGGTGAAAAGGCAAACGCTGTTCAAACTATTCCGGTTGGTGTTTGGCCTGCAGAGATTGAGGGACCTCATGGGATTACTATTAGTCCGGATGGAAAGTATTGGTACCTTACACTGGCCCACGGAATACCTTTTGGTACTTTGTATAAATACAGTACTGAGACCAATGAACAATTAGGAAAAACCACTTTAGGTTTGTTTCCTGCTTCCATGCAGATTTCCAAAGCCACAGGACTGCTGTACTGCGTA
>PVMK01128614.1_pt1 | contig 11899 bp, 15 predicted proteins | sample 1853481 | NCBI WGS metagenome assembly PVMK01 (sample SAMN08533507, study PRJNA380276) | Marine sediment metagenome, whole genome shotgun sequencing project. | reverse complement strand
CACAACAAAGGCCCCAATCAAAGTTTTATTTGCTGGTTTGCTCATGAGAATATATCCTTACATTGGAGTACTGTAGCAAAATTAATTGCGGATTTCAGATTGCGGATTGAAATATCAAACATATCGTGCATTCAAAATCCGAAATCCGAAATCCGCAATTAATTTTGCTACAGTACTCCAATGTAAGGATATATTCTCATGAGCAAACCAGCAAATAAAACTTTGATTGGGGCCTTTGTTGTGGGGGCGGTGGTGCTGGCCGTGGCTGCCATTGTGCTCTTTGGTTCCGGCCGGTTTTTTAAAGACACCGATGAGTGGGTGGCTTTCTTCCCGGGCTCGGTAAAGGGGCTGAATGTCGGCTCGCCGGTTGTTTTCAGAGGGAGTCCAGGTCGGGCAGGTAACCGCTATCAAGGTCAATTTTGATCCTTCTGAACTCTCGATTAATATTCCGGTAATGTTTGAAACCGACCCGGACCGGTTCAGGACCATCGGGCCCCAGACGATCAGCGACGATGCCGAGCTTCACCGGGCACTGGTTTCACAGGGTCTCAGAGCCCAGTTGCAATTGCAAAGCCTGGTCACCGGTCAACTGATGATCAATATGGATTTTTTCCCGGAGACACCGGTCAAAATGTTTGGTGTCGAAAACGCCGAGCTCGGTGGCGAAGTCGAAGACTGGTGGGAAATTCCCACGATTTCCACAACGCTGCAGGACCTTGAACAGGCCCTGGGTGAGATTGATTTCAAGGATATAACTGATGATATCAAGCGGGCCATGGACGGTATCGCCAAACTGGCAACTTCCCCGGATCTGCATGAAAGTATCGGTGTTTTAAAACAAACATTGATTGATGTTCAAAAACTGGCACGCAATATGGACAGCAAGATTGAACCCCTGGCTGCCAGTATCGATCAAACCCTGGTCGAGGCCAGGGCCGGCATCGGTGATGCCCGCAAACTGATGAATGAGCAGGCGCCAGCTCTGGTATCAAAAATTAAAAAGGCAGCCGAATCAGCCACAACGGCCCTGGATCAGGCGAATCTGACGCTTAAAAGCATAGAAGATGTTGCGGAAGAAGGCACCCAGCTGCGCCATGAAGTCTCCGCAGCCCTCAAAGAAATTTCGGCTGCTGCCCGCTCTGTACGTGTTTTGTCCGATTTCATTGAACAGCACCCGGATGCGCTACTTCGCGGAAGGGCTACCCGGACGGGAGGAAACTGATGCACCAAAACAAATTTAAACTCACATGTGCCGTCCTATTGGCCGTAATGCTGGTTTTGAGCGGCTGTTTGGGCGGCGCCAGTAAAACGCCTGCCACCCGATTTTATGTCCTCAATTCCCTGTACAGCGCGGAGAACAAAGCCCGGCCGACGCCGGTTGCGGTTTTAGAAGATGCCGCCATCGGTGTCGGCCCCATAAAAGCTGTCTCAGGTGCTGGACCGGCCCCAGATCATCCTGCGCACCAGTCACAATGAAATTCGAGTGGCGGATTTAGATCGCTGGGCAGCACCGCTAAATGGAAATATAAGCAATGTTCTGGTGGACAACCTTTCGGCTTTGCTATCCACCGGACAGGTTCTGAAATTTCCCTGGAAGATTACGATACCGATTAACTATCAGATTATCATGGATATCACCCGCTTTGACGGTATGCCGGGAGGCAATGTTGACCTGAGAGCCCGCTGGGGTATTTTGGGCGAAAATGGCAAAAAAGTGCTTTCGAAGGGGCAATCGGTCTTAACCGAGCCGATCGGAGGTGATACCATCGCCGAGATGGTTTCCGCCCAGAGCCGCCTGGTGGCCAAGCTCAGCCATGAAATTGCTGAAGAAATAAAACGGCTTGAAGAAACGAGAGCACGGCAGTAGGATCTTTTAATTTTGGCCTGCGACGAGCTCAGTCGAATCGAATGTGGATTTTTGAATATTTAAGCTAATTTTTTTGACAGGATTAACAGGATTAACAAGATAGTTTTTATTTGTGGGCTTTCATCCGAAAAGCCAACAAAATAATCCTGTAAATCCAGTTGATCCTGTCTAAATAAGAAAAATATATGGCGAATTTGCCGAGGAAAACATGAAAAGATATGTGCTGTTGATAATGCTGGCGTTTTTTCTGGCTGGATGTACCAGCGGCAAAACGGAATTCTTCCCGTCCCAGGGGGTATTCTGCGGATGTTGCTGAAGTCACCGTCATTCGTAAAGCACGCATGTTCGGATTTGGATTTTCAATGGAGGTCGTTCTGGATGGTGACGTAATCGCCCGATTGAAGGCCGGGCAATATGTAACTTTTTTTGTAGATCCCGGCGTTCACAACATCGGTATACCTGATGAAAGCATAAGCGCAGCATTGGCAAGCGGGCGCAAGCATTATTTTGCGATAACGACCGATTCGTCGCAATTTGGATTTGAAATCGAACGCATTAGTGCAAACAAAGCAGAGTCCTGGATGGCGCGATCACAGTCGATTAACTAGATATTTTGGATTGAGGATTGTGGATTGCGGATTTGGAATTTAAGATTTTAAATAACTGCGGGGTTTCTGTTCCATTGAAACCCCGCAGTTTTTATATGATTTTCTTAAATTCGCTGCTGCTAAAAGCTGGTTAGATTTACAACCATGCTTCAGGTAGAAAAGCAGCACATTTAAAACTTAAACAGCACCAGCACGCCCGTAAAAAACTGATTTTCAGAACCTTGGTCCACTACCGGGCTGTCATCATCGGCATCACCTACCAATTTACTGTAACTGGCGATGCCCCGCAGATCCCAGCTACTCGCGAAGGCCCAGTTCACGCCCAGATCCAGACCAACGTCTTTGATGCCTGAATCCGCATCGTACTTATCCAGCCCGCTGCGCGCCGAATCTCTGTTGTTAACGCCAAAATAAGTTTGCATGTAGTCATCGTCGGCGTAAGTGGTGTGGCCGCCAATTGAAAGCGCCCATTCGTTATCGATGATCCAGTTATAGCCGCCCTTCAGCGTGGAATACCAGCCGTCATAGGCATCGCCCGTATCGCCTAATAAATCCAAAAACACATACCAATTTTCCCACTCGATGCCGCCAAAAATACCAAGCTCATTGGCGTCACTCACTTCTCGCATCCTGTCCACCCGGTTGTCGTCCACATCGTCTCGCTCCTTCCGATAATTGTAAACCGGCCCCAGGCGCCAGAAATCGCTGGGAACCAGATTGGCTCTCAGATTCAGCCCCAGCAATTTTACAAACATCCCATTGTCGAATTTGGCCGAGCCGGCCGGAATCGGAACCACTTCGTAATCAGATGAGCCCTCGTAATCGGGTGCCACCCCGATTCCACCGCCGATAGAGAATTCGGCGGCCTGGGCCCCGGGGACCACCAACAATAATACCAGCAGCGCAAACAGCAATCCCATGAACTTCTGTTGATTCTTCATCTATTTCTCCTCCTTTACCCCTGTTAATTTCAAACTGAATAGAAACTGCACAAATTAATGATATTAGTTATCATTTGGATTGAATGCGGCAAAATAGGTTAAGGTTAAGAAAAAGTCAAGGGGAAACTTGGAATTTTAAATACACTGAAATCCGGGGACAACCCCAACAAGCAGTAATTATGGTAATCGCTAAAAATATGTTCCGATTGACTTAGCGAATCTTTCAAAAGTCATTGCGAGCGAAGCGAAGCAATCCCTCAGGTTTTCCAAAAGATTGCTTCGTCGCTAGGCTCCTCGCAATGACAGATTATCGGAACAAATTTTTAACAACCGCTATAGAGGACATATGAGTGGAATAACGTCTGCTCTGGATGATTTTATGGTCGCAAAGCGAAAAAACAGAACTAAAAATCAGCTTTTCAATCCGATTTATTTAAGCTCCAGCCCTAACAGGGTAATATCATCATTTGGTTTGGCATTGCGGCCAAAATCCATCAAAGATTTAATGGACTGCTCGACCATGTCATTTATTGATTCTGCCCGCAACGCTTCCAGCGTCTCGTAAAATCGCCGGGTACCATAAAGTTCGTCATCCCGATTCCGATATTCAACGATTCCGTCGGTATAGACGAATAGTTTGTCGCCGGCATTAAGTTGCGGACGCCCTTCCTCAAATCGGTCCGCCTGTCCGGTTAACAGATGGAAATCCCCCATTCCGATATCCGCCATGGCGGATCATCCTGAGTAAATCGAAGGATCCCTCGACTTAGCTCGGGACGATGCTTTGCATCGGATTGCTTCGTCGCTAGGCTCCTCGCAATGACAGATTATCGGAACAAATTTTTAACAACCGCTATAGAGGACATATGAGTGGAATAACGTCTGCTCTGGATGATTTTATGGTCGCAAAGCGAAAAAACAGAACTAAAAATCAGCTTTTCAATCCGATTTATTTAAGCTCCAGCCCTAACAGGGTAATATCATCATTTGGTTTGGCATTGCGGCCAAAATCCATCAAAGATTTAATGGACTGCTCGACCATGTCAGTTAATGATTCTGCCCGCAACGCTTCCAGCGTCTCGTAAAATCGCCGGGTACCATAAAGTTCGTCATCCCGATTCCGATATTCAACGATTCCGTCGGTATAGACGAATAGTTTGTCGCCGGCATTAAGTTGCGGACGCCCTTCCTCAAATCGGTCCGCCTGTCCGGTTAACAGATGGAAATCCCCCATTCCGATAGCCGGGCCGCCTTTTTGTAATAATTCCAAATTTCCGTTCTTACGCAAAATAATGGAATGCGGATGGCCGGCGTTGCTGTATCTGAGGTTGCCGGATTTGGTGTTAATGAGCATGTAGGTGATGGTAAAAAAATTATTAAACCGCTCAAATGGAAACTCCGCATCAAGCGCGGTAAGCACTTCAGCCGGAGTCCTTAATTGATGGGTTCGCGATGACTTGCCGTATTTTCGCTTTAGAAGATGCCCGGAATTCAGCTGCAAAAACTGAGAGACCGAGACCGTTATCATCGCCGCTTGCACCCCGTGCCCGCTGACATCGAGCATGTAAATGGCCCAGTGATCCTCATCCAGCTGAAACATATTGAAAATGTCTCCGCCCGTATGTTCACAGGGCTCAAATTTCCAGGCAACCACCATGTTTTCGGCTGAATCAATTTTTTGGGGCAACAGGCTTTTCTGGATCTGAGCCGCAGCAACAAGATCGGCATCCAGCCGTTTCTGTTTATCAAGCAGTTCCTGATTCAGCTGTTTGAGTTTTTTTTCGACGGCCGAATACTTTAAGACCAAATCCTGCAGGAGCTGGTTATTGATACCATTGTCTTTTAAAGAAGCCCAGTATTCTATAATTTGCTTTATCAGCAATGCATGCTGCGGCTTTTTAATGTCTAACTCTTGAATTTTATCTTTTAACGAGTCTTCGAAATTCATCCTATTTAAACCGTTGCCTGATTTTGCCGAAATTGAAACGATAATCGCCTTCAACGATGCCATCGATCCCCACCCCTTTTAAGGTGGCCAGCAGCTCGAACACATAGCGCAGGGTCTCTTTGTTGTTGATAATACTGCCGTGCTGAGGCGCGATCATTGTAAATGGAATGTCCAAAATCTGCTCGAGTGAGTATCTCAGCGCTTTTCCAGACGGCATAACGGTTTTGTGGAAATTCAGGATGTCCCGGATCGGACAGATATTCCTGCCCTTCGGACATTCGGATCGGCTGACGCAATCAATGCATTCCGGTCTCAAGTTTAGAAACAGTTCCCATTCGAGCCCCAGACTGCCGAACAAATCGCTGGTGAACAGGATGCCGCTTTGGGGATCGAAAGTAACGATGCTGCCGCCTGAATGTGAGTAGGGGGTTTTGATAAACTTCAGGGTACGGCCCGAAGAAAACGTATATTGATAATTTAGTTCGCTGATGGGAAGCAACCGGGTAGCCACCGAGTAATGGCGGATAAACATTAAATTTGCTGAATCGGATATAATCTTCAGATCATTTCTTTTGATGATATCTTCAAAATTGGGAATACTGCCGCAAAGGTCCGGGTCGTAGTGCTGGTAAAGCAGGGCGACAATCTGGCTGGGCGTAATGCCGGTTTGCAATATTTTCATCATCACCGTGGCGAAATCCGGGCGGCTGCCGCCGTCTATGACCAGGGCCTCATCGTTATCGACAATCAGATACGGGTTGCAATGCAACCCCGCCTGTTCATCGTAAAAGCCGATCCAATGGACGCCTTCGGCGATTTCCACCGAACTCTCGAGATCAATGTCACCTTTTTTGGGGTGGAACATATCATCATCCTTCACAAGTATAATCCTTAAATTTCTGTATTAAGCATCCCAATGTCAAGGCCGTAGTGATAAAATAGCCGATCACAGACGCCAGCGGGGCCTCTGTATATCAGAAGCCCCGCATTGTTCGCCAATTTAAAATCAGTGACAGTTGCCTGTTAAAAAGTGTAGACCACCAGAAGACCGCCGAATAACTGATGCTGCGACCCTTCGTTGGTAACCGGACTGCTTTCATCCGCATCGTTGAGAAGAAGCTTATAGCTTCCCAGCAACCGGCCGCCCCAGTTTTCGGTAAACTGGCACAAAATTCCCAGATCGAAGCCGGCGTCCTTTAAACCCTCATCGGCATCGAACTTTTTGAGTCCGCTGCGCGCCGAATCCCGGCCATCGACGCCAAAATAGGTGCTCATGTAATCATCATCGGCATAGGTGGCGGAAAGGCCAAAGGAAAGGGTCCAGCTTTTGCTGGCCACATAGTTGTAGCCGCCGCGAGCGGTACCCAGCCAGCCGTCATGGGCATCACCCATATCGGCTAAAAACTCCAGGAAAACAAACCAGTTATTGTAATCAAAGCCGGCAAAGCCCCCGATCTCGTTTGCATCGCTCACATTTTGCATATCATCAACCCGGTTGTTGTCCACATCGCTGCGAGAGCCACGATAATTGTACATGGGACCCAGGCGCCAGGTCTGGCTGGGAATCAGGTTGGCTTTGGCGGTTAAGCCCTGCACCTTCACAAACATCCCATTGTCAAGCGCCAGATTTGCAAAGGGTATCGGCACGAATTCATAGTCATCCGAGCCCTCGTAATCCGGTTTTATTCCAACACCGCCACCGATGGAGATATCTGCCGCCGCGGCAAAAGACGCCATGGCAACCAGCAAACACCCAATCGACAATCCGATCAGAAACTTTATTTGTGGTTTTCGATCTTGCATGCGCTCTCCTCCTTTTTCGAGCTGGCGATAGATAGGTCAATCTATCCTCGGTGGGTGCTATTCGGCAATCAATTTGTTGCGACGCTCGACGTAGAAATCACGAAGCGCCACATAGGGGTCCAGGACGGCCTCTTTCAGAGCATCGATATCGTCAATCGCAAACGATATTTCATTAAATTTGTCATAGGCCAGAATCCCATACTTGACTTCCCAGTCTAAATCCAGCCAGCTGATCGGATCCAGGAACATTGAATCGATAAACCGGGCGCTGTCGCGCAGGCTGGACGGCCCCAAAATCGGAAACATGATGAAAAACCCGTTATCAGCTCCCCAGACGCCGAGCGTCTGACCCAAATCCTCGGGACTGGGAGGCAGACTCTCGTAATAGGAAGCCGGCGTCTGGATGCCCGCAAAGCCGACGGTGGAGTTAAGAAAAAAGGTGGCAAATTCATCCATGGCCTTAGCGCCTTTGGCCTGCAGCAGGCAGTTGACGAAACGGATGGGAAAGCGCAGGTTGTAAAAGAAATTTTTAACGGATAGCCTGATCTCTTCCGGCATGACGGTATTGTAAGCTTTGGCCGCCGGCCTGATGAAAGAGACGTACATGGCATCATTGAATAAGTAAAACTCATGATTCAGCCGGAACAGCGGGTCGTTGATCTGGACGACATCATCGTCATATTCGTCATCGTCTTCGTAGTCTTCATCGTCTTCATCTTCTACAGCTGCTTCAGCTGCTTCTTCCTGACTCTGCTGGGCCAGATAGACCCCCGGCTCACGGTCCATTGCAAAAGCGGGCCTATCAACCCCGACGATTAAAAAAAAAGACAACATTACCGCTGCAGCCAATAATTTTTTCACGGGTTTCACTCCTTTCAGCTAGCCGGTTTTTTTGACTTTTTTTCTCAGGGTTTGCAGCAGGTCTTCCGGCTTCTTTTTCGAAAGGATCTCCCGGAACTGACCACGATAATTTTTGACCATGCTGACCCCTTCGATCACCACATCGTAAACCCGCCATTGACCGCTTTTATCCGTCATCCGGTAAAACAAGGGGACCTTTTTATTATCTTTCGTAATAATATAGCTTTCAACTTCCACCCTGCCCTTCTTGAGTTCGGTCTCTTTGCCGAACGTAATTTTCTCACTGGTATAGGCCAAATGCGGTCCGCATAAATATTTTCCAGAAGTTCCTCGAAAAGACTTACAAATTCTTTTTGCTGATCCGGCGTGAAATTTTTTCCATTCACGCCCGAGGGTGCGCCGCGACAGCTCCTGATAATCAAATACATCATTAATGATTTTGCTGATCTCGGTCAATTTGCCGTCTTTCTGCAACGCTTTAAATTCCGGTGTCTGCATTGTTGCCAGCATCTTGCCGATTTGCCCTTCAATAGTGGCTTTGGCACCTGCGGCAAAAACCGGCAACGGCAAGATCAATAAAACAGCAAGCAGTATGATTATATTCAGTCCGATACGTTTTCTTTTCATCTGTCTTTCCCCCTAAGAGATTTTAGAATTTGGATTTTGGATTTTGGATTTTAGATTTTAGAATTCAGGATTTGGATTTTGGATCTTCGCTCTTCCGGTTTTGAATTTTATTGCTGAATTTTCGATTGATTTAATCCGCAATCTGCAATCCGAAATCCGAAATCGGGCAGTCCAATGCCCAATCCTATTCTTCCTCGCCACCGACATCGCCGAACGCATATTTACTGATCAGGTCCATGATATCGGTCGGTGATTCGGTATCGGTAATGATATCACCGTCTGCCAGCAGGTCACCGCCGCCGCCGGCATCGATGCTGACTAATTTGTCGCCGATTAACCCCTCGGTCTTGATGGAGGCAATGGCATCATCGTAGATTTCGATACCGTTGTTAATTTTGAATTCGACGATCGCCACCTGGTTTTCCTGGTCCATTTCAAAAGACTCCACCCGGCCGATCTCGAGACCGAGCATATTCACGGGGCTGCCGACCCTGAGACCGCTGACCGAGGTGTACTTGGCATACAGGGAATAGGATTGTTCTCCAATAAAGCCGACATTGCCAAGTTTTACGGTCATGTAAGCGATGGCAAATAAACCGATGACCACAAAAATTCCAACGACTGTTTCCTGGGTATACTTTTTCATTGCGTCTTACCTCCACGTTTACATTGAAAGCGTGCAATTGGTTTTTGATTAAAACGCGCAAATTCCATAACCGATTCGATTTCAATCTGGGGTTTGCCCTGGGCCAGCCCGGCAAGGATGCTGAACTCGAACCCATCTTCGGCACGCGACTTCATCCTCTGCCAAGGACTGGATGCCGGGCAAACCATGTTCCCGAAAATCCTTTTTAAAGTCCACCATGATGCTCTCGGCCCTCTTCCAGATCCGAGTAGGGCAGTACGGTGGCATATTCATTAATGGTCTGCCGGGAGGAAAATCCCCCGACGGCACCAAAGTGTTTATTGATGTAGGAACCCAAGGCCCGGATGATCTCCTGGCCGGCATCATGCCCCAAATGTTCGATGATGGTATCCAGATCATCGACGGCAAAGGCGGCAACCGCATACATGGCATCCGGATGCCGCTTGCTCAAATCGGTCTGGTAGCGAACCTTGAAGTGACGCTTGGAGTATAATCCGCTGATGTCCTTCTGCAGACTTTCAAGGCTCGTCAGGATTTCTTCACGGAACGGATGTTCAAACTCCTCGAATTCATCCGGGGGGCCCTGGAAGACGATTTTCTTATCGTAGAGCGCCAGAATGCGATTGGAGATAAAATAGACATCCGGAATTTCATGGCTGATCAAAAGAGCGGTAAAACCAAAGCGGCGTTGATATTCAGCCACCATGCCCAGGATCGCATTTTTACGGATGGGGTCCTGGCCGGTGGTGGGCTCATCGAAGAGCACCAGGGAGGGATCGGTTACCAGCGCCCGGGCCAGCGCGGCCCGCTTCTGCATACCGCCTGACAATTCAGACGGATATTTATCAAACACCTCGGTCAGTTCGGTCTGTTCGATGCTGGCCATGGCCTTGTCTGTAATTTCCTTTTTGCCCATATGGGTGGTCTGACGCAGTGGCAGGGCCACATTTTCAACAAGCGTCATCGAGTCAAAAAGGGCATTGTTCTGAAACATATAACTGATCGAACCCATGTATGCGTTCCATTCTTTTTTGCTCATTTGATCGATGGGCTGGCCCCGGTACAGAACTTGGCCCTCATCGGGTTTGAGCAGCCCGATAATGTGCTTGAGGGTCACGCTCTTGCCCGTGCCGCTCAACCCGATCAACGTGGTCACTTCGCCCTCATAAATTTTAAAGTCGACCTTATCCAGAATGGTGCGCACGTCGAATCGTTTGGTCACACCTTTAAATTCGATTATTGGTTCTTTTTCCATAGGCATAGGCCCCTACATAACGAAAGAGGTTACGATATAATCTGAAATCAGGATCATCACACAGGAGATCACAACCGCCGATGTGGTGGACAGGCTGACACTTCTGGCGCCGAAACTGTCGCTGCGCATATGGGTGTAAAAACCCTGAAAACAGCAGATGGTAACAACCAGAATCCCGAAAACCAGGGATTTTATCAGGCCCCCGGTGATATCTTCCATCTGGGTGGCGGAAACGACCCGGTAATAATACGTCCCGGAATTCACGCCCAGTAAAAGACAGCCGCTGACCCATCCGCCAAAGATACCGATAAGATCAAACACTGTGGTCAAGATCGGAAAACTGATGACAGCCGCCACAATCCGCGGGCTGATCAAATACCCCACCGGATCGATGCGCATGGTGGACAGGGCATCGATCTGTTCGGAAATGCGCTGGATGCCGATCTCAGCCGTCATGGCCGAACCGGCCCGGGCGGTAATCATAATCGCGGCTAAAACCGGTCCCATCTCTCTGATCAACGAAAGGGCCACAGCGGTGCCCAGCACCCCCACCGAACCGAATTTAACCAGTACATAGTACAGTTGCAGGCCCAGGACCATGCCGGTAAAAAAGCCCACCAGTGCAACGATTTGCACGGATTTGGCCCCGATAAAGTAAATCTGCTGGACAATGGCGGAGAACTGCTTGGGATGAAAAATCATGATAACGGCGCGGAAAAAAAAGATCGCTATGGCGCCCAGGTTGCCGTTGAGCCTGATGGCTCTCGCCCCGAATGGATGAAAAATCCATCTAAACGGATTCCCGGGTTTCGGTAGCGCTATCGCGTCTGAAGGATCTGATTCGGAAGGATGTTGTTCGCTTGAATTTTCTTCTGCCATGTTAATTGTTCCCCCCCCTTTATAACCGAATAGTCGAAATCTATAGCGGAGATGCTATCCAAGGGTATGAGACATCCACCGCTGAATCTAATTCTATTAACCCTCTGACTTTTTATCATAAAAAATGCGAAGCGCAAGCATAAAATGAAAATAACTATCACTTTTAACTGGATATGCTGCCTTAGAGACCGAATAAAGCCGTTTTCACAACAGCACCAATTCCGGACACATTTTTCGCAAGATTAATGATGTAGAGCGTTTGTCAAAATAACGTTGCGATAGCGGTAGTTTGTTGTGTCTTCTCCTGGTTGTCGATAACCTCCAATATGAGCTGATCCAAACGCTCTAATAATTTCAAACCGTTACACACCACCATTTCGCTTGTTAGAAAATCTGGCAAACGGAACATATTTATGTCAACCGGTATAAAGGGAACGTATTGACTTTAAATTAATAGATGATAA
>PVMK01126352.1_pt1 | contig 11900 bp, 8 predicted proteins | sample 1853481 | NCBI WGS metagenome assembly PVMK01 (sample SAMN08533507, study PRJNA380276) | Marine sediment metagenome, whole genome shotgun sequencing project. | reverse complement strand
GGAAATAACTCTGGATTAAGTAAGGAAGAGCTGCAGATTGTGATAGTAGCGGCCTGGTTTCACGACAGCGGCTTTGTATCTCGCTCCGATGGACATGAGGAAGAGAGTCAGAATATTGCCAGGAAATTTCTTAGCTCAAAAGAGATGCCAGAAGAGTTCATTGATAAGGTACTCATCTGCATCGAAGCTACAAAGATGCCCCAGAACCCGGGTGATAATCTACTTGCACAGGTAGTCTGTGATGCTGATATGGCCTATTTATCAGAGAATTTTTACATGAGAAGAACGACATTGTTAAGGAAGGAGTGGAACCATGAGTCCAAGACAAAATTAAGCAAGAAGAGCTATTATCAGGAAACGGTTGACCTATTTAAGAATCACAAGTATTATACTGAATATGGAGAAAATGAGTTATCTCCTGGGAAGGCGAAAAATTTCAAATTGCTCCATAAGCTAAAGAAGAAGAAATCAAAGAAGGGAAGCGTGAAAGCTAAGCAGCTTCAGTCTGATAATAAGAAACTTATTAAAAAATTAGAAAAGGAGAAATTACCTAGCAGGGGAGTAGAATCCATGCTTCGTCTCACTGCAAGAAACCAGATTAATCTCAGCTCCATTGCCGATAATAAGGCCAACATCCTGATCTCAATCAACTCCATAGTCTTAACAGTTTTACTATCCATAGGGATTGGAAAAATTTCTGACTATCCGGTCATTACTTTCCCTGCCATTGTGTTCATCATAACTTGTTTAAGCACCATTATATTTGCCATTTTATCGACCCGACCCAAATTTTCATCAGGGAAATTCACCGAAGAGGATATTCACAATAAAAAAGTGAACCTTCTTTTCTTTGGGAATTTTTATAACATGGAAATGGAAGATTATGAGTGGGCCGTCAAGGAGATGATGGCTGACCAGGACTATTTGTATTCCAGCATGATTCGGGATCAATACAGCCTGGGTAAGGTGATCAGTCAGAAATATAAGTTGTTAAGGATTGCCTATACCATTTTTATGATTGGACTGATACTCTCATCAGTCTTATTTGCTGTGTTTGTACTTTTTGTATCATGAAAATGATGCCTGCCCATGTTTTTTAGCTATCTGAAAATTGCCATCAGGAATGCCAGCAGGCAGAAAACTTATACTTTCATCAATGTGTTCGGACTTACAATTGGGATTGCAGCCAGCATTCTGATCTCCTTCTGGATACTTGATGAAATCAGCTACGAAAAGTACTTTGACAAGGCCGAACGTATCCACAGGATAGACCTTTATCAGGAAGTCCCCCAGACCAGGACCCCACATCCTATGGCCCTTGCGATGGTCAGGGATTTTCCAGAAGTGGAGAATGCTACAAGCCTGACGCCGGTTTTTGGTCCGAACATGTCAAAACCAACCTTTGCCCTAGAATACGAGGATATCAGGTTTGACGAGAAAAACGTATTCGCTGCTGATACGACTTTCTTTGATGTCTTTTCATTTGAATTTATCATGGGTGATCCAAAAACGGCTTTCAGGGTTCCGCATGCCATTATTATTACCCGCGAGATCAGTGAAAAATATTTTGGGGATGAAAATCCCATTGGCAAAATGCTTACCGTCAATGATGAGCTTGACTTTATGGTAACCGGGGTCCTGGAAAACTTACCCTCAAACATCCATTTCCACTTCGATTTCCTGATTTCATATGTGCTTATGAAACAATTTGAGACAAGTGAATGGTTTACCTGGGCAGATCCGGGCCACTATAACTATGTGTTAACCACTCCTGGAGCAAATATCAGGGAACTTCAGGACAAGATACCGGAATGGATTATAAACTTTATCGACTACGGGAAGGAGAATGAGCAGAATTTGCTAGAAGGGAATATCTGGTACCAGCTTACACCGATCAGGGATATACATCTGAAATCTCATATCCGGTGGGAACTGGAGACCAACGGGAATATCTCCTACGTCTATATCTTCCTGGTAACAGCCCTGCTCATTCTGGTGATTGCCTGCATCAACTACATGAACCTGGCCACTGCCAGGTTCAACCGCAGATCTAAGGAGGTGGCCATACGGAAAACCACAGGTGCTAACAGGCGGGCACTCATCTACCAGTTCCTGCTGGAATCTGTTCTTTTTGCGGTTGTTGCGGTGGCTCTGGCGGTCATTCTCGTGGAACTTCTGGTGGGCTCATTAAGCGCATTTACTGGTAAAGATTATTCCTTTTATTACTCACATACGGGAACATATCTGATCAGCATGCTTTTGCTGACAGCTGTAATAGGCTTTCTTTCCGGGAGTTATCCAGCTTTTTACCTCTCCTCCTTCAGTCCCATGAAAATGCTAAGAAACAAATCTAAATCCCGTGCTTCTGTAGCATCCATCAGGGTAGTTCTTGTGATTTTTCAATTCACCATTTCCATATTCCTTATTATTGGTACACTTACCATATTCAGCCAGTTGAAATTCATGAGTAAGAAAGACCTGGGATTTGATCAGGAGAACATAGTTATTATTCCTGTGAAAGATGATGGCGTTCGCACACAACTTGAGGCGATTAAGGAGAGCTTATTGATGTATCCCGAGGTGGAGCAGGTTTCAGCTGTTTCGAATATACCCGGTGGTCGAATCAATAATAATCCTTTAAGCTACGATGAACTCCCCGAGCCCGTTCAGACTTCTGAAATAAGCGTTGATTTTGATTTTATTGAAACGCTCGGATTGAATATTATTGAAGGCAGGGATTTTTCCAGGGAATTTGGAACAGACTCGATCAGCAAGTTTATTCTGAATGAAACCGCTGTCAGGGCTTTAGATCTAAAAACCCCTATCAACCAGGAGCTTATATGGAATGATGATGATGGTCAAGTCCGGGGTGAAGTTATTGGCGTGATTGGAGATTACCATTTTGAGTCCCTCCATAAACAGATTGCTCCCCTGATCCTGATGGTCAAACCTTCGGAATTTAATTACCTGATGGTCCGTATTAATCCCCTCAGAATCTCTGAGACATTGGCCAACATTGAAAAGGAATGGATGAAATTTGACGATCTCTTTATCTTTGAGTATTCATTAATGGCAGATCAATTCGACGAGCAATACAGGAATGAGAATACAATGGGAACTATATACGGGATGATGGCAGTCCTGGCTTTGATTATTGCCTCATTGGGTTTATATGGTCTCTCTACATTTATTGTTGAACAGAAAACCCAGGAAATTGGACTTCGAAAGATTCATGGAGCCACCTCCACCAGTATCCTTAACAAATTATACAGCACATTTTCCAAATGGGTGTTGCTGGCATTTGTGATCGCTTCCCCACTTGCATATTGGGGAATGGAGTACTGGCTAAGGGATTTTTCCTACCAGAACAAACCTTCTGTCTGGATTTTCATGGTGGCAGTTCTGGGAACCGAAATCATTGCCATCCTTGCGGTCACCTATCAATCCATCAGGGCTTCCAGGATGAAACCCGTGGATTCCTTAAGATATGAGTAGTCAGATTGGCAATTTCAATGAAAATCTAACGGCATCAAACCGTCTTTTCGTCATCTTTTTGCCAGATAGGATTCGATTGTGTTCTTGGCAGTGAAATAATTATCTCAGTCCCCTGACCCGGTTCTGATAAAACATCAATATTACCATTGTGCTGTTCGATGATTCCAAAGCTAATGGACAATCCCAAACCCGTGCCTTTCCCAACCTCCTTGGTCGTGAAGAATGGCTCAAAGATATGCTTCTTAACTTCAGGTGTCATTCCCACACCACTGTCCTTAAAAATGACCTTAACGCTTAAATCACTACTTATGGTTTGGATGGATATTTCACCCTGTCCCTCAATGGCCTGAATGCTGTTTGTGAGGATATTCATAAAAACCTGGTTGAGCTTTCCAGGAAAACATTCTATATCATCGAAGACTCCATAATCCTTCTTGATGACAATTCTTTTCTTGATCTGGTTGTTAAGTAAAACCAGCGATGAATCAATTCCCTTGTGAATATCGTAATAACGCCACTTCTCTTCATCGAGTCTTGAGAAACTGCGAAGTCCTTTAATAATCTGGCTGGATCTGTTTGCTCCTTCCTCAATTCCATCAAGGAGGCTGATGATTTCCTTAACCAAAAAGGAATAATCCAGTTTTTCTTTAAGTGTTTTTACATCGCTGATCTCGTTTTTGAGATTATATGAATCAAAGATTTCCTCATATTTTTTTATGAGCGAGAAAAGGTCATCTATATCTCGTTTCAGGGGACGCACGTTACCACTGACAAAATTAATCGGATTGTTCAGCTCATGTGCAATTCCAGCTGTAAGCACACCCACAGAGGCCATTTTTTCCGACTGGATTAATTGGTCTTGAGTAATTTTGAGATTCTCCAGTGTGAATTCCAATTCTCTTTTCTGATTTTTCAATGCTTCATTGGCGGCCACGATCTCATCGCGTTGGCTTTCAACTTCTTCTTTCTGCTCTCTTATTTTTTGTGTAGCATCCACAACCTCTGCTTCCAGTTCTCTTTTCCTCTGAGTTAAGTTGGCTGTTCGCCAGAACGCAAAACCAAAAATCATTAGCAGTGCTATAATGCCGTAGGCAGATCGTGCCAACCAGGTATGCCACCAGGGTGGATTTATGGAAAAGTTATATTCGAAGGGTTCGCTCCACTTTTGTGCTCTTCCAATGGCACGCACTTGAAAAGTATAAGTGCCATAGGGCAGGCTGCGGTAATCTGCTTTGGCTTCCGATGTTGGATTGCTCCAATGATTATTTAGACCCTCCATTCTGTAACTGTATTTTATTCTGTGCGGAGCGGACCAATCTATGGCTGAAAAATGAAAGGTCAGGTGATTTTCATTGAAGGGAAGCTCCAGGTTCAGGGGGTAGTTATGAAACCTGGCCACTCCATCGAATTTTATTTTCGCAGCGGCACTGTCATTCCATTGACGGTAATCAGCAAACTGTTCGTTAATTTCTATTTGACTAAGCTCAATGGTCGGTGCCTTAGTCGGGATCTTAAACTTATTCATATCTAACATGACAGCGCTTGTGCTGCTGCCCCACCAAATGCGATTTCTACTATCTATAAGCGCGCTGTTTAGTATAAAATCCATTCCTTTCAAACCATCCTGCTTGCCATAAGTATAAATACGCGCTTGATTGAATTCCTCATCAAAATCATCCGGGATGGACACGAGCGTATTTAATCCATTTTCTGTACTGATCCAGATGTTTTGATCGCGGTCCTCAAGGATGGACTGAATAATATTATTACTCAGGCCCTCTTTTTCGGTATAATGAATGTAAAGGTCTGCCATCATACCTGCATACCCGCCACCAAAGTGCCGAACCAGATATTGCCCTGGCTGTCCTCCACGATGGACCAGACAGTGATTATTGCTCAGGCCCTCTAATTCGGTAAAATGCATAAAGGTTTCCCCATCATACCTGCTTACCCCTCCACCATAAGTCCCGAACCAAAGATTGCCATCGCTATCCTCAAGGATGGATACAATCGTGTTACTACTCAATCCAACCTCAACTGTAAAATGCGTGAAGGTAAGACCATTGTACTTAATTACTCCTGCACCATCTGTCCCGAACCAAATATTGCCATGGCTGTCTTCCAGGATGGACTGGACAACCTGGTTGCACAGTCCTTCTTCCTCGGTATAACTTGCAATGGTTTTCCCATCATACCTGCTCGCCCCGCCACCCCATGTGCTGAACCAGAGATTGCCCCGACGGTCCTCCAGCATGGACTGGACACGACGATCATTTAATCCCTCTTTCTCAGAATAATGTGCAATGGATTCAGCATCATATATACTCACGCATATTCCGTACCGAACCATATATTGCCATGGCTGTCTTCAAAGATTGAATTAATGTTATTGTCACTTAAGCCATCTTTATCGTTATAATGGGTAAAGGTTTGGCCATTATACACACTAACACCTCCATACTCAGTGCCGAACCACAGATTCCCAGCTCTATCTTCGAGGATTGAGTTGACATTATTACCACTTAAGCCCTCTTTTTCAGTGAAGTGTCGTAAAGGCATCACCATCATACCTGCTTACCCCTCCATTCCATGTGCCAAACCATAGATTGCCCTGGCTATCCTCCAGAATGGACCGAACACGTCGATTACTTAAACCCTCTTTTTCTGTAAAATGAGTAAAAACCTCGCCGTTATACATGCACACCCCTCCATTCCATGTGCCAAACCACAGATTGCCCTGGCTGTCCTCTATGATGGACCATACTATATTGTTACTTAAGCCCTCTTTCTCAGTATAGTGCATAAAGGTTTCTCCATTATACCTACTCACCCCTCCGCCACCTGTTCCGAACCAGAGATTGCCATGCTTATCTTCAAGGATGGACAAAACATGGGACGAATTCATTCCCTGTTCCACATCCAGGTATTTCATATTTATGCTTGTGATATCTTTTGCGCGTGGTGATAGTGCTTTACTTGCTTGAGGTTGTCTGCATTGCACAACTTTTCCTTTCACGGCTATGGGCACACCAGTTAACACAGTTTCCCCGGTGGAATTAATCAGTACAGCAGAAGAGGTATCGATACCGGGAGTAAAAGTTTCAAGGGATTCTTTGTTTACTGGTATTGTAGTAAGGACTTCTGGTATTTCAAATACATTGAGGTTGACAGTTACCAGCTTTGGATCACCAGCGGCTTTTGTCCTGGGTTTTGCTAAACCTCCGGGATGGATGGATCTGCCTGTAAGCAATAAAGGGACACCAGATTTTACGGTATCACCCAATGTATTGAACAAGGTCTGAATACTGTCTCCCGTAAGGGGATTAATTTTGTAGCCTTCATCGGTGTTTACGGCAATGATTAGTGGAGCCGGATACAAAGACGCTATTCCAACAGATTCATATTGCTGTTCGTCCTTGCAGGAGGCGAGAAGCAATAGAATAATCAGGTATGTAATGGTATTTTTCAGATAAACAGAGGTTTATATGTTCCTGCAACTAAAATTACAAAAAGTTGGGGCATATTCATTGTTCATATGGTAATTACTACTTTTCCCAGGGACAGGCTTTCTCCATAATAGCGAAAAGCTTCAGCTAGCTCACTTATCGGATAAGTTCTATCTATTACGGGTACTACTTTGCCGGCTTTATAAAGCTCAATAAGAGTATCAAGATCCTTTTTGTTTGGTTTGTGCATCAGAATCCCCATTTTCTTACCTGCCTTTCCTCGAACCAGCCTTTGTGTCATTGTGATTAAAGGTCCCAGAAAAAAGATCTGGGTGACTTTTGCATAATCACCTCCACCGAGCATGACATAGATACCTTTGGGGCCTAAAGCGTGCTTATAATCGAATATTGAACGATATGTCACAACATCAAGAATCAGGTCATAAACCTGCCCGTTTTTGGTGAAATCTTCCTTTGTGTAATCAATGAGGTGGTCCGTACCAAGAGAACGTAGCATGTCAAATTTGCTTTCTCGATCCACGCAGGTCACTTCTGTTCCGAATAATTTGGCTATCTGCACAGCAAAAGTTCCCGAACCTCCACCGGCACCGTTGATTAATACCTTCTGTCCTTCATGTATATGTCCTTTATTGCGAAGACCCTGCAGGGCAAGTACTCCTGTATGAGGTATTGCTGCTGCTTCCTCAAAGGTCATTCCGACGGGTTTTAGGGCCAATATTTTTTCAGGAGCACATACGTACTCGGCCATAGCGCCCATCCCACTGGTGGATATGTCCCCGAAGACCTCATCACCAACCTTAAGGTGCTTTACATGCCTGCCCACTTGTTCTACCTGTCCAGCAACGTCACATCCGAGCACCTTTTTTTTCGGTTTGAATAGTCCGAATTGAAAGCGGTTCGCCAAGGGAGTACCTTTCAGGATATCCCCATCCCATGAATTTATAGATGATGCATGTACTTTGATCAGTACTTCGTTGTCACCGGGACTCGGTATTTCCAACTCGATTAGTTCGAGACTGTCAAGAGCTTCATATTTGTGAAAAATAGCAGCTTTCATAGGAATTGTTGGCTTCAATTTTTTTGTCCAATGCTTATTACGACATTCCCTTTTTTGTGGCCTGCCTCCACATAGCTATGTGCTTTGGCAACCTGCTCCAGGGGATATGTTCTATCAATAACAGATTTCACCTTTCCAGCCTCAATGAGCTCTTTTAGCTTAACTAAATCTTCTGTTTTATATTTCGCCAGTTCAGATATAACTTTCTTGCCAGTTGTCATTGATACCCATAGCCCCCGAATCCTCCCGGTCAGATTTGGATTGCCCAAAATGTAGTGACCATTGTGGCTAAGTGATCTTACTGTTTTTGAAAATGAACACTTACCAACCACGTCAATAATTATATCGTAGCTCTCACCATTACTGGTAAAGTCTTCTTGGGTGTAATCAATGACCTGGTCGGAACCAATAGAAGACAACATGTCCAGTTTACCGGTAGAGTCCACACAGGTCACATGAGCTCCATATGACTTAGCTATTTGTAAAGCGTAGGTGCCTATACTTCCGCCAGCTCCATTGATCAGTACTTTTTTCCCACTCCGGATATTTCCTTTTCTCAAAAAATGCAAGGCATTTAGTCCCCCTGTTGGGATTGTAGCTGCCTCCTCAAAGCTCATGTTGGATGGCTTAATTGCTATGGGATATTTACCGGGCAGACAGGCATATTCGGCATAGGCACCTAAACGCATCTCAGCAGCTGCAAAAACCGGATCGCCCTTTTTGAATTGTGTTACGTTTTCCCCCACAGATTCAATCTACGCCGGCCATCTCCTGGCCCAATATTTTAATTCTTGGTTTTCTTATGCCAACCATGATGCGCACAAGAAGCCAGAACATGATGGTGATGTCGAATCTTCGCAGCTCACAGTCCCCGGCTGTTACTGTAGCTGCCTTTACTTTGATAAGTATTTCGTCGTCTTTGGGCTCAGGTTTTTCTACCTCTTGTAGTTGAAGAACATCTGGCGGACCGTATTTTGTCCATACAATCGCTTTCATGCATTATCATGCTACTCATTTTCACTGTTTCAAGCATCCAGCAACTTCTTTGTATAGTCCGGCATAATTCACGCGAGCAGCCAGCTCAGACAAAAGTTGAGCCATAGGAACACCTCCGTCCACAAAGACACGCATATAGCCCTCTGGCTCAGCAATTTTCAAGGCACGTTCCAGAGACATAAGGGCAGGAGGGATGTCACCTTTCGCCTCACCGGCGAGCGCCTGTAGTACAAGTATCTCAATAACGCTTCCCAATCCTCCCACCTTTTTCCGCAGCCTCCAGGAGGCGATCCAGCAGTCCCCATGGCTTCATGAATGAAGCGATCTTTCTTTTCGCTCCTGTATTGGGCAATAAGCATTCTGGCTAGTGTGATATGTTCGAACTCATGAAGGTAATTCAGGTCGTCATCAAGGGACAGCTTCTGTGCGCGTACCCAATTCCTGGCTTCTTTCAGATTACCCTGCCTGATCCACACACGTGTCTTCATCGCAGCTATTGGATACAGATCCGGCACTGGACTCCGGACATACATCCGTTGCGCCTTGTCGAACAGTTCATGTGCGGAGTCCCAGTCTCCCTGATTCTCCTTTAACTGTGCCCTGGTAAGAGACAGGCGATACTGCCAATCACTTGCCTTGGTTTGCTTACTCAGCTCCTCGCTTCGCTGCAGGCACTTCATGGCAGCTTCCAGATCTCCCCTTTCAATGTGAAGCATACATTTTCCTCTATAAATATCCTCAATTCCCATGGGCACTGGTTCACCTTGATCCGTAGCTAGTTGCACGGATTTTTCATAAGTGTTTGCTGCTTCGTTCAGAAGACCCTGCGCCAGTCTTATATCTGCCTTTATGGTTGCGAGACTTATTGCACCTGAGATATCCCCGGACATCTGAAAACTGATCATGATATCCGAAAAGGATTGATGGGCCGATTCCAGATCTCCGTTACCCCAGTGGACAAACCCAATAAGAGCTGCTGGGATAGCACGTTCCAAATAATCACCATCAGTTAAGAGATCGAGAGCCTGGCGAGTGTACTTCAGGGTGCCTGGAACATCTCCAAGAGCCTGGGCACGGTAGGCATGGGCGTTGGCGATCGAAGCCGGCAGAGCCCGGAACTGCTCCTTATCCACCACAATCATTTCGTTTGATGGGGCATCTGCTTGCCCACTATTGTTGGCCTTTGAGGTCAACCACTGTTCGGCCTCATGCAAAAGTGCCTCAGGGAGCTCCATCTCTCCGGATTGCAGCAAGGCCCAGGCATACCCAACAATGAGCACAGGTCTGGCACGAAACAGCTCCTCTGGAAGCGCCTTTGCCCAGCCCAGCCAGGTGACGGCCTGACAACTCTCGTTCATTGCCGGCCAGGCAAGCTCGAGGAGACCAGCTGCCTGCACGAAATCCTCAGCTTCAAGTGCGTGGTGGACCGCATCGGTCGTCAGCCCGTTCTGCTCATACCACTCGCTGGCCCTCCTGTGCAGGGTAACTGCCAGATCGGGCTGTTTCTCCATCAGGCGTGTATGGAGAACCTCAGCAAAGAGATGATGATACCTATACCACTGGCGCTTATCATCCAAGGGAACGACAAAAAGATTGCCTCGTTCCAGGTCCTCCAACAGCCCTTTGCTCTCGTGCTGCTTGGTGATAGCGTCGCACAACGGGCCATTCAGTCGGTCGAGAATTGAGGTTTGCAACAGGAAGCTACGGACCTCCTCAGACTGGCTATTCAGGACCTCTTCAACCAGGTAGTCGACCACGTAGCGATCATCACCTGCGAAGGCTTTTACGAATCCGGTTATGTCATCTCGCCCCTGCATTGATAGAGCGGCCAGTTGAAGTCCGGCAACCCAGCCTTCGGTGCTTGCTTCCAATATGGCGGTATTTTCAGCCGTAAGGTTCAGACCCATCACCTGGTTGAGAAATTCAGCAGCTTCGGAGGGAGTAAAACGCAAATCTGAAATCCGCAATTCTGTCAATTGCCCCCGGACACGCAGTCGTGGCAGAGGAAGTTTTGGATCCTCGCGGGTGGTGATGACCAGGTGCATTTGCCGGGGCAGGTGCTCGAGAATGAAGGAAATTGCATTTTCAACCGGCTCGGCTTGAATCACATGGTAATCATCAAGGACAAGGGTGAAATTTTCCTGGATAGCGCTTATCTCATTGAGCAGTGATGTCAGTATCGATTCGGTCGGTGGGGGAGTTGGGGATTGGAGCAATCTCAGAACCCCTTCTCCAGTATTAGGAAAAATCGTCTGGAAAGCAGCAACAAGGTAGGCCAGAAAGCGTGTGGGATCATTATCCCCTTCATCCAGTGACAGCCAGGCTGTGGCTCTCTCACTGCCAGACACCCATTCACTGACCAGCGTAGTTTTCCCAAATCCGGGTGGGGCAGAAATAAGGGTAAGCTTACCGGATTGTCCCTTATTCATTCGCTCCATAAGGCGGGAGCGGAGGACCATTTTTGACCTGGAAGGCGGAATATAAAGTTTGGTGGCTAAAATGGGTTCAGGTACAGGTACAGGCTCTTCGTGTTTTTCAGCTTCAGAGGATGGATCTGCTTCGGTCTTACCCCTGATGTCTTCGGGATTTGGAACGACCAGTCCAACATTGGAGATGGCATAGATATCAGTTGGTCTTTCAATATTCTTCAGTTTAAATGTCTTAAGCAGGGAAGTCTGGAGCGATTCCTGGTTTTTTAATTTCGTCATATACCTTGTCGGAGATAAACACACTTCCCGGAACTGCCAGAGATTCAATGCGTGAGGCAACATTCACTCCATCTCCAATAATCTCATCTTCACTGAAAATTATGTCGCCCAGATGAATCCCAATTCTTACAGGTATGGATGGTTCTTCCAGGAAACCTAGTTGCATCTCGGTCCCAC
>PVMK01124984.1_pt1 | contig 11901 bp, 13 predicted proteins | sample 1853481 | NCBI WGS metagenome assembly PVMK01 (sample SAMN08533507, study PRJNA380276) | Marine sediment metagenome, whole genome shotgun sequencing project. | reverse complement strand
CGCTCTACAGCAAGGTCATGGCGGCAGTTATGGAACGTGGCAACCGTGCGTACACAATTTTCAATCTCCTGATCAAGATCTCGATTCGCTTCCGCCATCTCCGACGCCAGTTACTCGGACACCTGCCTCAGTTCACACAAGCCCGTCTGCCGGTCCGCCTCGGCCGAAAACTGATCACTCTCACCGAAATGATCGTTCTGGCGCTCCCCTATTGGCTGGCGCAGAAAAAACTGGCACCGCTGCAGGCGAAATTTGGCGGCCGACTACGGATGGCGGTGAGTGGTGGCGGCACCCTTCCTGCCTACCTGGAAAACTGGCTCGACGCCATCGGTGTCCGCATAGCCAACGCCTACGGCATGACTGAATGCGCTCCTGCGATAGCAGGTCGCGGCTTTAACAGCGAGATTTTTGGCACATTGGGCCCGCCAATTTCGGTGACGGAGCTGCGCGTGGTCGACAACGAAGACAATCGAGTCGCTCCTGGAGTAGAAGGCGAAGTAGAAGTGAGAGGACCACAAGTCTTTGACGGCTATATTGATAATGATGAGGAAAACCGCAGAGCTTTCACTGCTGACGGCTTCTTTCGGACCGGGGACCTGGGGAAATTGACCATTGGCGGAGAGCTGGTCCTGACCGGCCGCTCCAAGGAGATTATTGTCCTCGCCAGCGGCGAGAACATCGACCCATCACGCATCGAAGGCGCCATCAGTCAGTTGCCTTTTGTCAACGATGCGGTGTTGGTCGGTCAGGATCGTAAAGGCTTGGCGGCACTGATCGTACCGGATTGGGACAAGCTGAAAGATTTTGTCATGGAGCGGTTCGGTCACTCAGAAGAGGATGTCAAAGATCTACACGAAAACCAGGCTCTGCGCGATCGGGTCAAAAATGAGATCAACCGGTTACTGCAGGCCAAAAATGGCTTCAAACCCTACGAGAAGTTACAAAAGATTGATTTTCTCAAGCATGAATTCACCGTTGGAGAGGAATTGACCAACACCTTCAAAAAACGCCGCTATATCATCGAAAGGAAGTACAAGGAGATGATAGACCGGTTGTTCAAATAAACCCGCAAGGGAAGTTGCAACGCAAAGAAAATCAAAAATGAGCTACCCCGTGGCAAGCGCTTACTTGGCATCATAATGCTCGCAGAGAGTGCCAAGATAGCGCGATCCGATCTGTTCGCTGGCAAGAATCCTTTTCACCGGCGGCAACTTCAGAATTACGCCGAGCATGGCTGCCAAAGCACGGTGACTCCAGAGAATCTGGTTATCGAAAATCAGATTCTGCAATTTCCCCCGTTCAATCGCCATCAAGACAGCCTTGTGCGTCGAGTTGACCGGCGTAATGATGCGAGCGGCCCTTGGCTGCAGGGACAAAGCATTGATGCGGCAATTACGGACGCAGACGCCGCAGCCAAGGCAAAGCTCCTTATCGATGACTGCATGCTTGCGACCGGAGCCGTCTGCATGCTCGGACTCCAGTGAGATAATCTTGACCGGGCAGACTGCCAGGCAGAGACCGCAACCGCTGCAGTTAGGTTCAACCCGGGCGATAAAGTTGCTGCTGTGGACCGGATGCTCATGACCGAAACGCTGCGCAACAAGCAACGCTTCGCAGCAACAGGAACAACAGTTGCAGAGGAAGCTGACTTCATTCTGCACGTTTTCACCAAATTGGACCAGATTTTGCTCCCATGCCTTGTGCAGTAACTCCTTACACTCACCTTGATCGACACTCCGGGCAAACTTGTTGCGGATCAGGGATGCCGCAACATTACCGAAAGTCATACAGATATCCATTTCGGCATCGCAGGCTTTGCCCTGGTGCTGGCGCTTGTGGCGACAATAACAGAGGCCAACCGCTTTATCGCTGGCCGTTTCGATGACTTCTGTTGCTCTCTCGTAGTCGAGCACATGCAGGGCATGCTCACTGCTGAGTACTTCCTCCCGGATAAAAACCCGTCCAAGCTGGGTCCTGCCGGTCAGAAAAAGCTGCCGGACAAAATCCTCTTCGATGTTGATGTACTGCTCATAGAGTTCACTCAGGAGCTTCTGATCGATATCGCCGCGGGTACGCATCAGGGCGAACTCGAAGAAGCCGGCCATTGGCGGCGGCAGGACATATTCAGTTTTGCCCTTGAGCTGGATATCGACCAGCAGGGCGCGGCTGGCCAGGCGTTGCAGCGTCTTTTCCGCTTCGGTTTTGGAGACTCTCCAGTTTTTTGCTGCTTGTTCTGCGGTGAAAGGCTTGATCGGTAAACCAGCGACCAGTTCGGCTTCTTTTTCAGTAAAGAGCAGGGCGAGGATACGATAGAGAAGTTCAGAAGGGGGGGCACCCTGAGTGTAGAGATTCAGACGGTTGGTCAGGGTCTGATAACTTGAGCGAGGGGTGCGGTGGGCCATTGCTTACATCCATCCGCTGAGGAGGCTGCCGGACTCATTGAGCCACAGCGAAAATCATGCCGACTGGACAGCATCGCGGGAGGTTTCCTTGACGCGATACATCGCCTGATCTGCCAGGCGAATCAAGCCATCCTTGGTGTCGGCATCATCGGGAAAGGTGGCGATCCCGAAGCTGGCTGTCATCTTGAAGGAGACATTGTTGTCATCACGGAAATCATATTCCCGGAAAAGTTCACAGAGCTTGGTCGCCAAAGTCATAGCACCACTCTTGCCTGTGTTCGGTAACACGATGACGAATTCGTCGCCGCCGTAACGGGCTGATTTACAGATTTTGCGTACGTTGTTCTTGATCAGCCTGCCTACTTCGGAGAGGGTGCGGCTGCCCACCAGATGTCCACAGGAATCGTTGATTTTTTTGAAAAAATCGAGGTCGATAAAGATCAGAGACAATTTGCCGCCGAAGCGTTTCACCCTCTCAATTTCCTCCTCGATCAGGGTGTGAAGGTAACGGCCATTGTAAAGCCCGGTCAGATCGTCGGTGATTACCAATTCTCTGATGCGCATGAAGTTTCGAGCATTTTCGATAGCGATTGCAGCGTAATCGGCGATCGTTGAGAGAATCTGCAGGTCGGCTTCCTTGAAAACCCTTTCGTTCGGCCCGTTGACCAGTTCGATAACACCCAAGATATGGTCTTTACTGCGTACCGGCACACAGAGTACCGATTGTGTGATAAAGGAGGAAGCCCTATCGAAGCGGTCTGAAAAACGCTCGTCTTTGCTGACATCAGGAATCACCAGCGCTTTGCCGTGCTCGGCCACCCAGCCGGCAATCCCCTGGCCAGCTGGAACCTTCATTCCCTTGAGTTTCTCAGACGCCGGTGACACCGCAATCTCAAAGGTCAGATCACCACTCTGCTCGTCACGCAACAACAAGGACCAGGCTTGAGTCTTGAACAGTTGGCTGCCCCGCTCCATGATCAGAGCGAGCACGTTCTCAAGGTCGACGGTCGACGTCAGGGCCTTGCCGATCTCAATGAGAACTTCAAGTTCCTTGTTGCGTCTTTCCAGTGTTTTCAGAAGATGGGCGTCAGCAGACAAAGTGATCCCCAATTTTGTGAATTATATCTGAACATCAGAATGAACTGCTGTAAGCTATCATACTTTTCACATCGGGTCACTATCTACAATGACAACATTTCTACAATGACACAGGCAAACCTGCAAAGCCAAACTACTCTGATATACTTAAGACATTAACAGACATACATGGTTCGCTTATGACAGACAGGTTGCTGGAAAACATCATTCAACTGGAAAAACGCATCCAGACCGAAGTGGCTGCCGAACAGACACGCGCAGACGAGTGGCAAAAACGTGAACTGGCCGCCCTGCAAAACTCCTTTACTGAGGCTCAGGCTGCAGAAAAGGAGCGATGCCGGCAGAGACTGACCGAGAAGAAAACAAGGCTATTGCGTGAAGGCGCTGTTTTGGAAGCAGACTCGGCTGCGTGGTGTCAGCGCCTGTCAAGTCTGGATAATGCAACGTTGCGCGACGTATTGAAACAGCATCTGGCGGTCATTCTGCCAGGGGGTGACCATGATCATCCGCATGGCCAAGGTTGAAATCGTCGGCCCCAAACAGGATCTTCTGAGTACCCTTGATCTCCTGCACAACCGGGGCATCTTTCAGCCCGACCCGCAACTCCTGGAACGGGTCGAGCTGGCAGACGACAATCGTCTGCAGGCCCTCGTTCTTGATGGCCACGACCTTCGAGAGCGCAGCTTCTTTCAGGACCTGCATGAACGCGTTGCCGCCCTTCTGGAATTACTCCCCAAAGAGATCGACGATATCTCCCCCCTGCAACCACTGCCGGTTATGGATATTCTCGATGAACTGGTCGATCAGCATCTGGCGACAGCTCGCGAACAGACCCTGATTCTGACTGACTGTCGTAAAGAGGTTGAGGATCTACAAGGTGACTTGATATTCTGGCAGGCACTCGAACCCCTGATGTCCGACCTGCCACAAGATTCCAATCTGGAACTCTTCGGCATCACCATTCGCGACACCCGCAGCTACAGGCTCTCGAAGAACTGCTGCAGGAGCGCACCCAGGGACGCTGTCACGTCAGCAGCACGACGACAACAGACGGCTCGTTAGTCGGCCTGATTGCCGCCGACCGGGAAGTCGCCGATAGTCTGCGTCAGGCTTTGACCGATGAACGGGTCCCGGAATTGTCCTCACCCGAGGAGCTGTCTGACCTGCCTCTACCACAACGCATTGCCGCTTTGCATGAACGTCTGGAAAAAAAGTCTGTACGCTGTCGGCAACTCGAAGAGCAACTACTGGGACTTTCCCGTCGTTGGCGACCGATTTATCGCCGCGCCCTATCCTGGATGGAAGAGCGTCGCGCCCTCTACCGGGCCACCGCTACGGCCTACACGACCCGGCTCTGCTTTATCATTCATGGCTGGATGGCAAAAGACGAGGTTGCCGAATTGCGCACAGACCTTAATCACGCCTTTGCTGGTAAAGTCGTGCTCGAGCAACATGCCATTCTCGAAGAAGATCTCGACCAGGTTCCTGTCATGCTGCGTAATCCCGGCTATTTTGCTCCCTTCGAAATCATGTCTCGGTTGCTTCCCTTGCCGAAGTATTCTTCCTACGACCCGACACCGTTGATCGGCCTTTTCTTTCCCGTATTTTTCGGCATGATCCTCGGAGATGTCGGCTACGGAACGATCCTGTTGATCATCGCCATTTTCCTTGCCAGGCACTTTCCTCCGCAACAACTGGCCAGCGACATGGGTAAAGTGCTTGGAGTAGCGGCCCTCTACACACTCTTTTTCGGCTTCCTCTACGGTGAACTGTTTGGCAACCTGGGTGAAACCTGGCTGGGGCTGCATCCGATCTGGTTCGATCGCGGCAAGGCCATTCTGCCGATGACTGTCTTCGCCCTGACCGTCGGTGTTGTGCACGTGCTGCTCGGCATCACCCTCGGCGCCCTTGCCGATCTGCGTCGGCACAAACCACGTCAGGCGCTGCTCAAACTGGCCATGCTTCTCACCGTCCTGCTGCTGGTATTGGCTCTGGTCGGCTGGCTCCATCCGCAATCGTGGTTGGCCACCGGGCCGCTACTGGCCGGTGTCGGCATTCTCCTGCCGGTGCTGATCGCCGCCGAAGGACTGCTCGCTCCACTTGAGCTGCTTAAAACCCTGGGCAATATCATTTCCTACATCCGTATTATGGCGATTGGCTTCAGCTCCGTACTGCTGGCCACGGTTGCTAACCAGCTGGGAGGCATGACCGGCGACATTCTGGTCGGTATTCTGGTTGCCGGAATTTTGCACGCATTCAACCTGCTGCTGGGGGTATTCGCCCCCACAGTTCACTCTCTGCGTCTGCATTACGTGGAGTTTTTCAGCAAATTTCTCGATCTTGGTGGACGTCGCTTTGAGCCTTGGCAGAAACGTCCCTCTTAACGAGAACAAGGAGAAATCTCATGGAAAAAGCCTTGATTGCATTTGCCGCCGCGCTGGCGATCGGCCTGCCGGCCATAGCCACGGCCTGGGCCCAGTCACGTATCGGCGCCGCTGGAGCCGGAACCTTGGCGGAGAAGCCGGAATTGACCGGTATTATCATCATTCTTGTCGCCATTCCTGAAACCATGGTTATTCTCGGCTTTGTCGTCGCTGCAATGATTCTGCTCATGTTGTAACCAATGAGGATTTTTTGCGAGGCCATTAGATAATGGGCGAGGCAGAGCTAAAAATAGCCCTGCAGCGTGAGGGTGAGGCTCAGGTCCGCGATTTCTGGCAGCAAGCCGAGGTCGCAGTTGAAACGCGGCGCAAGGAAATCGAAGCTGAACTGACGCAGTTGCATGTCGAGGCCGACTGCCAGTTGCAAGCGGAAACCACCGCCCTGCGCAACAACCTGCTCTTTGCAGCCCAGACCCGGGTCCTGGAAGGTCGTCTGCATACGGAAGCGGCACTTGAGGAGCGCCTGCTGGTTCTGGCTCACCAGTTACTGCCGGAGCTGGCAAGTGACGATCGCTCAAAGCTCTGGGAATTGTTGTGTGATGAGTTGCCTGCAGCTGACTGGGCGATCCTCAAGGTTCACCCTGCAGACCGGAAGCTTGCTGGTCGCGATTTCCAGACGGCTGAGATTGAATGTGATGGAGCACTCGGCGGTGGAGTGATCGTAACCAATGTGGACGGCATGATCCGTATCGACAATTCGCTGGGTTGTCGCTTGCTGCGGGCCTGGCCCGACCTCATGCCGAAACTGCTGACTGAACTTCGCAAACTGGTGGATTAATAATGAAACTACTCACTCCGACACGACCAGCTGATTTGCCGACAGATGCCCTGCTGGCACGTCTGCGTTGCCGCCGCGCGGCTATCGATCTGGCTGCGGGCCATGCAACAGAAGCACCTGCTACGGATGTTGTCTGCTGGGTTTATCAACGACTCAATACTCGTCTGCGAAAACAACTCGAACCCCTTCTCAACCTGCTCGCCACGCGCAATCTGACCCTGGCTTTGCGTTACAGCCTTGCGGGAGAACCACCGCCTGCAACTCTGATAAACAACTCCCTGCTCGCCGAACCTTTAAAGAGATTGACCACAGCGACAAAGGATGCTGAAACCACTATTGCACAGCTCGAAGCCCTTCTCACCAGGGACTATCCGTTCGTCACCGGGCTGGCCACCACCTATCGACAGCAGGGCCCCGGCGGGGTTGAACAACAGCTGACTGGCGGTATCCTGCAACATGGCCTGACCAGATCCGGCAATAATATTCTCAAGGGGACGCTGTGTTATTTGATCGATATGCGCAACTTCCTGATGATTAATAAACTCTGGCGCTGGCAGGTCAACCAGGCACCACTGTTGACTACTGGTGGTAAGACTGAAACAACCAGCCTGCAGCGCATCTGGGCGACACACGACAGCGACCGTCTCAGTAAGCTGACCTCTCGTCTAGCTGGTGAGCCAATGGTTTCCACAGAAACTCGCGGCATGGAACAGTGTCTGTTGAACGGTCTGACCCGGTTCCTGCTGCGAGCCGGACGCGATCCCCTGGGGCTGGCTGTAATCATTGAATATCTCTGGAGAGCCCAGCTTGCCGTTCACAATCAGGTGCTGTGGAAATCTCTTGCTCTCGACCGGGAGGAACTGCTTGAGGAGGTCCTGCTGCTATGAAGGAGATCCTCTTTCTGACCATGGAAGACAGCGCACCGGGTTTTTCCCTCACCGGCGTTCGCCAGCAGACGTTGACCCGGGAAGAGGCCTGGTCGTCGATCCAACAGGCCTGTGAAGATCCCGAAGTTGGAGTGGTCGCAGCCGACACCAGACTACTTGAAAAGCTCGACCCGCTCCGGCTGCGTGAGTTGACTGATCGCTGGCCGGGGGTGCTGGTCACACTGCCGGCACCCGCCGACAAGCACGCCCCGCCGAGTGACGAACTCCAGCGTCTGGTGCAAAGAGCGCTCGGCTATCACGTGAGGTTGCAGAGATGAATGGCAAGGTCACCAGTATCAGCGGTGCAACCGTGTGTGTCGATCTGCCTGACCTGAAAGTCGGCGATCGAGTCTTTGTCGGTGCAAGTCGCCTGACCGGGGAAGTGGTGCGCCTCGATGGCACTATCGCAACAGTTCAGGTCTTTGAAGAGACACGGGGCTTGGGTATCGGCGAACCGGTGGTAACTGCTCAGGGTCCATTGACAGTCCGACTCGGCCCCGGCCTGCTCGGCGGAGTCTTCGATGGTCTGCAGCGCCCACTTCCCCTGCTTCAAGAGAACAGTGGCGATTTCATTGCCAGCGGACAGGACCCCTTTCCGCTTGACTGTAGCCGGCGCTGGAATTTCAGTACTGAGCGCAAAGCTGGCGATATACTGCACGCCGGAGAGGCCTTCGGCAAGGTCAAGGAAGGGCATCTCGACCACCTGCTGCTGACACCACAAGACGGCGTCCTGGCGCAACTGCACAGCGGTGAGCTACAGCTTGAGCAGCCAGCGGCCATTCTTGAAGACAAGCAGATCCTTCATGGCTGGCACAGCTGGCCGGTTCGTAACGCACGTCCCTACCGGGCCAAGCTGCCGCCGACGACGCCTCTGGTCACCGGTCAGCGCTGCCTCGATTTTCTCTTTCCTCTGCTCAAGGGCGGCGTCGCCATTATCCCCGGCGGATTCGGCACCGGCAAGACAGTACTCGAGCAAACGATCGCCAAGTTCGCCGATGTCGATGTGGTGGTCTATGTCGGCTGCGGCGAGCGTGGCAACGAAATGGCCGGTCTTCTTGACGAATTCGCCGAGCTTGAAGATCCGCGCAGCGGCCGGCCGCTCATGGAACGCACCATCATCGTCGCTAACACCTCCAACATGCCGGTAGCCGCCCGCGAGGCATCGATCTTCACCGCTGTAACCATAGCGGAATATTATCGCGACATGGGCCTCGACGTGCTTTTTCTCGCCGACAGTCTGTCACGCTGGGCCGAAGCGCTACGCGAGATTTCCGCAGCCCTTGAAGAAATGCCCGGCGAAGACGGCTATCCGACCTATCTCGGTTCGCGACTCTCAGGGTTTATCGAACGAGCCGGAGTGGTCGAAACGCTCGCAGGAGGCAAGGGTTCCCTGAGCATGATCCTGGCGGTTTCGCCGCCAGGCGCCGATTTCACCGAGCCGGTCACCCAGGCCTGCCTGCGCGTTGCCGGAGCCCTCTACTTGCTGGATACCCACCTGGCTCATCGCCGTCACTTCCCGGCGATCAACTGGACCCAGAGCTACTCCCTCTACAGCGACACCGCCATGGCCCATTTCACCGAGCAACACAGTGAATGGGCGGCGTTGCAGGCACGCTGTCGCGATATCCTGCAACGCGAAGATGCCCTGCGTGAGGTGGCCGAAGTGGTCGGCATGGAGGGTCTTCAGGATGTCGATCGTTTGCTGATGCGCACCGCCGAAAAAGTGCGCCTCGATTTTCTCTGTCAGAACAGCTTCACCGATGATGCCTATACCGCGCCGCATAGCACAATCGGACAGATTGAAGCATTGGTCGTCGAACACGATCGGCTCGCCGCGGCCCTGAAGGACGGTGCCCTGCTCGACGATCTCCTTGAAAACACCCTCACGGAGGCCACCGATGCGCCTCTCTGAACATCAATATCGTTCGGTCAGTGCCGTCCGTGGACCGTTGCTCTTTCTCGATCGGGTCTTTGCCGCCCGGCTCGGTGAGCTGGTCAGGATTGAGTCCCCGGATGGCCGATCGCTGACCGGGGAGGTCCTCAAGCTCTCTGCTGACCAGGTGCTGGTCCAGGTCTTCGGTGGCACCCATGGGCTGGATACTCAACACACGACTGTCAGCTTCAGCGATGCCGTGATGCGTGCGCCCCTCGGTGCCGGTGTGCTGGGACGGGTGTTCGACGGCTCCTTCCGCCCGCGCGACAACCTGCCCATGTTTATCCCGGAATTCCATATGCCGGTGATCGGTGCGCCGATCAACCCGGTGGCGCGTGCACATCCGATGGAATTCATTGAAACCGGCTTTTCGACCATTGACGGCCTGAACACCCTGGTCAAGGGACAGAAACTGCCGATCTTCACCTGTTCCGGCCTGCCGGCCAGGGAGATGACCGATCAACTCCTGCGCCAGGCTCGGCTCCCCGATGGCGGTCCCTTTGTACTGGTCTTCGTCGCCATCGGCCTGACTCATTTCGAATACCAGTTCTATCGTCAGACTCTCGAACACATGCTGAGTCGTTTTGTCGCTTTTATCAATCTGGCCGACGACCCGGTGGTCGAGCGCCTGCTGGCGCCCCGTCTGGCTTTGACCGTGGCAGAGGATCTGGCTTTCCGGCAGGAGATGGACGTGCTGGTCGTCATCACCGACATGACCAACTACTGCGATGCCCTGCGCGAGATCTCCACCGCCCGCGAGGAGCTCCCCGGTCGGCGAGGTTATCCCGGCACATGTATTCCGACCTGGCCTCCCTCTACGAGCGCGCCGGCCGCATCCATGGTCGCAAAGGTTCAGTCACCATGATCCCCACCGTCACCATGCCCGAAGACGATATCACCCACCCGATCCCCGACCTGACCGGCTACATCACCGAAGGGCAACTGGTTCTCTCCCGCGAATTGCACCAGAAGGGGATCTTTCCACCGGTGGATGTGCTGCCCAGTCTCTCGCGCCTGATGCAGCACGGTATCGGCAAGGGCCAGACCCGCAAAGATCATCGTGACCTTGCCAACAAACTCTACCGAACCTACGCCAAGGGTTGCGATCTGCGCCGCCTCGAGGCGGTGGTCGGCCGTGACGGCATGCTTGCCGACGACCGACGACTGCTTGACTTTGCCGATCGTTTCGAATCTGACTTCGTCCACCAGGGCAAGGATCGCCGAACGATCGACGCGACCCTTGATATTGCGCAGACACTGCTCGACGCCTTCCGGGAGGTGACGCGATGATCCAGCCAACCCGTACTAACCTGCTCCTGCTGAAGGATCGCCTGCACGCAGTACTCAACTGCACCACCATCCTGAAGGGTCGGCGGCAGGCGCTGATCAAGGAGTTTCTCAAGATAACGCGGCCGCTGATGCAATCTCGCGAGGAGGTCAGCCAAGCTTATGCACGGGCCATCGATGCCTTGGATGTCAGTAAAGCCCGGGAAAGTCCGGTGGCGGTCGATGCACTGGCAGCAATCAATCGGCGCAAGATCGCTGTGGAGATTGCCGATGGGAACCTGCTTGGCCTGCGCTTTCGCGAGCTGACCATGCACGAAACGGTGACCCGCAGTTTCGACGAGCGTCCCTATGACATGTTCTCCAGCTCACCGTGGCTCGATGAAGCAATCCAGGAATTTGTGGGAATTGTCGAGGAGATGCTTTCGCTGGCAAACTTTGAGGGCAAGTTCCGGCGTCTGGCTGAAGAGTTGGTGCGTCTGACCCGGCGCATCCGTATTCTCGAAGAACGGGTTGCTCCGGAGCTGCATGTGGATATTCATGCTATGGTTCAATATCTGGCGGAACGGGAGCGGGAGACTTATTTCAGGTTGAAGAGGTTTAAGGGGTATGCGGCGCGACATGCTGGTTCATAGCGCTTTTTGGGTCTGTTCTGACCACTTCTGCCACAGCTCTGCGTAGGGGATGACGCGAAAATCAAGACTCAACCGTTCACGCGCAACACCAGGCACAAATCCCTGCTCAAGCACCGCTTCCTCAATTGCCGGCATGTGCATCGCTCCCCACGGGATAATGATGGTGTCGTAACGTTTCAAAGTCCGCAACATACTGTCGATTACCACCTCGTTGCGTTTGTCGAGAATGTCGAACATGACCCCGGCAATCCGCTCCTGGGTCATATTTTCACTCACCCAGAGATTGTATTCCGCGAAACCCTCAACCAACGGCTTGCCGCTGAACAGGGTGCGGCCGAGAATGTTGAGAAATTCGATCGTCTGCGGATCAAAACTATTAAGGTCGATATCCGCCCTGGCAATAT
>PVMK01120108.1_pt1 | contig 11901 bp, 9 predicted proteins | sample 1853481 | NCBI WGS metagenome assembly PVMK01 (sample SAMN08533507, study PRJNA380276) | Marine sediment metagenome, whole genome shotgun sequencing project. | reverse complement strand
TCAGGTCAATGTCGTCACCGCGCAGGATGACTTCCTTGCAATGCGCCTTATCCGCTGACACCTCGACCGGTGGTATCAGCGGATAACTGCCGCCGTTTTCTTCCAGTATCGCCGTGAAATGTGCTTTCGCATTTCGATAGGTTGCGACCCCGTCGTCAGGCACAATGTCGAGGCCAAAGGTGAGCGCTTCCGTGTCCCACGGGCCCATGACGTTTCCAATCACCGGCCCTTGCACCCACTGCCCGTCGATCTTGATTCGCTCAGCAACGATGATCGGCGCGCCGAACATGCCGTAGTCATCCAATATCTGATACATCAGCGCGGTCAATTCGTAGGCGTCCTGATCGACTTCCGGCAAACGAACTACCTGGCCATGCGCTTCCATCGCCGCGATGTAATCGCGCAATGTGTCGAACGGCGCGGTTGGCACCGGCCCGGTTGATAGCGAGGCGGTACTGCTGCGATGCGATGCTGCATTTGCCGTTCCCGCTAAAATACTTTCGGCCGACACGGCCGCCAGGCCCGTGGCCAGAAAATCCCGCCGGGAGACCTTTGACCACCGAAATGTTGATGATTTTTCCTCTGACACGTTCGGATCCCTTTTCATTTCAAATCTGCTCTTAATGGGTTGCTCGCGATTTTCTGGAGAAGCGCCAAGCGTTCCAGCGCGGAACCCGGCTGACCTCGGAACTCTCTACCAGGGAGTAAACCGCGGGTACGACGATCAACGTTAGCAGCGTCGAGCTGATCATGCCACCAACGACCGCGGTTGCCAGCGGTGCCGACAACTCAACCGCGGCGCCCATGCCAAATGCCGGCACCATCATGGCACCAATAATCGTCAAAGACGTCATCAGTATGGGCCGCAGCCGTCTTGGACAGGCCTCGAGTAGCGCCTCGTCAACGCTCTTGCCCTGAATGCGTAATTGATTCGTAATATCGACCAACAGGATTGAATTCTTGGCTACCAGGCCGATCAGCAAGACTAGACCGGTACCTGAAAAAAGATTCAGTGTTTGTCCCATCAGATTCAGCGCGGCAACACCGCCGACGACTGCGAGCGGCTGAGCCACCATAATGATCAGCGGTTGCCGGTAGGAATTAAACTGACTGGCCAGCACCATGTAGACCAACGCTAGCGCGAGCAGAAAAGCAAAGCCCATCGATGACGACGTGCGGCCGAACTGCTCGGCCGCACCGAGCATCTGAATCTTGTAACCCGGCGGCAAAGTCTCCGCTGCGATGGATTGAATCATGTCAATCCCTTCGGCCATGGAAACAGTAGGGTCGACATAGAAGTTGGCGGAGTATTGCCGGTCCAGCCGCTCGATGACGGCCGGACCGAGTGTCTCTGAAAACTGCGCGACCGTGTCGAGGCGCACCACAGTCCGATTGTCGGGGCTGCGCAGGTAAATCTTGTTCAAATCGCTGCGATTTACGTTGCCTGCTGCCTTCAAGCGCACGTCGTAACGCTCGCCGTCACCCGGATCGTCGTTGTACTTGGCGACGTTTAGTCCGCCGGCCAGGATATTTGCTGCCTCGGCAATGTCGCGTGCCGACAACCCCAGTTCGGCTGCGAGCTCCCGGTTCACATCCAGGCGGATTTGCGGAAGATCCAAATCGAGTTCTAAATCGACGTTGCCAAGCTCCGGGTGCGCCGCCAATGCGTCCCTGAGTTCATTACCAAACCGTGCCACTCCTGCCAGGTCTGGGCCCTGGAGCGCAAAGTTCAGTGACTCGCCGCGGGAAGACCCCGCAATCGAAAAAGAAGCCGGAAACGCCAAAACGCCCGGAATCTGCGCCAGTTCCCTGCGAACAATTGGAACGAATTCGTATTGTTTGATGTCGCGCTCGCTCCGGTCTTTCATATGCACATAGGCAACGCCCTGATTGACCCGGCCGTCGCGACCCCCGATCGCCGCAAATATTGAGCTGATTACATCGTGCGACAGCAGCACTTTTTCAATTTCACGCAAACGACCGTCGCTATACTCGATGCTTGACCCCAGCGGTGTCCTGAAGATGACCATGAAGGAACCTTCGTCCTCCTGGGGGAAGAATTCACCGCCGAGCCCACGAAAGTACAGCGGTGTTGACAACACCACCAACACAGCCAGCCCGACTACGGCCCATCGATGGCCTAATACCCAGCGGATAACGGCTCGATAACGTCCCTCGAATCGATCGAAACTGCCGGTCAGCCGTTCATACAATTGACCATGTTTGCTCGTCACGGCGAGGTGCCGGGAGCAAAGCATTGGTGTCAGAGTCAATGACACGAACAGAGAGACCAGGACCCCGCAGGTCACAACGATGCCGAATGCCCGAAACAATCGGCCCGGGATACCCGGCATGAACAGTACCACCGCGAAGATAGCGACCAGCGTTAAGGTTGAGGCAGTTATGGCCAGCAGTACCTCGTTGGCGCCCTCGGTAGCTGCCAGCGCTCGATCCGTTTCGCCACGATCCAGCCGCCGCTGGATATTTTCCAGGACTACGATTGCATCGTCTACGACCACACCAATCAGTAGCAGCAGGCCAAGCATCGTCACGACATTCAGCGTGAAGCTGAAAAAGTACATCACCAGTACGGCACCAAGCAGCGATACCGGGATCGCTGCTGCCACAATCAATGTCGCGCGAAAGCTGCGCAAGAACAGCCAGACCACGAGGGCGGCAAAGAAAGCACCTGCAAGCAGATGTTCTTCCAGCGATGCGATCAACTGCAATATGTACCTGCTGTCATCCGATGAAACGATCACTTCTAATCCAGGCGGCAAATAGGGAAACACGTCTTCGGTCAAGCGCTTGTTGATATTCCGGCTGATCTCGACGGTGTTGCGGCCGGCGATTTTTACAATACCGAGACCAATACCATCCCGTCCGTTGTAACGCCCGATGCGGCGAAAGTCGGCAAGACTGTCTTCGACCGTGGCCACATCTCGCAGATGCAGAGTGCTGCCCAGCCGATGGCCGATGACCATGCGTTCCAGTTCCAACGGGTCGTGATATTCGAGATCGAGTTTCAGCAGCTCCTCACGCTCTCCGTCAACCAGATAGCCGCCGGGTAGTTGCAGGTGCTGATCGCGAAACGCGTCGGTGATGTCCTGGACGGTAATGCCGAACGCAGCCATGCGCTCAAAATCCAGGTTTACCCGAATGGTGCGCTGACGCTCGCCACCGATCTGGACGTCGCCAACGCCGTCTATTGTCTCGAGCACCTTCTTGACGACGGTACGAGCGTACTGATTCAGCTGCTGGGTCGTGCGATTCCCGGTCAGCGTGACCCAGAAAACTGGAAAAGAGCTGGTATCCGTTTTCGTGATGACCGGCGCATCGGCCTGCTCCGGTAGCAGTCGTAGCACCTGACTGACTTTTGCCTGAACCTCGTTGAACGCGACATCGATATCTTTGTCCAGGTTAAATTGCGCCGAGATTTCCGAAACGCCTGGCTGCGACCGCGAACGCAGGTGGTCCATGCCGGGAATACTGCTGACGGCGCCTTCAAGAATATTCGTAATGGTGGCATCGATGACGTCAGGGTTGGCGCCTTCCATTTGCGTCCTGACCGTGACGCTGCCGAAATCGATGTTCGGCACGTGCTCGATCCCAATTTGCAGGTAAGCCACGATGCCAAACAGAACGATGACAGCATTCAACATCGCCGCAAATACATAACGCCGAACTGAAACGGATGCCAGGCTCATGTCAGCCCTCTACCTCCGTCACTCGCGCGCCATGGGTTAGAAACCCGGCACCATCGACAACAACCCGCTCACCACCAGTCAATCCGCTGCGCACCTCGACCAAGCTCCCGTTGCGCAGGCCACGCTCGATTAAGCGTTCCTCTGCCGTACCAGCATCGATGACGTATACAACATCGCCTGCAGGCCGGCGCACAACCGAAACCTGCGGCACCATCATGGCGTTTTCGCGTACGCTCAGCACGACCTCGGCACGTACACTGGCACCCGGCCGCCAGGACCCCGGGTTCGCGAAGTCGATGACCACGGTGAGAGACCGGTTGGCGGGATTGACACCGGGGCGAACCTCGGTGATCGTTGTGTGTACGGCTTCATTACCTGCCGCGGTCGAGCTTAGTCGAACTTCCAGACCCTTAACCAGTTTTGGAGCCTGGTACTCGGGAAATGGCAACCGCACCCTTAAATTCGCCATGTCGATCAGATCGAAAACAACGTTACCGATCTGCACGTAATCGCCGACATCGACGTGTCGTTCGGCGATCTCGCCCTTGACCGGCGCTGTCAGTCGAGTCTCTTTCAGTCGCCGCTGGCTTTCCGCGACGCGTGCTTTCGCCCCTTCCAATTCCTGCTTGATTGCTTCCAGTTGGGCCTCCATCGCATCAATCTCGAATTGGGCAACCAGGTTATCGGCATACAGCGTCCGGCCGCGCTCCAGCTCCAGCTCCTGATTCCGCATCAGCGCGGATAAACGCCCCAAATCCGCTTTATCCTCCGCATTGTCCAGCCGATATTCCTCGCTGTTGATTACCGCGAGTTCCTGGCCTGCGGTCACGGAGCTGCCTTCATCGGCGAGCATTTGAATGATCTCGCCGGCCACCTCTGCAGCAATCTGCGGTGACGAACGACTCTCGATGACTCCGACAGCCCACTCAGTTTCTTCGACAGAGCGACGTTCGACTGCGGTTGTCGTAACGCGAACGGAACGTCCCTGCGCCGCGGCGAACTCCGGGATCAGCGACACCAGTGCCAATGAGCAAAATCCGACCAATGCCGCGCATGTCGGAAACCATCCGGTCAAAATTCTCGCTCGTACGATCATCGAATCAGCTTTTTGGCTGTTGTTGTGCTCAGGCAGATCCGCCAATCAGTCCCCGGGTCGGGGAATCGGCTGTGCCCTTTAAGTCACGGGCTGTTGGCAGGATACATGGTCGCCTGCGCCAGCGGAGACCCAGGCGGGAAACCCGACCACGACTCGAACGCGCGGACAGTGCCTTGCAGCCTGAATTGTACGGCTTGGATGAAAGTCGTCTTAGGCTTGCGGTAAAAAAAAGCCCGCCGAAGCGGGCTAAAACTATCCACCACACAGAATCGATATTGCGTCAGGATCATAGCTTCTGTGGATACGACGGGGCCATGATGTACTCGCGTATACCATGTCGAACGCAGTCAGAAGCAGAACCCACGCTTCCATTTGATTGTTTTAGAAAGTTTCGAAAGCAATGTTGTGTTGTTATTTCCTATTGGGTACCGGAACGCTGAAGACCTTCCCAAGACCTAAGCCGGTTGCTGCACGCACACCCTAACAAAGGCACGATTGACTGGAAATAACCAAAATCCGTGATATCCGCCTATGGGATGACAAAGAACCGACAACCTATAGATAAAAAAAACCTCGCCATGACGAGGTTAATTATTGATTGGTGTGGCTTTATTGTTAATGGGCAGGTTCATTATCCACCCGGTGATGGCTCATCCGGCGAGCCTGCCAAAAAATTTTTGGTCCAATCGATCATTCCCTGTTTGCGCTACGTATTACGCTACACTCGCGGACAACCGGGCCCAATCAAAGGTGAATTCGGCAGCGATGGCAATAAAAGTTGCTCACGTTAATGTTGGCCGAGGCTATCGGGGCGGGCAGCGCCAGACAGAAATACTCATCCGCGGACTGGCGAGCGCGGACGTTCAGCAGGTACTGGTCGCGCGCCGGGGGGATCCGCTAGCGCAACGTCTCAAAGATGTGGACCTTGAAGTAAAAGAGGTCTCTAGCAATCCATTATCCATCGCAATGGCAACGCGAGGCGCCGACGTTGTTCATGCACATGACGGTAGGAGTGTCTACGGAGCTTACCTTCGGTCGCTGATTTCCCAAACGCCTTATATCGTGACGCGGCGGGTAAGTAATCCGCTGGACAACCACTGGTTCACACATAAAGCATATCGGCGTGCGGCATTTGTTGCCGCAATATCGCCGCATATTGCTGACATCATGGTTCGCTATGATTCCCTAATCCGGCTCCAAGTGATCCACAGTGGTAGCAGCGGACTGCCGGTCGATGCTGCAGAGTCCGCCTCGATTAGAAACGCCTTTCCCGGCAAATTACTGATAGGCCATGTCGCCGCGCTGGACAACCGGCAGAAAGGACAGGAATTTATTATTCAGGTAGCGATGGAACTTCAAGAATCGGATCCTGATATTCAGTTCATGCTCGTCGGTGGAGGAGATGACGAGATGATGCTCAGGAAGGCTGCGGAGGGACTGAACAATCTTGCCTTCGCTGGCTTCGTCGATAATGTTGGCGACTACCTGGCCGCGTGTGACGTATTTATTCTGCCATCCAACAAAGAAGGATTGGGCAGCATCCTGCTGGACGCAATGGAACAGCGATTACCGGTTATCGCAAGCAGGGTTGGGGGTGTTCCGGATATTGTGCACGATGACGAAAATGGAATCCTTATCGACCCGGGTCAACCACAGCAATTAAAAGCGGGTATTTTGCGGCTGCGTGACGCACCCGAACTCAGGCGCAAGTTTGGCGAACGTGGCCACCAGATTGCCAAGAACTTTAGCGCCACTGTCATGACGCAGAAATATCTTCGCTTATATCAGACTACGGTTAACGAACTGGTATCAGCCGCGACCATCAGAGCCCTGTGCATAATCGAAGACGCGGACCGCCCGACTATCGCGATGTTCATCGGCATGCGCCGTGCGGGAATCGAACTGACTTTCATTTGTCCCCATCCCTCAAATAGCCGGGCCGATATTTCTGAAGCGGGGTTCCGGGTTCTCGATATCCAAATTCGCAGTCATATCGATTTTGCTGGCATTCGCCAGCTGCGAAACGAAATACGGCAAGGCGATTACAACATCATGCATGTTTTCAGTAACAAGGCTTTGCAGAACGGTCTTCTGGCTACCTTAGGCACACCGATTCGAATCATCGCCTATAGGGGTATTGTGGGGAACGTAAGTTTCCTGGATCCGATTTCATGGACCCGGTTCCTAAATCCGCGAATCGACCGAATCGTCTGCGTAGCCAACGCCGTTCGCGATTACTTTCTGCAAATGCGGCCGGCCTTCTTGCGCATGCCGGTGGAGCGGCCCGTAACAATCTATAAAGGTCACAGTCTCGATTGGTACACAGCGTCGCCGGCTGACTTACAAGAGTTCGGTATCCCGCAGGACGCTTTTGTCGTCGGATGCGTCGCTAATTTCAGGCCCCGTAAAGGGATTGAATTACTCGTCGATGCAATGACCGACCTGCCGGAAGACTGGCAGGTCCACTTGCTTCTGGTCGGTCACATGGATGCACCAAGTTTAACGAAGCGGATTGGCGCAAGCCCGGTCGCCAACCGAATCCACAGGGTCGGTCATCATCGCGATGCGCCATCTCTGGCTGCAGCTTGTGATGTATTCGTATTGCCATCGATCAAGCGCGAAGGTCTAGCGCGCTCGCTGATTGAAGCCATGGCCTACGGTACTCCACCGATCGTCACCGATTGCGGCGGTAGCCCTGAGGTCGTCGTTGACGGTGTCAGCGGCCTCGTTGTGCCGGTACGTGACGTCGGTGCAATCAGCCTTGCCATCCGCCAAATGCATGAGGATTCAGAGATGCGGCAGCGGATGGGTCAGGCGGCACGCGAGCGCATCGGCAATAATTTCAGGATCGAAGATACCATCGCAAAGACCATTGACCTTTACCGGAGCCTCGTCGCTGGATGACCAGCGATAAGCAGAGATAGCGCATGCACGGCAACGCGGCCAGCAACACCTACAATTAACGGACTCCGCACGTTATGACTGCCAGCCGTGTATTAGCGAGCTATTTCACCATAGCTGGTTTATACACTCTGGCGGCGTCGTTGATTTGGGGCGTCAACACGCTGTTCCTGTTGAATGCGGGTCTGGATATTTTCCAGGTGTTCATCGCCAATGCAGCCTTTACAGCAGGTTCGGTCGTTTTCGAACTTCCCACTGGGATAGTGGCAGACGCGTGGGGACGGCGGGTATCTTTTCTTTTAAGCGTAATAATTTTATTTGCGTCTACCCTGGCTTATGTGGCGGTCGCAGCCTCCGGTGGCGGACTGCTTGCTTTTTGTGCCGTATCTGTCCTGATGGGTCTGGGTTTTACTTTCTATTCCGGCGCCGTCGAAGCCTGGGTCGTTGATGCCTTGATAGCAACCGGTTTCGAGGGTCAACTCGACCATGTATTTGCGCGCGGCTCCATGGTTACTGGGATGGCTATGCTGGTGGGCACCGTTGGCGGCGGCTTGCTTGGCAGCGTCAATCTCGGGCTACCTTACTTGGTGCGGGCCGCAATGCTGGGGCTGGTCTTTGTCGTTGCGATGATAACAATGCACGACCTGGGGTTTGCCCCACGAACGTTGCGTCTCGCAGCAGTACCAGCGGAACTGAGGAACGTCGCCGCTGAAAGCGTAGCGTTCGGTTGGCGGCAACGATCGGTTCGATTACTGATGGTTTTTTCTTTTTTCCAGTGGGGTTTCCTGAGCTGGGGTTTTTACGCCTGGCAGCCGTATTTTCTCGAACTGTTGGGCACGAACGCCATCTGGGTAGCGGGCGTGATCGCGGCATCGATCGCCTTGGCCACGGTGCTCGGCAACGCACTGGTTGACTGGATGAGTCAGTTCTGTGGCAAACGCTCGACTATTTTGGGTTGGGCAGTGGCGGCGCAAGCAGTCGCCGCGGTTGGAGTTGGTCTGGCAAACTCGTTTTGGCTCGCTGCGGGCTTATTTTTGATCGTGGCTATGGCAATGGGCGTTATGGGCCCGGTCCAACAAGCGTACCTCCACAATTCAATTCCAACGTCGCATCGAGCATCGGTCATATCCTTCAACGCGATGATGGGAAACGCTGGCGGAATCATCGGCCAGGCTGGCCTTGGATACCTATCACGGGTACGATCCATCGCCGACGGCTATTTCGTAGGAGGTTTGACAACGCTACTGGCCTTGCCTGTGTTGCTTTTACTGCGGCGAACCGGTGGCCCGGCCGACGTCATTGTGGGCACGAAGGCCGCCCTGGATGGTACCTGCGCACCCCAGGGTATCCCGTCAATCAGTCAGGTGGACGCAACCCCGGTGGCATTGGATACGGATGAGTGAAAGATTGTCTCTCAATCGGTGAAATTGGTACTTGCTTGTTCCAGCACTCCCCAGGTTGCGGAATTAGTGTGAGGGAGTTCACACCACAGTTCTGGAAACCGTGAAGTCGATCGGCCTTGTCATTTTCAAAGATTATATTATCTACTGACCGTTAACATGTAAGGAGCTTGTCATGGCGGAACTAAAGGGACTTAAGAAACCGGTTAAACTTAAACCTGATATGGCCGAATTTTGTGGTGCAAGCGAACTAGCTCGCACTGAGATCACAAAAAAACTTTGGAACTATATAAAAGCCAAAAAACTTCAAACCAAATCTGCTAACGGCAAACCGGAAAACGCTGGAAAATACATCGTCGCCGATGCAAAACTGCTTAAGGTGTTTAAAAACACAAATTCCACCAGCAAGTCGGGCAAACTTACCGACCTGCGCAACATGAAGGAAGGCGACACCATAGATATGATGCAGATGGCTGCTGTGGTCGGCGCGAACGTAGAATAGCCAATAGCGCCAGGAGATGGTCGCGGCTAGATGCCGTCGCGGTGCGTAAACCTGCCGTCCATCATGGTTGCTAAAACTTTGACGTCGGCGATGTCCCGCGGCGCCTGCCCGCCTAATATTCTCTCCTGCCGCGGTATCTAGATTTCAACATAGGGCATGGCCGTGGCCATGGCGAGCTGATCTTCGGCACTTACACCCCGGTCCAGCAACTCCTGGTAGGGTCGATACGCATCGGCGGCTGACAACGTCGCAATATGGTTGGTTCGACTACCATGATGAAGGAAAAACGCGTTCACTCCGGTGCTGTCGCAACCAACCAGGCGGTAGCCCTTTCGCTTACCAAGTTTCTCCAATGCGGCAACGGAAACGCCCCAGAATGCCCCCGAGGCAATTTTCTCTGACGGAAAAAGGTTGAAGTCCTTGTCATATGGGATCGTTAGTGACAGTTCAGGTCCGAGCATCGCGTTGTACTCGATCACCACCACTCGTGGTTCGAGAAAATCAATATGCTCCCAGAACCAGTAGTCATTTCCGTCCACATCGATGGACATCAGATCAAGGTCCCGAGGAAGACCACCTGTGTTGATAATCTCCTCGAGGTTGTCGAGATTCAAGAATGCCGGAATCGCCTGCACATTCTCCAGTTTGAAATGCCGGACACCGGCATTTAGAAAGTCACATTGCTCCTGAGAACCGTCAATAAACAGCCCTCCGAACTGTTCGTGAAGCATCAACCGAAGACTGTTGCTCTGAACCGCGCCAAACCCGAACTCCAGGAAGCGGCGATTGGTGAAGCCGATCCGGGAAAACAGGTATCGAATGATCCCGTCCTCTCCGTGCTGCGAATGCAACTCGTACTCATATCGGCTCAAATCCTCCGAATCGGCCCGCTTCGGATCCGGCCAGTTAGTCTTGTCCGCCCGTTGCCACGCCCGGTAGACCTTTCTCGCACGCATGGGAAAAGGCAAGCTCCTCTGTACCGCCCGGACCATCTTCTTGACCCGATGCTTTTTCTCCGGTCGCCGCCGGCTGGCATAGACGAGTGCAACTGGCAAACCGAGAATCGCAACTGCAACCAGGACAGGTATCGACAGGTCGGTATAGGTGCCAACTAACCAGATGCAGAGGACACTCAGGACAGAGTACTGAATCGCAGCTCGTTTGATGTGACGACGGGACAGGATGGACATCAGGCCGGAAGGACTACGTTCGGAATGATCTCATTCACGATCTGGAAGTTGTTGACCACCCCCTGTGCTACTCCTCATTGCATAGGCGTTGATTTCGTGGTGCCCCGACCAGGATTCGAACCTGGGACCTTCGGATTAGGAATCCGACGCTCTATCCAACTGAGCTACCGGGGCTAAGCTACAGCGCATTGTATTTAAGTGCGGCAGTTACGGATACGAGCAGCGCTTCGCGCTGCCGACGCTCCTCTCAGCCCGTACCGAAATCCTTTCCGGGCTGGTCATCGTAAATTCATTGACCGCAGCTCAGGACACGCCCTGCACCGTCACGCTCAGCCGCCGTCGGTGCGGGCCGGTCCGATGTTCCCAGAGATACAGACCCTGCCAGACCCCCAGCGCACAGCGCCCGTTTTCGACCGGGACGGTCAGCGTCGTCTGGGTCAGCACGCTGCGAATGTGCGCCGGCATATCATCCGGCCCTTCCGCGCTGTGCAGGAACACCCCATCGCCGTCCGGTATCAGCTGTTCCATGAAGGTCTCCAGATCGGTTCGAACGTCAGGATCTGCGTTTTCGCAGATCGTCAGCGATGCGCTGGTATGCGCGACGATAGACGTGGCACATTCCAACGTCGACACCGGAATCGGAAACGATTTCGGCGATGTCATCAGTCACTTCGTAGGTGCCGCGGCCACGGGTGTCCACATTCAGCGATTTTCGGATCAGCACGTCAGGAATCTCTTGTTTAGCTGTTTTCACGGATTGTAGCGAAACCTTTGCACGCACGCTGTTCGAATGGTGTTACCCGGACGTGGCGCGCCGCTGCCGCGACAAAAGCTTGCCGTATCCGGATCTCAGCGACGACGGCTTCATGCTGGACAATCCGCTGCCCGGGTCGGCCAATCGCGCTACTTCTCAGGGTACGTAAGGGCGGCCATACCTCAGGCGCAGGTTTTGACCTTGCCAAACCACGGGATGCTGACGATAAAAATGTTGTCGTATTCGTTGTCTTCGATCGGCGGGAGTTTCTTGCTGCCGTGAAGTTCCTGGATCAGCTTGGGAATGGCGTCACTGTGAGTGATCACGAGCACGATTTTGCCCTTGTATTCG